>ERZ824600.1618-NODE-1618-length-26869-cov-10.743418_pt1 | contig 26869 bp, 35 predicted proteins | sample MGYA00519933_ERZ824600 | MGnify/ENA primary metagenome ERZ824600 (study PRJEB31778, sample SAMEA3449178) | human gut metagenome | biome: human gut; feature: human-associated habitat; material: faeces | place: United Kingdom | collected 2010/2012 ... | reverse complement strand
GAACCAACAACCTGCTGATTACAAATCAGCTGCTCTGCCATTGAGCCACACCAGCAATTATTATTGCGATGCTCAACTTGCTGAGCACGATGTGTATTATAACACATCACGAGGTGGTTGTCAATAGGTTTTTTTAAGATTTTTCGGAAAGAAAAGCGGTTTTTTGGCCGAGTGAATTCCCATAGTAAATTCCACAGCGGACAATACCCCTCACCTTCGGGAAATATAAATGAAAAAGCACTCAGCTAAAAGCCAAGTGCTCTTCATGGCGGAAAGAGTGGGATTCGAACCCACGGTGCGCTACTAACGCACACACGATTTCCAATCGTGCGCCTTAGACCAGCTCAGCCATCTTTCCACGACGAAAGTTATTATACCATATCAGCGCCGCAATGTCAATATATTTCTGCGAAAAAACTCGGAAACAATTTCAGACAGCAGAAAAAGAAGCAAAAACAAAACGAAAAAATACTCTGTCCTTGAATGCTGCACATAAAATCATGCCCTGTTATTTTTTGTACTCTATTATCGTATCTTACAGTCGTTTTTAAGTTGATAATAGTATAGCCGCATGCTACCTGTTACGGCAGTATGCGGCGCTGTATTTTTCTGCTTTGTGCAGAGCAAAAAACGCATCAGGAATCTGCCGTGCCCTCTCCGGTGGCGTAATCAAGCACTACGCCCGGCTGAACATTATAGCAAAAGACATTAAACATGATACCGTCCCCGCCGTCCTCGACCGACTCTGCCTCGATATGAACTCCGCGAGCGAGCAGCTCGTCGCCGACGAATATCGGCGTAACACGGTACATGACATGATTTTCGGTTTCCTTTACATAGTCGGCGACCATGTTCTCAAACGGCAGCATTCCCTCTACATTAAGATATCGCGTTCCGGTAATGAGATTGCGCTTGTTCGCATTTTCACCGGTCAGCTGAAATCCGATAAGATGACAACGATTATACAGATATTTTCCGTCCACAAAATCGTACTTGACAGTATGCCAGCCGGTCGGCTTGACCTGACCGATGCTGCCGCGCTTTTCGGTAGGCATAATATCCTGCCCTACCGACGCGATACAAACACCGCAGCGCCCGAGTGCATCAAGCTCCGAGTAATACTCGTACGAAACAGATGTTATTTCATCCTCGGAAAAATCGGGATCGCCGCCGCACACCGAAATATACGGCTCACCCGAGTACGGTGGCAGCGCCGAAAAGTCAAATTCCGCTCCGATATCGTCGGAGTGCGCACCGTTCTGCTCGTTATCCCCCGACAGTACGCCGTCGGCGGCAGTTGTATCGGATTTCGGGTCAAGCTCGGTCGATGCGGTGGGATTCTCTGCGCTGCTGCCCTGCTCCGTTTTAATAGATACGGTAGATTCGGTATATTCACGATTCGGCGCGTCTGAAATATCAACCGACAGCGAGCATCCGACAAGCATTGACAGCGCGAGCAGAAGCGTCAGCGCGGCTGCGCCTATGCGAGTCATTCTGTTAGCAGCTTTTCTGTTCATGCCGTCTCACCGTCCGGCGCAACGTCTTTTCGATACACGATTACGGTAATCTTGTCATGCGAGCTGCCGACCAGCTCGTATTCGCTCACCGGATGCCAATCGGGTGTAATTTCCACCCGTCGATCAAATGGATAGGCACGGTTCCAACGGCATACAACAAGCTCGTCAATCTCGGGTACATCGAGCTTTATTTCGGTATTTTCAAGAAAGCAGCTGTCACAGCCGACAGTATATGGATCGTCTGCAACAGTCACGGCGTGACCGTCAAACAACGGTGCCGAGTACGGATCGACCGCAATATTTTCGTAGCGGCTGCAAATGAAGTCAATGAGTGCGCGGTCTCTGCTAAGTCTGCGTCCGCCGAATGATAAGCCGCCGCGGTCGTCGAGGCAGATAATTATTCTCATGGTAAGCTCCGATCTCTTCGATTATATATAGATTATATCACGGCGAAAACGCTTTTTCAAGTAGCTGACGATATAGATCCCGTACTTGAGAATCACATTGACATATTTCCCGTGCCGTGATAGAATACAGACAGAATTCTTGCAGAGGTAAGATATATGAGAATCGGAAAGCCTTTTATTATTGCAGCCCCCGACAGCTTCAAGGGCAGTTTGTCGGCTTCCGACGCTGCGAAGAATATAGCGGCGGGCGTTGCCGCAGCACTTCCGGATGCCGAGATAATGACCATACCGGCAGCCGACGGCGGTGAGGGCACGGTCGCGGCGTTGTGCGGTGACTGCATAAGGCGTCTGACCGTGACCGGTCCGAACGGAGCGCCGGTAGATGCCTTTTACGGTATTCTGCCAAGCGGGGCGTACGTTATCGAAATGGCGGCTGCAGCCGGTCTGCCGCTGCTCGGAGATAAGCTCGAGCCTCTGCGCTCTACTACATACGGCGTGGGCGAGCTGATGCTTGAAGCTCTCAGAGGCGGCGCTAAGCAGATATATCTCGGGCTCGGCGGCAGCGCTACCACCGACTGCGGCTGTGGGATGGCGGCGGCGCTCGGCGTACGGTTTTACAACGCCGACGGAGAACCTTTCGTCCCGACCGGAGAGACGATGCGGCTCGTCGAGCATATAGACATATCCTGTCGCGAGCCGCTGCTTGAATCTGTACATATCTCGGTCATGTGCGATATCGAAAACCCGCTCTACGGCGAGAACGGCGCCGCCTATGTCTACGCTCCGCAAAAGGGCGCCGATACGGCACAGCAGCTGTATCTCGACAATGGATTACGCCATATGGCGGACGTTATCCTACGCGACCTCGGCTGCGATGTTTCCGCTCTGCCGGGCGGAGGCGCTGCCGGAGGCTGCGGAGCCGGCGTATATGCAATGCTCGGCGGCGAGCTGACACGCGGTATCGACGCCGTGCTTGAAGCAAAGCAATTTACCGAACACATCGGAGATGCCGACCTTGTTATCAGCGGCGAGGGGCGATTCGATTCTCAAAGCATATGCGGCAAGGTGATAGACGGCATTGCCCGCTACACTGCACCTGCCGGAGTACCGCTCGCTGTGCTCTGCGGATGCGACACAGAAGTACGGAAGGCATATGATAAGGGTATCTGCGCAATATTCCCGATCCAGCGCGCAGTGGTACCGATGCAGACGGCATTTGAAAATACCGCAGATAATCTGCGCAGAACCGCCGAGAACGTAACGCGCCTCTTCTTTGCCGCAAAGACAAAATGATCCGTGTTTAACAAAAATCCCTTTATATATGCGCCAACCGAAAAAAACGATATGATAACATTGCTGCTGATAATGCTGCTAAATACATCACGCGAATTGAGCAAGACCCTTAAGGATGTACTTGACATAAGAAAAACTGAGGAGTATAATAATATATAAAATTCTTTAGGAGGTAAGGCAATGTTGAATCGTATCGACCGTTTTAATAATGTAGTCGTTATGCAGTCCGCAGTCCCTGCTTATTTTTGGCAGAACAACGGGCTTACATTGCTATACCCTTTTTCAAGCAATTAAAGTGTTTATCTAATTTGATTAAGTTAAATGCAGTGCAAGCTATGAGAAAGGATTGATTTATAATGATTACTCATAAAGGAACACAAACAATACATACTGAAAGACTTATATTACGAAAATTTACCACTGACGATGCTCAAGCAATGTTTGAGAATTGGGCAAGCGATGAACGAGTTACACGTTACCTAACTTGGTATCCTCACGAGTCACCTGAAGCAACAAGGCAACTCTTGGAACTTTGGTGTGCTGCCTACGAAAATCCAAGCACATATAATTGGGTTATAGAATATGAAGGGACACCTATCGGTAACATCAACGTTGTTCGGTTAAGTGAAAAAAGCGAATACGCAGAGCTTGGATACTGTATGGGTTACGCTTATTGGAATAAAGGTTTTATGACTGAAGCAGCAAAAGCTGTTATTGACTTTTTGTTCTCCGAAGTTGGGGTGAACCGTGTTGGAATATCTCACGCTGTTAAAAATCCTGCTTCGGGTAGAGTTGCACAAAAGTGCGGTCTAACCTTTGAAGGAACAAAGCGTGAATACTTCAAAACCTCCACCGGAGAGTTTCTTGATATATCCGATTACGGTATCATCAGAAGTGAATGGAAAAAATTAAAGTAATAAGGTATAGAAAGAGCCGCCACAAGTGTTTGAACTTGTGACGGCTCTCAGTCTGTCGAAAAACGCCGGTCAAGCAAGAGCGCAGACCGGTGTTTTTCGACAGACTGAAAGGTGTGTCTTTCTTTTATGAAAAACACACCTTTTTCAGTGGCCTTGCTGTCAGGGGATTTTTAAGGTTAATGTGTGATCGAGTGTTACGCCATTACTGCTGATTTTGTGCTGTTTTAATTCATTTGATTAGCTAGCAATTAGCCAGAATCGCAAATTAAGGGTGGTGATTATATGCTTAGTTTATGTTTACTAATGCTTTATAGTGTTAAGTTTTGTTATTAGAGAATATAATCTGAAATGCAATCGTCCCAGTGAACATAGGTAGTATTGTTCACGGTAATTCTATCGTTCTCGGGAAGCTGCTCACTCCACAGCTTTTTATAGCGGTCAATAGCCCAATCATCACGGTTGAATCTGCGCCAAAGAATCGTCTTTCCGTTCTTATCCAGGAACTGCTCGGATACTACACCGCAATTATAGGTTTCGATGTTCATAACACAAACAGTGTCATAGCTCTTTCCGCCAAGCGTAACGGTGTAACGTCCTACAATGTCCAACAAAAAATCCTTATTGGTGCTTGTAACAACTGTACCCGCTCTCCGGATATCGCCCTTGGGCGCCAGATTTGTTTCATTACCGCAATTATTTTCTCCAAATCCCCAGTTAGGCAGGAATTCATCTCCATCGAGAAAAGTAATGTAATTACGAACATCTCCGTCATTCCTGAAAGTTGCAAGATAACGGCAATGAGTGTCTGTGAGCTGTGCAACAAATGTACGATTTATTACTTCGTTCTTATCAGAGTAGGACGCTTCTCTGGCAGTCAACTCCACGCCTTCAATGCCGTGAACCTTAGCTTTGCCGGTAACTTGCATATCATACACATAGATGCACTTACGGGATGGGATGTCGTACATGCCCCAGGACATCTTTTCTCCAAGTTTAGGTACCAAGAACCATCCCATAAGTTCTTCACATTTTACTGCAAAGGGAGCTTCGGTACTTGCTTCGATTTTATATTCGGGAATAAATTCAGGCAACTTTTTCATGCTGCTCTCTCCTTTCGATACATCGGTGCGATATGGATACTTATTTTTGAAGTTTTGTTTTGCTGTATGCAGTCTGCTCTTTACGGTCCCAATAGGGATGTTCAGTTGTTTTGCAATTTCTGATTGTGGCATCTCTTTCCAAAAGTACAGGTAAAGGATCTGCTTATCCTTATTGCCGAGCAAACTCAGCGTTTCCCTTACGGTATTAACTACAGAAACACCATGCCTGCCGTCTGATAGTTCCTTTTCTGTCAACTCGTCAATCGGAATTTCGTACTGAGTTGCTTTTTTTCTAAAATAATCATTGCATTTGTTTCTTGCGATGCTAATGATCCATGCTTTGAATGAGTCCTTATTCTTCAGCTGTGGAAACTTCTGACACGCTGTAAGAAATATCTCCTGCAGCACATCGTCTGCATCCGCTTTAGAACTCATCCGAAATCTCACAAACCGTTCCACAGAAACACGTTCTGCTTCCAACAAGTTCTCAAACTCATCCACATCATCACCTCCTTTGGTCCATGAGTGATTAAAACCGGTTTCACTTATATAGACGGGTACCAGCATCAAAAGGTTCATTTTTAAGAATTATTTTTCTATATGAAATTATAACATAAATTAAATGATAATAGTATAATTTATAAAAAAGTCTATGGATAGAACATACGCCTGCTCAAATTAGCGGGATTTTACTAAAATTCCGATTAGCAGTCGATTAGCAAAACAGCGATTTTCTGCTAATAGCAATTAGCAATAATCTAAGCGGAATATATGCACAGTTTGATTTCAATTTACCCTCTAAAAACGAAAGAACTCACTCAATAGAATGAGTGAGCGAAGAAAAGCAAAAGTGCCAAAAACACAGTGTTTTCGGCACTTTTTGGCGCGCTTGCCCGGATTCGAACCGGGGGCGTTCCGCTTAGGAGCAGCCCCCGGCGGCGGTTTTTCACCATTAAAAAAGTCCAAAAAACGCCGTAAAATCAAGGGATTAACGCCACTTTGGTGTTCGTCTGAAATCACCCAAAATCACCTAAAAACAACCCTGATTTCGGTGTCCAATTAGCAGGGAATTAGCAGGACTTAAAAAACGGTGAGTGCTTTGCCGTTATTCCGTTCACAGATAGTACCACTTGTTACATCAATAAGACTACCGCTGACCAGCTTTAATTATAAATCATTTTGAGCGAAAAATCTACTGTTAAAACAAACGAACAGACCGCTTTTTCTTCGGTCTGTTCGTCAGTTTATATGTTTTTTGCCAGCGCCTTTAAGAGCGCCGCTGTTTCGGGATTGGAGAGCAGCTTGGTTAGCACATTCAATCCGTCATCAGCTTGCTTCTGAGCCTGTTCAGGCTCGGTTTCCTTTTCGGGTTCCGGCGGCTTCTCGATTTTCTCTCCGTAAGCTTCGGTTTTGGTCTTTTCTTCGATATGCTCAAACTTTGGTGTCGGCACAACCGTTCCTTCTTCGGTTCGCAGTCCTTTTGTCTTATAGAACTGTTCCTCAAATTTTTGAGCGTTAAAACGACGATCCTCATCAATGATGTGGGAGTAGACATCGGCAATCATATCCATTTGAGCGTGTCCTGAGTCACCCTGCACCGATTTCATATCGCCGCCGTTCCATTTTAGCTTGTAGGTGATACTTGCGTGTCGGAAGCTATGAAAGACAACGGGCGGCAGGTCGTGTTCTTTAATGAGCTTGTTCAGTCCGTTTCGGATAACTTGACCCTCTAACGGTCTGCCGGTCGGATGACAGAAAACAAGGTTGTAGTCCATATATTCGTCGCCATAGAGAGCCTTCATATCCTCGATTTGTTCCTTGCGCTTTATAAGCATTTCCGCAACGGTTGCCGGAATAAAAACTTTTCGGATACTTGTTTTTGTCTTTGGTGTTTTCAGTAGCAAGACGGTCTTATTCACTTTGAGCAATTCAGGGAATTGCTCGATGACATCTTTGTTGTCTAACTCCTTCATCGTGTCTTTCTTTACCCTTTGAAGTTCCTTGTTGACGAACAGCGAGGCGTTGTTTTCCGCTATCGCTTGCTCGGATATATCAATGCAGTCCCAAGTAAGAGCGAGCATTTCTCCGATACGCAGGGAACAGGAAAAGGAAAGATTTATCGCAAGGGCAAGAAGGTCATCCTCGCAGACTTCCAATGCGTGTAGCAGAGTCTCAGCCGTCCATATCTGACGCTTTTTTGCTTCCGCTTTGGGCAGGGTTGCGTTCAGGCAGGGGTTTCTCGCCATCAGTTCCCACTTTACAGCCTGATTAAAGGCGCTGCGAAGCAATTTGTGTATTCTTTGAATATTTGTCGGCGTCAGGTATTCGCTTTGAGGTTTATGGTTTTGCGTGACCTTCGACTTTACTTTCGGAAGGCTTCGGTAAAACTTATCCATCAATCGAGGCGTAATGTCATCCAGCTTCATATCACCGATTAACGGAATAATGTAGTTATTCATAAGAGACACCTGTGAGGAATAGGTGGACATCGACCAAGTGCTTACGCCGTAGACCTCGGTATATTCCTCTAACAAGTCTTTCACCGTCCTTGCCGTAGGTACGATGAATGTACCGTTTTGCAGTTCAAACTCAATTTGAGACTTTCTCTTTTTCGCTTCCGCATTGGTATCAAATGTCTCCCATTTTTGACGCTGATTGCCTTTTTCGTCCTTGTACGAATAAACAACAGCATATTTATTTTTTCTCTTTACGATAGATGCCATACTTAAACCTCCTCGCCATCAAGCCATCTATCAAAACTGGCTTTTACTATTCGGTGTCCGCCTTGAACCTTGACGGCTTCAAAGCAGCCTCGCTTTATGAGCTTATAAACCGTTTGGCGTGTGACGCCGAGTATTTTTTCGACTTCCGCCACGGAGTAGCTCCGCTTATCAAAACCGCTTCCGTTGAACTGTTTAATTCGTTCCTCAATCGACATAGCCTTCCACCTCCGAAATTGTTTTTACCATATGGTACTTGACTTGTGATTTGTACCATTTTAAGAAACCGTCAACAGAAACACGATGAACCCCGTCAATCACGGTATAAGGGATTTTTTCATCAGAAATTAGGTCTCTGCCGGATGACCTCGGTATTCCGAGAACCTCTCCAACCGTTGTCGTACTCATCGTTAGCCCGTACTTTTTGCCGGGGCGTTCGCCTGTGACTTTCTTGTAATGAAACTGCCCTGCGTACCAATCCTCAAAGCTCTCAACATCAATACGCATTACGCCGAGGATAAGGTATGTCTTAAACCAGCACTTGTTGACGAGACGGTAAACCGCCGTTTTTCCGAGTCCGAGCAACCGCCCTAACTCCATTACCGAGATGGTCTTTTTATCTCGGTATGTAGTTGCCGATTTGATGATTTTTCTGCGTTCCTCAACACTTTTTTTGTGGGCACGATACTCGTTCCCCGCACGGTAGGTTTTGAATATACCGCAATTCATCAACAGCTTTGCTTCTTCTGCGGTAACAGACAGTTCCTTTTGAATTTCAGCAACAGAAAAGCTTTCCCATTTTAATTCCTGCTTTTCCTTCTCCGTGCCAAACAATTCCTCTTGCAGTTTAAGTTCAGCGACCTCATTGAATTTTTCGATACGCTCTATAATTGTCTCATTCACCATCGTTTTCACCTCCTTCGAGCCATTTGTCAAAACAAATCTTTGGCACTCTATATTTGCTGCCAATCTTCACCGTATGAAACGCACCCGAACGGATAAGGGCGTAAGCGGTGTTTCTGCTGATAGAGAGAATAGCCGCAATATCTTCTGCGGTATATATTCTCTTGTCTGATGTAGTCGGCTCCCAGCAGGAAGCCGTTTCGTTGTTTTCCATTATGGTTCCTCCTCGTGTGTGATATAGCCAAGCAACAGCTTGGCTATATGCTACACAAGAAAGCCGCCTTTGTTAATTATGCGATTTCCTTAATCGCACACTTGACTGTCAAGCCACTTGTCAAAGCTCTTTTTCGATATGCGGTACTGCCCTCCGACACGAACGCTGTGAAACACATTTGACCTGATAAGCTGATATGTCGTTGTTCGGCTTATGCCTAAAATATCTTGTATCTCATCGGTCGTATAGACTCGCTTCTCATATTGTGGAACCGGCGCAGCTTCGGGGTGCGTATTCATTTCGGCAATCTTTTCCTCAAACATTGTCTTGACCCCCTTTCTTATGCTTGTGCTTCTTCATAATGATATAGTCGTAGCCATAACCGACTTGACACTTGTGGCAGACTTCTTTTTCGGATTGTAAATAGTCGGCTCGCTTCACAATGTTATCGGGCACGGACATAAACTCGCTGCGGCACTTCGGGCAGAGGGAAAGGATAAGAGCTTTTCTTTCTTCATTCGGCTTAATCGGTAATCCGAGGGTCGCCTTAATTCCTCTCTTGATTTCAAGGCGCTTATCGCTGTTCTTCACAGCGCCGATGTACTCCAAAAGCTCCTTTTCCTTATCCACGGTTCTCGTCTGTTCAAGCATAATCATAGACGGCTCTTTCAAGCCAGACTCTTTGCCGATTAAAATATGGCTGTGCATATTCTGCTTTTTCAACACGGTAGTGATGACAGCGACGGTAACGGTAGGGCTGTTACGGTTAAGACGGTCACTTTGAATTACAATAACGGGTCTTTTCCCGCACTGCACGCTCCCTTGCATATTCCCCAAATCGCAATAAAAAATGTCGCCCCATCTGATTGCTCTGTTATTTGACTTTTCCATTGTATTTTTCACCTTTCAGATTGAGTTTTGAAAGAGCTTCATATATCCGGATAAAAATTAACCCCTTCACTTGTTTGGACTGGGAAGGCATATCCTAACCCCCTCCTCAGAGCAATTTTTTTATTTTTTCAAGAGCCTGATTAAGCGACTTCGTGATTTTGGAGTAGCTTACACCATCTTCCTGAGCTATCACCAATGTGCTTTTGCCTTCATAGTAATACTTGAACAAACGGCTGCGTTGGGTGTCGGTCAGCATTGTAAGTCCCTCTCTTACCAGCAACCTCAACTCGTTGAGACAGATTTCCTCAATATAATCCGGCTCATAGGAAACCTCAGTATGCAGATTGTTAAAGTCATCGGTATCTACATCGAAGATGTGACCGGATCGTTTCGCCCTTTTTGCAAATTTGTCATCGTTCCGCTTGGCTTCGGCTATCACTTCACCCTGCTCGACCGAGAGCAGCACAAAAGGTGTGTACCGGCTGATAACATCGGGGTACTTCTCAAACAGTTCCTTTTCGGACAGCTCGCTGACGACCGCCCATTTCACTGTACCGGTATATCCCTGATACTCGTATTTGAGGTTGATGAGTTTGCACTCGGTTGAGAACAGTTCTTCCTGTTCGGTAATATTCAGTTGTTTTGTCATTTCCGTAATCTCCTTGAAATTTGAATTTTTGATGTAGGGTTGAAATCAAAAATTCGGAGATTACGGATACCTCGCAATTTGGCTCTGCCAACAAAAAATGCTCATCGGATTCCTTTCTCGGAGCCGATGAGCGAATAGAATAAAAGCCACTTGATGCGGACTGCTGCCACGAGAATATAGACCTATCCCATTGGGATAAAGTAGTCTATAAAATCAAGTGGCATTGAGGAAGTCTCGCACCAAGCGGCTCCAAAGCACTAAGCTTGCTTTTATTGATTATTCAGTTGTAGAACGCTCAGGCTACTTGCTGAGCCTGAATGAAATCGGCGGGAATGTGACGGTCTCGCCGCATTTGCTGCATTTTTCCTGCGTGTAGGAATGGTCTCCCTTATAGACGATGGAAACCGTATGCCCGCAGTACGGACAAATCCTCGCTATCTTCATCTGAACACCGCAGATGGCGCTCAGCTTGTCCTGTTCCGCCTTGACCGCACTGTATTTCTGCGGGTCTTGCTCTCGTATATTGAACTTAGCCATTTCCATCGCCTCACTTGTAAATCGAAATCATATCGAATGGATTATCGAGATACTCTTTCTTGACCAAGCCGAGTTGCTTCATACGAATAGCGAGAGCCTTCCTGGACGAGCCTAAAAAGTCTGCCAACGCCGAGAACCTCTCATATTCCTGCGGTCGGTATATCTTGTTAAGGCAGTCGATTTTCTCTCCGAGACCAAACAGATACATACCCTTTGCAATCAGATTGGCAGGAAGCAGCGTGGCGGAAGCAAGAGCGTTCGCCTGCCATTCCTCCCAATCCTTTATGCGCCCGCTGTTTTCGCTGCTGACTTTATAGCAGCGAACAGGTGCGCCCCTGCCTTTGGCTGTGCCATACTCATCGGGAAACAGCCTTTTGAAAATCTGATGACTGCCTTCGTGCATAAGAGTAAAATTCCTCCTGCCTTTCCGCTTGTTGTCATCTCTCAGGTCTGACTCTACCAATACCGTGCTGCCGTCCAAAAGGATATGTTCTTCCTCAAATTCGGCGGTCATTACATCAACCATAACCTCGACAAACGATGTCATTCCCAAGAGTGTGCCATCGTAGGAAAGATGAGCGTAATCAATTTTCAACCCAAGCACTCTTTCCAAGAACAGCTCCGGTTCTATTCGATAAACCGGCATATCCTGCACTTCGGGCAGTTCCATATATGCGGTGATGTACTTTTCCGCAATCGCTTCAATATCCAAGCGTGATAAGTGTTTCAATTATGCGACCTCCTTTAATCCGTTTTCGCTTCTACAAACCATTTGCCGTTTTCCTCATCGAACAGGAATGTCGGATGACCGCAAATCTGAACCGTATAGCGAATACCTGTTCCGCCCACCTTCGTGGAAGCTGCACGGCACCGTTGTATTACACGGTCAACCTCATACCTTTCACCATTTTCAAATCTTATTAAATTCGGTCTCGCTGTGCCGTCTGTTCTGTGCGTCACCTCGACCTCAACGTAAACTTTTCTTCTTTTCGTTTCCACTTAAAACCCTCCTTACCCAACCATACCGGTCGGCATAGCGATTTCAGCTTTTTCGGGCGGCATTTTAAGGTTCTGACAAAGAACCCCGTTCCTGATACTGTCCTTCCCGAAACGCTGACGAATTGCCTCAACACATCTATCCAATTTTTCAAACTTATCCATCTTCTCGCAATCCATAAACAAGCCAATCTGTCGGGGCGTATCTTGTGGGACAAGATTGATAGCCTGTACGGTCACGGAACGGATGTGATTTTGCCACGGGTACTTTTGCTCAAACAGTTTGTACGCCGTTTTCGCAATAATCATCGGAGATTGCGTGGGATAATCAATCTTCGTCTGCCATTGCTTTGAATAGAGTGTGTTGTCTCGGATATGCAGCGCCACTCCCTCGGCGCTTAATCCGTGGACTCGAAGCTTATGCCCGATTTCTTGGGTTAATTCGAGAATGACGGGCCACACCTGCTCGCCATTCTCTAAATCGGCAACCGTCGTGATGCCGTGACCTACGCTTTTGACCGGCGAAACGAAGTCAGTCTTTGCAACGGTGGAGCAGTCCAAACCGTTGGCGAATTGCCAAAGAGCAACCCCATTCTTGCCGAGCCATCGCTTTAACAGGTCAGGGTCGGTATTCGCTAAATCACCGATTGTCTTGATGTAATATCTATCTAAAACTTTCCTTGTTGCACGACCTACGCCGAGCAAGTCGGAAGCAGGGAGTCCCCATATCTTATCTTTGAAGGTGTCTTTCTCGATTACTGTAACTGCGTCCGGCTTTTTCATATCCGAGCCGAGCTTGGCGAATATCTTATTGAAGGAAACACCTATGGAGATAGTAAGACCCAGTTCAAACTTAATCGTCTCACGGATTTCATTGGCGACCTTTTCAGGCGAACCGAAAATCCCGCTTGTGCCGGAAATATCCAACCAACACTCGTCCATTCCATACGGTTCCACTTGGTCTGTATATCGTTCATAGACGCTGCGGGCAAGCTTTGAGTATTTGATGTATTCCTCAAAATGAGGCGGAACGATAACAAGGTCTTTGCACTTCTGCTTCGCCTGCCATACTGCGTCGCCGGTCTGCACATTAAAGGCTTTCGCTTTGTAGTTCTTGGCAAGGACAATGCCGTGTCTTTCTTCCACTGAGCCGCAAACAGCAACCGGATATTCTCTCAGGGCAGGGTCAAGCATACACTCGACACTTGCGTAGAAGTTGTTCATATCGCAATGTAAAATATTTCGCAACAATTCTCTTGACCCCCTTGACAAACTTCCCAAACCGTTTTATAATGTAATCACAAACCGATTGGGTAGTTCTTATTATACACAAGCCGTTTGTGAATGTCAAGAGGTTAGTGCAGAAAATTTCCCAAACTGTTTGTGATAATTCCAAAAGGGGGATAACGATATGACATTCGGAGAGAAGCTTCGCAAATACAGAACTGAAAAAAGGCTCTCACAGACTGAACTTGCAAAGCTTGCCGGATTAGGCGTCAACACAATCAGCAACTATGAAAGCGGAAAGACATATCCGCAGAATAGAGAAGTATATAAGACGCTTGCGGAGATACTCGGTGTTGACCCCGACCATCTACATAACGAGAACGATGATTTTGTTGAGGTGGCTCAACAGAAATATGGGTATCGTGGCAAGAAGCAGGCTATGGAGCTTGTTGAGCAGATGGGCGGTATGTTCGCCGGCGGCGAGATGAGCGAAGAAGATATTGACGGTGTGATGAGGGCTTTGCAGGACTTATACTGGAAAGCCAAAGAGGACAATAAAAAATACACCCCCAAAAAGTATAGGAAATAAGTCCGCCTTATGGGACGAATATTTTGCTATACTTTGTATCAGGGCATAAATGCGCCCTGAAAGGGGGTGTAAATGAAATGATTGACTCTGTTGGAATATACAGAAAGGCAAATAGCCTCGTTCAACTGCACGGAACGAGAGATACAATTAAATTAGCGGAAGCGTCCGGCGTTGAGGTTGTTCCGGTCGATTGTTTCAATAGCCTTCTCGGAATGTATGTGTACCGTTGGAAACACCGTGCAATGTTTCTCAACAACAGAATGGACGAATACCTGACGCTAATGGTAGCCGGACACGAACTCGGTCACGATATTTACCATAGAGAGCTTGCCAAAGGCGACGGTATGAAAGAGTTTGAGCTTTTTAGAATGCAAAGTTCCACGGAATACGAAGCCAATGCCTTTGCAGCACACGTTCTGATTGATACTGACGAATGCCTCGAATATGCCCGTGAAGGCTACGATGTAGTGCAGCTTGCAAAGGCGATGAACTCTGAAATCAATCTTATGCTGATAAAGCTTCAGGAATTAAGCAGACTCGGTTATCACATTCGGGTTCCGTTTGAGCCGAAAAGCGATTTCTTTAAGAATATAAAAGCGTAAAGAAAGGAACCGGTTATGCCGAAAAAGAAAAAGAACGAAATAACAATCCGTTCAAGTGCTGCTGAATATCTGACCTACGTTGCCTCTGTTGGCGGCGAGGAAAGCAGCGTTGAAATGCGATATGAAGATGAGAATATATGGCTGACGCAAAAGATGATGGCTACCTTGTATGATGTCTCGGTACCTGCTATCAATCAGCATTTGAAAAGGATTTTTGATGATGGGGAGCTTGTTGAAGGTTCAGTTATTAAGAAATACTTAATAACTGCCGCAGACGGAAAGAGCTACCTGACCAATCATTATAACTTGCAAGCTATTATCGCTGTCGGTTTCAAGGTCAACAATGAGCGTGCTGTGCAGTTCCGCAAATGGGCGGGGCAGATTGTCAAGGATTATACGATACAAGGTTGGACAATGGATGTTGAACGCCTGAAAAAAGGCACTCTTTTCACTGACGAATATTTTGACCGCCAGTTAGAGAATATCCGTGAAATCCGTCTTTCCGAGCGTAAATTCTATCAGAAAGTAACGGACTTATACGCTACGGCATTTGACTACGACAAGGACGCAAGCACCACCAAACTCTTTTTTCAAACCGTTCAAAACAAGCTGCACTATGCCACTCACAGACATACGGCTGCCGAACTCATTGTCGAAAGAGCCGACGCACAAAAAGAACATATGGGTCTCACCTCTTGGGAAAATGCGCCTGACGGAAAAATCATTAAGAGCGATGTGTCAATAGCCAAGAACTATCTTACGGAAAGCGAACTGTCCTTTTTGGAAAGGATTGTTTCGCTCTATCTCGATTACGCTGAGTTGCAGGCAGAGCGCCATATCCCGATGAGTATGGAAGATTGGGCAAAACGCCTTGACGGATTTCTCGAATTTAACGGCACGGAGATTTTAACCGGAGCCGGTAAAATCAGCGCAGAGCAAGCCAAGCTCCACGCCGAGACGGAGTTTGAAAAATACCGTATCATTCAAGACAGACTTTTTATATCTGATTTTGACAGGTATATGTTGGAGCTTGAAGAACGGGCAAAGTCCATATCCGATAACCACAAAGATGATAAAACGGCGGAATAACTCCCGCCGTTTTTATTAGTTGCAGACCAAAAAAATTTTTTGAATTTCTTGTAAGGTTTTGCTCTCTGCGAAGTCTTATAGATGAAAGGGGGTGGTAGAGTGACGGAGTTCGAGGAATTATACCGAACATATTTCGATGACGTGTTCCGATATATCCGCAGACTGTCCGGCAGTGAAAGCATAGCCGATGAAATCACAAGCGAAACATTCTTCAAAGCAATGCGCTCCATTAAAAGTTTCCGTGGTAACTGTGACATTAGAGTATGGCTTTGTCAAATAGCTAAGAACTGCTACTATACCTACCTCAAGAAGTCTACTCAAACGGACAGTATCGACGAAACTGAACTTTCAGAACTGCCTTCTGAGGAAGCAACCGCCGAGGAACAACTTATCAGGCAGGACGAAGCTTCAAGAATAAGAGCAGTATTGCATACTTTGCCGGAAACATATAAAGAAGTCTTTATGTGGCGTGTGTTTGCAGAACTGAGTTTCTCTCAAATCGGTCAGTTGTTCGGAAAATCCGATAATTGGGCTTGCGTAACCTACCACCGAGCCAAAAGAATGATACAAGAAAGACTGGGGGACGGAACCGATGAAAAATGAATGTAGTATTATTCGAGACCTTTTACCTCTCTATGCTGAGAATATGGTCAGCGACGACACGGCAGCTTTTGTAGCTGAACACTTGAAAAGCTGCGAAGCTTGCAGAAAAGAATACGAACAAATCAAAAAGCCAAAGCCGATACAAAAAAGCAATGACGCAGCACCTTTACAAAAACTTAGCCATAAACTAAAATTAAAACGCATTCAGACTATTGCGTTGACTGCCGTATTTGTTATCGCTCTGCTCGTTTCGGCTTTCGCCGTGTTGGGCGCTCCTATCTATCAACCGTATTCCGAAGGAATTGTTACCATCGAGGAACTCGGAGATAAAGGACTAACGCTGACATTTGATAAAAATGTAACTGACTTTCATTACGATATTCACGATGACCCTGATGACAGCAGCATTTGCATTTGCGATATTGAGGCGTGGACAACACTTTGGGACAAATGGTTTTCACAAGGAAAAGAGAACCTTTCGGCTACGGTCGTCAGCGAAGGCAAGCCGATGTACCTTTTCTATATCCCAAATGATACAAGCGAAAATGTTTGCCTTGCAAAATATGACCCTTCTGCTGAAAACCAAATCGAAATAGACGGCGAAACAAAAGGCATAACTACCCTGCCGAGACTGGTACTCGGATACTATCTTATCCTTGCGACTGGTGTATTGGGCATTATGGTAATCGTTTGGCTCCTTACAAGGAAGAAGCAAACTGTACGTTTGTGGGTAGAGCGTATCGGATTATATCCTGTTGCTTATATTGTCAGCCATTGCATAGTATCAGGTATTAACTGGACGACATATTCTATCAGCCGTGATTTTTCGCTTATTATCTTCTTGTCCATCTTACTATATAGCGGGCTGCTATTAGCACACAACATCTGGTATCTAAAGAAAGAAATCAAAACAGTCAATCGGTTATAAGCATTACAAAAAGACCGTCAGTTCTCTGCGGAGATCCGGCGGTCTTTCTCTATACTTTTTCCTGAAAGCAATTTCTCACTTCTTTTTCCGATAAGCTCGAAACATCACGAAGGTGAGGACACCCAGTGCAATGCCAAAACAAATACCTACACCAATACCGGCGTAGCTCTCTAATACCTTGCAGAAAACCACGCTAAAAAGGATACTCATTGATATACCGACGCTTAATCCAACGCTGATAGCTGAACCTCGTTTCATTTTTTCCTCGCTTTCCTACGGCTGCTTTATATGCTTATTCAACAGTGTTCTACCTTTGCGCCATCACTTTGCCGCTATTGTTGAAGAATAAAAACCATCCTTAGATTGCTGCAACAAAACAAGCTCCCCTGTATTCAGAAAATGCTGCACCCTCTTTGCAATAAAAACATCACTGGTCAGTATATTCTGTTTACCCAATGCACTTCCGATGAGAAAAGCTACTTTGCAACTGCTTTCAGGAAACTCTCTTTTTATTAAACTGTCATAATAGTTTATATCGGCACTACAAACAATCCCATTTTCAACTATTCTAAGCATTGCGTTTTCTTGTTTTAGGACTTCCCACTGTTTAGCCAGTAAGTCTGTTTCTTCATTCGTTAGCGTCGTCTCATTTTCAAGATAAGTACCGAAAAGCTGAGGCTCTACTTCACCCCATCCTCGATATTTTATACAGATATTATCCTCCCCTATAATCTGTTCGGGGAGAGAAACAATATGTATCTCCGTTCCGCTCCCATTAAGCATATGGGCTATAAACAGTAAGCCGCATTGGGCGTCCGGCGTTTGGTCTAACCATATTCTGATTTGTGCAGGCTTAGATTTCAACACCTCCAAATCTTTGATACACGCAATCCAAAAATCCTCAAAATCCTTACTACCATCTTCACGCCCACAATATCTTGGAAAAAGAAATTGTTCACGGAGATATTTTTTTCTTGGACATTCTTCTAATGATATAGATGAAGCTATATCTCCTTCTGACAAGGCAAATGACACTCCTATAATATCCTCTTTCACTCCACCCAATGAAATAGCTGAGTTTTGAAGTTTTTCATATTTCCTTCTATACTCTTTGATTGCTTTTCGTTTAGAGAAAAATGGAAGCAATCCTTTTCGATTTGATATTACGCTGACCGCTCCCCCTATGAGGTTATCTTCACAGTGTTGTGCTAAAATCAATGCGCCCTTTACACTGTCGTTGAAACAAACTTCTAACATCCGTGAACCTCCAAATCGAGTATAATTTCCTTTATTATTTTAATCTGCTATCAATCCAGCTTTTTATTGCTGTCTCGTTTTCAGTCAGTTTACCACCATTAGGAAAGTTTACTATAAAACTCTTTTCGTCTCTATGATAAAGAAAAACTACCCTTCGTATATCCGATTTATCGGTGCCGGCAATACACAAAACAACTTCCCAATCAGCAGATAATACTTTGCGGCGAAATGCGTCGAATGATGTCGGCAATGTTCCGGCTTCTTTTGATAAGGTCAGACCTTGTGATAGCGGATAGTTGTTTGAGGCAAGGCTACACTCAGGTTTCGTAAGCATATCAAGCTGCAAATAATCAAAAATAATCTCTAATGCTTTTCTTTCAGTTGATACGTTATAATAACTTAGGTTATCCCACATTTCATCGTCTCATTTCCTTATGTTATCACAGCACACGGATTTCTTTAATTTCGACATAAGTTAAAATAACCATTAGCTGCGAAACAATAATCCCCAAAAAGTTCCGATAGCGACTACCCCTGTCAAGTATACTGAAAGAACACTGAATACAATAACCTTCACATACCACAATAGACCAGTGGCGTGTTTCCTTTTTCGCTCGACAAAGCACATTATTATTCCTGCTACCGAAAAAATCAAAGTAAAAATAAGTAATATCGCAACAAAGTGTTCCGGTAAAGCTTGTCCCAAATTCCCCAATATTGGACTTTTATACTGAATAATATATGCACAACTGATGGATATAACGCTAATTAACAATAAAATCAATGAAACCACAGACAGCACCTCTTTCTATCTTAATCAGTAATTCAACAAACGCCCGTTATCGTTCCATTCCCCGTACATAACGCCGTTTCGTGTGTTGTCTATCAATTTCTGCAATCGTGCAAGGAACAGTTTCGGTTGCTTCTTCTTTATTTGAATTGTATCTATACGCACTCGCTGATACAATTCCGGAAAGCTTTGAAAATTAGACCACACTACATCATCTGTCTGCAACGCTGCAAGAATGTCATCATCTATGACAAACCCTGCCGGCGTCATATCAGGTAAAACAGCACGACCATACTCGGTCATCATTCCAAGCTTATCCATTCTACGGCAGCGTTCTTTGTTCAGTTCAGACCAAAGGCTGCCTTTTTTTCTTGGAGCTAATTTCTGATATGTGACGCCGTCCTGCAACGTTTTTGTCGTACTGTCAATCCAACCGAAACATAAGGCTTCTTCCACTGCGTCAACATACCAAAATACATCGTCAGATGTCGGTCTGCCACGCTTCACCGCAACCCAGCATTCCTTTTCAGTCAGATGATTATGTTCAAGCCATTGGCGAAGCTCGTTACGGTTCTTTGCAGATAACACATTATCAGGCTTCATCGTCAATCTCCAAGTCGTTCATCTTATCATTAAATGTATAGAATTTCATCTGCACTTTTCCCTTAATCTCATTCTCATAAAGCCCTTCGAGGCTATTCATCATCGGATTTCGGCTCCATTATTATTCGTCTGCTTCCGTGTCCGGTATTTCTAACAACCATTTCCTGTCGCTGCCGGATACAAGAAGGACTTACTCCTCTTTTACTCCCGCAAGCCGCAAGAGTTATGGGTTTTCCCGTAAAAACGCCCCAAAGCAGTAAAATATCATTTCTTGCCAGTTCTGTGCAGGCGCTATCAATCGCAAAGCAAAGTTCGTGAACATTCAGGTCTTTCCTGATTTGATAATCAGGGTAAATTCTCTGTGTGAACTCTCCAAGCTTCTCAACTGCCCTATCAAGATAGGCTGTCTCTCCAATACACTCGTACTTCCTTGTATAAGCTTGATTTCTGCCTTCAAGAGTCGAGAAGGCATTTCTTATGTCTCTTTCTTCTAATTCCATCTGCTCTCCATACCGAGTTTTCACAGAAAATCTCTTTACATATAAGGTTCTGTTTGAATATAGCCGCATATTAAACTGTTTGAGAACGGCGATGTATCGCTCCCTGAATTGCTTTTTTTCGATGGGCAATTCGTTATTGGAAAATTCCCTTGCCATATATGCCCAAAACAACTTATACGGCTGCTCGTCAAAACGAAATTGCTCCGGCAAATAGAGAAACAATTCATAGGCGTAATGCTTTCCCTGTTCTAAATACCGTTTCCTCGGCTTCTCTGCGTCAAGCTTCAAAAGGCTGCTTTCAATCGCTGCCCTGACAGATTGCTCATCATAAGAATTGGGATATTTGTTGCTCACAACCGCTTTTTCAAAGTCGATGATGTTCCAGTCGGCATACTTATCGGCACAAATAGTATCTATCAACTGATAAACATCTTTGATACAGAGTAGCTGAAATGTAGATAACTCTGTATAGCTCAAAGGTTTATACGATAAGCCTGCCATTATAATCACCCCGCTCCAACTTTGTTAAGCTTACTTTGCATATTTCTTGAAGTTCTCAGCCTGTTCAAGCACTTCCTTATAAACATCGTCCAAAGTGACCGGCGGATAGTCGAACTCGTCAAGGAGCAAAATCAAATCCACTTGCAAATTCGCTTTGATGTCCTCACGGGTCGCCCAATCGGTATATTTTGATTTGTCGTCAACGATTATCTTAATACGCTTAGCCAACTCAACCATTTTGTCGTCGGGATACTCAAATTCGTACTTTTTGGAAACGGCTTTTAGAATGTCATAGAACGCCTTTTCCTCGTAGTCAATCCCCATACTTTGGAAAGAATTTTTCTCTTTCTTCAATTCCTCTAACAGTTGAGCGAGTTGCTCTGCCACATCGTCGAGAACTTCATTGGCATACGCTTCATCTCTGCGGCGGTTATTGTACTCATCAACGACTTTTTTCAGTCTGTCCGCAAATTCGACGCCCATTATCTTATTTACCTTTTTGAACTCGTCAATCGCCTGGGAGAGCAGCCTTTGCAGTATCTTAATCTTTGTGTTCGGAAGCTGAATAGCATTTATCTTATCCATATACTCGTCGCTGAATATATCGACCGCTATATGCTTGCCGCTTTCAAAGAGTTCCTCGATACCGTCTGACTGTATGGCACCCTCTAACATTTCACGCACACGGGCGTTCATCTGTGAGATGTCGGGAGCGTCACCCTTTGTCAGCTTAAAGAGGATAGAGCGCACAGCGCAATAGAAATGGATATAGTCCTTTTCTTCGTCGGAGATATTTTCGCTCGAACTGCAAAGGTTAAAAGCCTGTTTCATTCTCTTAACCGCCGCCATAAACCTTGTTTCCAGTTCATCTGAAAGCTGAACATACTCGACCGCACGATTGAGACAGGCGAGCTGCTCCGTAGGCGACCCCACAAAAAAGTCTTTGCTGTTAAAGTTGTGAAACATCTGACCGAGGACTTCCAACTGGTCTTTCACAATCGTAACGCACTGCTCAACGCCCTCAAATTCCTCGCTTTCAAAGTTCGTATACTTTTTGAGGGCGGTATTCATATTCTTTTTTATGCCGATATAATCGACAATCAATCCCTTGTCCTTGCCTTCGCACACACGATTGACACGGGAAATCGTCTGGATCAGGGTATGCTGCTGAATAGGCTTGTCTATGTAAATCGTATCCAGTTCGGGAACATCAAAGCCGGTCAGCCACATATCCACGACAATCGCAATTTTGAAATTAGACTTCGGATTTTTGAACTGGCGGTCAAATTCCTTGCGGTCGTCCTTCGTGCCGAGCATATCAAACAGGTCTTTCTCATCGTCCTTGTTGCGAGTCATTACCAGTTTGATTTTTTCCATCGGCTTTAACTCTTTTTTGTCCTTATCGTCGAGGATGACGCCATCGGAGCAGATTTTCTTTTCTGCCCATTCGGGTCTCAGCTCCGTCACTATCTTATAAAAGTCATACGCTATATAGCGGTTGGCACACACAAAGAGAGCTTTACCGGCAACGGTCGCACCTTCACGGACACGGGTTTCATAGTGATTGATAAAATCCTCTGCAACCGCACGGAGAATGTCGGGGTCTCCGATGATAGCTTCCATCTTTGCTACTGCCTTTTGACTTTCCTCGATTTGATACTCGTTTGCGCCCTCCTGCTCGCATTGGGCATAATACTTCTCAATTTCTTTGACCTTATCGTTATCGAGCATAACTCTTGCCGCACGCCCGTCATAGACAAGATTGACCGTAATGCCGTCACGCACCGCCTCGGTCATTGTATAAGCGTCCACGACGCCGCCGAACACTTCAAGCGTTCCGTCAACCGGCGTACCGGTAAATCCTACATAGGTGGCGTTGGGAAGCGAGTCGTGCAGATATTTTGCAAAACCGTATTTTCTTTCTACGCCGGTTTCCGTCACTCGAACCTTTTGGTCGAGATTGATTTGGCTTCTGTGCGCCTCATCGGAAATACAGATAACATTGGCTCTGTCTGTAAGAAGCTGCAAATCCTCGGTGAATTTCTGTATCGTCGTCAGGTAGACACCGCCGCTTTCTCTGCCTTGCAGTTCTTCACGCAGCTTTTCACGAGACTCTATGCTTACAACAGTCTCGTCACCAATATACTTTTTCGAGCCGACAAAAAGCTTGGAAAGTTGGTCGTCAAGGTCAGTTCTGTCCGTGATAAGCAGAATAGTAGGAGAGGAAAAGAATTTGCTTTTCATCAGCTTACGGGTCAAAAAGAGCATAGTATAGCTCTTACCGCAGCCGGTAGCGCCGAAGTATGTGCCGCCTTTTCCGTCGCCGGTCGGACGCATATGTGCCTTGATATTTTCAAACAGCTTGTTTGCGGCAAAGAATTGAGGATAACGGCATACAATTTTTAAGTCGCTATCGGAGTTGTCGGGGAAATAAACAAAGTCCTTGATTACATCGAGCAGTCGGTCTTTACGGAACAGTCCTTTTATCATCGTGACAAGAGAATTGAGGCCGTCAAGCTCCTTATCATCTGAGTTTACCTTTCTCCAAGCGTAGAAAAAGTCATACGGGCTGAAAAAAGAACCATACTTATTATTTGCTCCGTCGCTTATCACAACGAATGCGTTATACTTGAAGATTTCCGGAATATCCCTGCGATAACGAACCGTAAGCTGCCTGTAAGCGTCCATTATCGTGGTGTTTTCTTTTACTGCGCTCTTAAACTCAAAGACCACAACAGGAATACCATTCACGAACACAATGCCATCGGGGATACGCAACTGATTGTTGATACCCTCAATCTCAAACTGATTGACCGCTTTGAAAATATTGTTTTCGGGAGTGTCGAAATCAATAAGTTCAATGTAAAGGTCTTTTTGAGTTCTGTCCTCACGGTTGAAGATAAAACCATCACAAAGCAGCTTCAACACCGCCTTATTTGCTTCGTAAATCGTGCCGGATATATTGCGAAGCATAAGGATAATGCTCTCAACTTCGCTGGGCGTGAGACCGTCCGCAGCATAGCGATTATAGAGGTACTGTTTCAAGTCATCGGTAAGCAATACCTCTGTTCTTTCTCTATGAATTTGGTCGCCGCTGACGTAGATATAACCCTCGTCTTTCAGCAGCTCCATTATGGACATTTCCAAAGCGTGTTCGTTAAAGTTTGCCATTGTAGTCACTCCTTCTGTTTGGCATTCTCGTTATCTTCCGATTGCTCGGTCAGGTATCTTTTTAGGTTTAAGTAGCGTTTGGTTCATATTTTCCTCTCAATCTGCGGTAAATGATAATTTAGCGGCTTAGTCTGATAACTTGGCAAGAAAAAGAGATTGAAGCTCATATAGCTTATTTATCTCAATAGTATTTGCTTCGATTTGCTCGTTCAAGACATTGAGTTTATTCTGAAAGTCCTCAATAGCCTCTTTTGGCGGAACAAGGATTTTTATTGATTGAATGTTGTATATCGGTAACTTGGCTTGAACCGCTCCTACTGTCAACAATTCAATTTCCTTTGCTTGCTTTTTATAGCAAAGAGTATAGTAAAGGTAGTCGGAAGTTACAGTATGAATGTTTGTAAGCTTAACACAGTTTTCCGTTAGGTTTGCATTATCGAGAGATGAGTGAATTTTTCCAAGTAAGCCGATTGTGCCAACAATGGAAATTATTATATCGTCGGTATTTACGATATAACGAGAAATGGCAGAGTGAGTTTCTTCGTCGATATATTGGAATTGGTCTGTAAGGCAAACATAACGGCTATTTCCAACATCACGAACACGAATATATGGATGTTTTGTTGGGGTGTCAAGCAATTCACAATCAGCAGGCAAGCGTTTTCCGCCCTTGACCGTGCAAATACTATCTAAACCGGCAAAGCTATATCCATTGGGAAGCTCATCAGATCTATAAAAAGAAGCAAACTGCTCTTGAAATACAGATTGCGCTATCGCTTCTAAATTATCATTTAGCAGAGAAAGGAGGAATCGATTTGGCTGATAAGATAACTACCTTCAAATACCATTGGTACAACTGCGGATTGTCAAACGCTGATGATGTGCAGCACTGCGAGGTAGCAATATATAGAAACCTGAACTTGTTGACTATCTTGCTTGACAATGGCTACAAAAAGCGTGTCGGTATTAAACGCTTAAAGCTTAATAAGGAACAGACCAATGGCTTTTTTGAGTTCCTGGAACTAAATGAAAGTAATTGGAGGTCAGACTACCGAGTAGAGGTATGTGATGGCAGCGAGTGGAAAATTCAACTTTACCATAGCTCCCATAAGGTCACAAAAATCTGCGGCTCAGTAGGTAATCTGCCGCAGATAGACGAGTTTAGAGAACATATTAGTTTGTTGGCGGACAACGATGAAATGACGGATGTTTCTCGTTATCTCGGATAAACCGACGGACACAAACTCCCACCAACGGCGGGAGTATCCCAAAAGAACTGCCGTTGACTGTCGTTCTCTTAATCTAATCAAAAGGAGAAACGACAATGAAACAAAAGCTAATCAACGATGTTGTTCAGGGAATGTTGCCATTTCTGAATAACGCACAAGCCGAAAGGCTGCAAGATGTGCTGCAACACGCACTTTGGCGCTATGAGGTCTGTGAAACGACAGACGAAGAACCCGAACAGGAGCAGGATTTGGTTGCCTTGTTCCTGTCCGCAAAGAGGATTGAAGGGTGTTCGGAAAAATCTCTGAAATACTATCAATCCACTATTCAGGCAATGCTTGATGAACTGGGAAAAGGGGTAAAAGAAATTGTAACAGAGGACATTCGAGGGTATCTGACGAATTATCAATGGAAGAAGCGGTCGAGCCGAGTGACGATAGACAATATCCGCCGTATCCTCTCCTCTTTCTTCTCGTGGTTGGAAGATGAGGACTATATACTGAAAAGTCCGGTCAGGAGAATACACAAAGTTAAGACGGCGAGCAATATTAAAGAGACCTACTCAGACGAGACTCTTGAACTGATGAGGGATAACTGCTCGGAAATAAGGGATTTGGCGATGATTGACCTGCTTGCTTCCACCGGTATGAGAGTTGGCGAAATGGTACTGCTGAACCGAAAGGATATAGACTTTAACGAGCGAGAATGTATCGTGTTCGGCAAGGGTGACAAGGAGCGAATGGTCTACTTTGACGCAAGAACGAAGCTGCACCTGCAAGCCTATCTCGACTCACGAACCGACGAAAACCCCGCCCTGTTTGTATCGCTGAAAGCGCCGCACAACAGAATGACGATAGGCGGCATTGAAACCCGTCTGCGAGAAATGGGGAAACGCTTGGGAGTGCTGAAGGTACACCCGCACAAATTCAGACGAACCCTTGCTACTATGGCGATTGATAAGGGAATGCCCATCGAGCAGCTTCAACAGCTCTTGGGGCATAAAAGAATAGATACGACCTTGCAATACGCAATGGTCAAACAGAGCAATGTGAAGCTTGCTCATAGGAAATACATCGGTTGAGGTGAAAGAAATGAAGGAAGGCTACAAAACTCTTGGCGAATTTATCCGTCAGGTAGATATTCGTAACACTGAGGGCAAAGAAGACAACCTGTTGGGCGTGTCTGTTCAGAAACAGTTTATCCCTTCTATTGCTAATACGGTTGGAACGGATTTCACAAAATATAAAGTCGTCAAAAAGGGTCAATTTACATATATTCCTGACACTTCACGCAGAGGCGATAAAATAGCCATTGCATTGCTTCAAGATTACGAGGAAGGTTTGGTAAGCAATGTTTACACGGTATTTGAAGTGATAGATGAAGAAAAACTCTTGCCGGAATATCTTATGCTTTGGTTTAGCCGTCCTGAGTTTGATAGATATGCTCGCTTCAAATCGCACGGAAGCGTTCGTGAGGTTATGGATTGGGACGAAATGTGCAAGGTCGAATTGCCCGTACCTTCCATTGAGAAACAAAGGAACATAGTAAAGGCTTACAAAGCCATAACAGATAGAATTGAGTTGAAAAGGAGGATAAATGATAATTTAGCGGCTTGACGACATCATTTTTGCGACTGCT
>ERZ824600.1610-NODE-1610-length-26948-cov-3.648422_pt1 | contig 26948 bp, 16 predicted proteins | sample MGYA00519933_ERZ824600 | MGnify/ENA primary metagenome ERZ824600 (study PRJEB31778, sample SAMEA3449178) | human gut metagenome | biome: human gut; feature: human-associated habitat; material: faeces | place: United Kingdom | collected 2010/2012 ... | reverse complement strand
GCGCTTCATGTCGAGTTTTGGACGGCGGTCGTAATAGTAAATGCCGTTCTTCTCCTGCTCTACGTCGGTGAGCTGTGTGTAGCAGAAACCTACTACGTGCTCAGATGCCTTGAGGGCCTTGATCTGTCCTTCGAGACGCGAGTAGAACTCCTCTTCGGTCTGCGGCAGGCCGCCGTAGCCCCACGAGTCTTTCCTTTCTTCGAGAGACATCCAGCCTATGCCGCCAAACTCGTCGACCATATATGGCTGTCCTTCGTAAACGGCAAGGAAAGGCTTGTTCCTGGTATTGCGGTAAGGCTCTTTGCCTTCCACGAACTTGAGTTGTTCGAACAGTTTGTTGCCGTCGGCCTCATAGTTGTGCACTGTCCATATATCGGTAACAACGTGGTCGTCGCCGCTGGCGTCGTTAACCGGGCGCGTCGGGTCGATTGCCTTCGTTACGTTGTAAATATCGCGCACGAAACGGGTATATTCGCCGTCGCGGCTGCTCCATGTCTCGTTGAGCGGAGTCCAGGTAACAAGCGACGGGTGGTTGCGGTCGCGCACCACCACTTCGCTCCACTCCGAGAGGAAGTTGCGGGCTGCCACCTCGTCGTTTACGTCAACGCCCCAGCTTGCGCTCTCGCCCCAGGTGATGTAGCCGAGCTTGTCGGCCCAGTAATAGTAACGCTCCTCGAATACCTTCTGGTGCAGGCGCGCGCCGTTGAATCCGGCGTTCTTCGAGAGCACGATGTCATTCTTGAGTGCCTCGTCGGAGGGTGCGGTCCATATTCCGTCGGGATAGAAACCCTGGTCGAGCACGAGCCTCTGGAAATAAGGCTTGTTGTTCAGGTAGAATTTGCCGTCCGACACGTGTACCTTGCGCATTCCGGCGTATGATTTCACTTCGTCAACGGTCTTGCCGTCCTTGTCCTTCACAGTATATGAAAGGTCGTAGAGGTAAGGTGTTTCGGGCGACCACAGTTTCATGTTCTTTACCGGCAGCACAACCACGGCGTGGTTCGAGCAGGGAACTTCCTTTTTTGCCACGGTTTTGTCGCCGTCCTTCAGCACCACTTCGAGCGTATAGTCGGACTCCTGGTAGAATTCCGGCATTACGACGAGCTGTTTCTGGTCGATGTCGGGGCGTACAACCACTGTTTTCAGGCCTTTTGCGTCAACGGCTTCCATCCATACGGTCTGCCATATACCTGTTACGCGGGTATAGAAGCAACCATACGAAGCGTACTGGCCGCTCTGCTTGCCGCCGGTCTGTTTGCCGGAGCGCACGTCGTCTTTAACATGCACCACGAGGTTATGTGTCTGACCCGGCTTTACGTAGCGCGTAATGTCGACTGCGAACGACGATGAGCCGCCTGTGTGGCGCTGCACCATGTTGCCGTCGATGTACACCTCCGACTTGTAGTCTACGGCGCCGAAGTTGAGGAAAATCTTCTTGCCGTTCCACTCCGACGGAATGGATATTTTACGTTGATACCATACGCAGTTGATGAAATCCACGTGCTGTATTCCCGACAGCTTGCTCTCGGGGCAGAAAGGAACGGTAATCTGCTTGTCGAGCTTGTCGGCTTTGTGCAGGTTGCGTTCTATGCCGGATTCGCCGAAATCGAAGTCGAAGTTCCACGTTCCGTTCAGGTTCACCCACGCGGCGCGCTCAAATTGCGGGCGGGGATACTCGGGGCGGGGCGTTCCGGCCGCCCAAAGCGATAGGCCGCTAAAAAGCAATGCGGCCGTTGCCAATAATTTTTTCATAAATGCTTTATTGTTGTTTTAATTAGTTATGTTCCAATGGGAAATTTACTTTTTACCGGCGTTCCGCACAAATGACATCGCTTATGCACAAGCATGCGGATATTGCCATTTATACATTACGTTGCAAAGTTACAAAAGAAAATGATTTTTCAAAGTATGTTAAACCCAAAACGGTCATTAGGTAATTAAGTAGTAACGTCAAGTGCCGTCCCTTCGCCAACTTACGCACTTCTGCCGTCATCTGTCATCCCTCCCGGCTTCGCCGTAGCCCGTTATGCCTTCAGCCGGGCGTAAGCACGCAATTTGACGAAGCCTGACGACCGATTTGGGTTAAAAAAATCCGGTTCCTTGCAGGAAAATATCTTTTCATGCAGAAAACCGTGTAAAAATTCCGCGCCCGAAAAACGTGTAAAAAAACACCCTCTTTGGAGCAAAGAAAAAATTAGTGGCTTGCTTTTTAAAATTAGTGGCTCGGATTTTGAAATCCGAGCCACTAATTTTCGCCCCCTCGCAAACCCGCATAAACAAAGGGTTTGGCGGCATTTTTTAAATGCAGACAAAAAGCGAAGGCATTCATCACGGCCCCAAACTTGCGCCGGAACACCCTTCAAAAAGTGCAAAAACAGGGGGAAATACACTTTTTTTACTCCAAAACATAAAAAAACGTCCAAAATAATTTTTTTCTTTCAATTAAAAATAATACCTTTAAGCAGCCTCACATTATAACATTTTTTATATCTTTGCCCCGAAAGTCCGCGCCGGAGTACATGGCGTTGCACTGGGGGCGCGGATAAAAGGTGTTATTGAAATTTTATCTTCGCAATTCAAACTTCGCAACTTTGAACGGCAAGCATGAAGGTAAGATTCGCAATGGCACCTGCACCGACAAAAGGCTTCACGCGCTCGCAGCGTGGTAAAAGCCGTCGGTGTGGGGTCATTGTTTTATTCATGCTACGTGAACTGTGCGGATTATGAACTGCCGGTAAGACAAGATACGGCCTCCGCACCTTATAAAAGCCAAAACTTTATTAACCGTTCTTTGTGGAAGCCGGAGGACATGTGAAACTTAAAACCTTATGCAAATGAAAAAGATTACGTTTCTTCTAACGGTCCTTGCATTGGCGTGGGGCGGACAGCTCAAAGCTGTTACCATGCCCGAGGCAAGCAAGGACGGCAAGGTGAAATGGTATTTCCTGCAATCAGCGCATGCCGGATACGCCGAGCCACAGTTCTACACTGTCGAAGGCGACATCGTGTGCGGGCGTCCGCAGGCGGACGTTTCCGACTACACCACTTTCGCCAAACAGCTCTGGTGCTTCGAAACCGAAGATGGCGTGTGGTACACCATTACCAACCGCTACGACGGCCGCAAGCTCGGAGTGGGCGTGAGTGCCGACGGCGAAAGCCTCATGATGTACGACAAGGCGCAGGCCAAGTTCAAACTGCGCGACCTCGAGGCTGCCACGGGTGCCGACTGCTTCGGCCTGGAAGCTGACATGGCTGCCCCCGACGGCGACGGCGCACTGCTCTACCCCTCGCTCACAGGACCCGACGACAACTATAGCGGCATGATACTCCTCGTAAAGGAAGAACTCTCCACCGGTCTCGACAATGGCATAAAAGTGGTGGAATTCAGCGACGCTTTCGAGCCGAAGAACAGCGAGACAATCACGTGGTACAACATAATAAACGCCAAAAGCGGCAGCAAAGGCGAGATGATTGTCGACGCTGGTGAAGAAAAGCCATATTTCACAATCGAAGCAAGAGAACCTTCTGACCCGAGCGCGCAATGGTGCATTTTCGAAGACACTCCGGGCAAGTACGGCATTATCAACCGCGCCACGGGGAATTGTATATACGAATCCTATTCCGTAGACGATGAAATCGTTGACGATTTTACATTCAGATTATCAATGCTTGGTTTCTTCTATGTTCCAGATCCTTTCTATATTCCATATCATGAAGAATACTTTAATATACTACCCGTAGGCGAGAACCAATACGCTATATCCGGCAATATTTACATGATGAGAACTATACTCAGTTCGTACACCATGGGCGAGAATCCCGAAAAATACATGAGATCCAACCTGGCCAACAGCAGCTATGCTTGGATATTCTCGAAAGCCGACACCGAAGTGGGCATTGAAGATGTCGTTGCCTCGCAGAACGACAAGGTGGGCGTAGAAGACGGGCGCATTATAGCTCCCGAAGGCGCAGAAGTACACATATTCACGCCCGAAGGAATCGAGCTTCCCTCTGACAGCCGGCTAACCCCGGGCATATACATTGTAACCGTAAACGGCAAGGCAAATAAAATATTGGTTCATTAAATTACGTATCATGAAGAAACTTACATATATAAGCACGCTGCTTGTCGTGCTGTTTTCCGCAACCTTTACGGCTCAGGCGCAGGAAAAAATACTTATCTCCCGCTTGCCCGGCAGTGCAAGTTTAATTAATCGCTGGTATGGTAATCATCCATACTTTGACCATGCTAAAATTATACCGTCATCCGCAGGGCAGGATACTATCATGGTAGATGGAGAAATAAGTTCGATATCTACTGAAATTTATGAAGGTGGCTTTTCTCTCAACGCCACATTTAAAGGCAATGTCGTAACCTTTACATTCAAAGAAAATCTGTATGATAGACGTATTCGAGGAGGAGGAATCCGCATAATAAAATCAGACGGTACAAATGCCGGTAGAGACATAATACAAATGCCAACAACTTCCCTTGGAGGCCTTGCATACGGCAACGGCAATGAAATATTATCTATATCGCCAGGTGGAGGAATGAGTAGATTCGAAGTGGAAAGCAATGCCGTTGCAGTTACATCGTCGAAACCCTGGCTCAGGGCCTCGATAAAGAACAACATTGTTACCGTTGAGTTTGACGACAACTTCGGCGACAGCCAGCGCGGAGCGGAAGTAGTAATAAGCAAATCGGACGGTACAAGCAGGACGATAAACGCAGTCCAGCGAGGAGTGGGTCTACCCTACAAATATCGTGAAGATATGAAGATTTTCAACTGGGCTATTAGTGCTGATGACAGCTACGTCACTAACTGGAACTCTTCTCCCCTGAACACATACTTCTCCGAATATCTTTTGTACAACAGTTGGCGTTCCAGGTTCTTCATTCCTACCGACGAGGCCTTGGGCGTGTATTACGACCTGGCTACCAGCCGTTTCCAGCAGCCCCGCATGCTGTCGTTCTACTACAGCACGCGCCTGCAGGACCGCGCCGCACCAGTAAAGGCACGCCCTTACAGGTGGGACCCTGTTACCAACGAAGTCGGTACCACTGTTCCCGGTACTATATCTGCCTCGCTTATCAACAACCGCCTGAAAGACCTTCTCAACTCACACATAGTATCGCACCCCGACCTGGACGCAGGGCCCGGATTCAACAGCCTGAACCAATACTACATCACCAAAGGCGGCAGCCCTATCAAGATTTCGAACACTGCCGACGGACTACTGACCGGCGATTTCAACCCGGCGAGCACGAACTTCTACGTGCAGGGTGGATTTCAGATAGACAACGACTCGCTAATAAACATAAAGCAAGCCTACGACTTCCGCGGCGAGACAACAGGCACATACGACGGCGACGGCCTGATATATGCAATCGACCGCCCCATCCAAACCACGATGAAGTCAGTTTACAGTGTACTCTCCGAACAATATGAGGCTTCGCCTTTCTACGAGTTCTTCATGCTGTGCCAGTTTGATTCATACCTCGCCAACCTCGTAGGCCTGGCCGACAATGTAGACAGCGACATGATTGAAGAGGAACTGGAAAAATACGCTACTTTCACGTCTTCGATGAATGGTCTTACCGATAACGTTAATTTCTTAAACCCTTGGTCGAAGAACTATACCGTTTACGTTCCCACAAACGAGGCCATTAAGAAAGCCTACAGCCAAGGGCTTCCCTCATGGCAGCAGGTAGCCGATACGTATTCCGCACGCGAATTGGAGGTCATAGAGGCAACCGCTGCCGGACGCACTGAAGCAGAGATACAGGAAATCATACAAAACTACAACGCCAAGGCCCAGGCCATGATTATCTGCATTGTGAACTTCGTGAGGAACCACTTCCAGGATAACTCCGTATTTGCCGACCACGACGCAATAGCACCCACAATGTACACAACGGCTTGCGTAGACAACAAAACCGGCAAGAAGAATTCGCTGCAAGTATCGTCCACGGGCAACGGGACGCTCTTCGTACAACCCGTTTACGGCACAAGCTCCGAAGGCGCCGTGCTCGGCACGCAGTGCGCAGTGGTGGACGACCGGAGCCGCAAAAACATATTTGCACGAGAATATGTTTTAAGAGAAAAAGCAACCCAAACCTATAATAACAATATAGATACGTCATCTTACGCAGTGATACACCAGATTGACGGCGTATTGAACTTCAAGGAACTGCAGAACGGCCGCTACGACAGCGACTGGGCTACCACCGAAGCCGCCAAGCAGTTCATAGAAAAATACCGTATAGCGGAATAACCGCCGCCATGCGGTAAATGAAGCCTTAGTTATGAACTTCGGGGCCGGCTTTGTCAAGGAAGCCGGCCCTTTCCCGTTTAATGGCCGCCAGCCTGAAACAACCCGCCGCAAGTGTTAAAAAGCGGAACTTCGTTTTTGCACGTTGCGGGTAGGGGTTTGGAGCAAATAAAAAATATGTGCCTTGTATTTTAAAATAGGTCCGACTAATTTTAAAATATCTCAGACCTATTTTTGCCCCTCCCAAACCCGCATGAACAAAGGCCTTGCCGCTATATGTTAAACGCAGACAAAAAAACGCACGTTCCTTTTATGGCCGCCCTTTCGACAAGGAATGCGCCTGTAATGCGTCCGAAACAACCGCATTCATAACAAGTTACATCCATTCCCGCCCGGCAGGGCTGACAAACACGCCTGCGGCTTGAAACTGTGACATTGCGCAAAGCTGTAAGAACAGGATTTTAACACACAGGGAACAAAAAAAACTTTCCCAATATTAAAAAATCACAACATTTGTTCCTTTTATATATACATTTTCATTATCTTTACCGCGAAATACCGCGTTGAGTAATAAAACACTGCGCGCGGAAAGGTGTTATTGAAATTTTATCTTCGCAATTCAAACTTCGCAACTTTGAATAACCGGCATGAAGATAAGACAGATAATAACAACCACGCTAATCTACCGTAAACCCTTATTACCGAAACAAGCGGTAATAACATTGGTGTGGGGGTATTATCCTTATCCATGTCCTGAAAAGTGTAAAGTTATCGTATTGGTGATAAGACAAAATACAACCTCTACACCTTGAGATACCCTATTATTGAACCCGTCCTTCGGAGAGGTTAAGGACTGCATGATATTCACAGCTCATGAGAGTTGTCAGTTGGTCGTATAACCGCAGTGCTGCCTATGCTGCCGGCAGTATCGGTGCTGCAAGCAGGAAACAGGGCTTATGGAGGCTTTGCTAAACATCATGTTCCATTCGGCAGGTAACATGCTACTTGGAGTGCTTGCCACTATAGCCGGCGTGTGCCTTATATTCTTTCTTGTAAGGTCGTGGTGCCGTGCCGGGAATTTTACTCCTGTCAGTTTCATAACAGGCATTATACTTTTCCTTCTGCTCTCGTTCCAGGCTACCTTATTGTGCGGCGCGGTTACGGTAAAGGCATATCGAGGCGACGTTGAAACGGCTATCAACGGCATGGTGGCCGGCTTGCCTGCGGATACGGAGTTCAACCAACAAGACAGCCAGCAAATACTCGACGCGGTAAGCGCCAGGTGGCCATTGGTAAGCTACTACGTGGATTTGGCCGACTTTCGCGGGCATACGCCCGGCACCATAGGCAAAGCCATGAGTGATGAACTGAACAGATACATGGATTGGTTCATACTCAGGCGAGTTTGCTGGAGCCTGTTCTTTGTCCTGGCAGGAACGTTTACCATCGTAAAAACCATGGGTAAAGGCACCGGCAGGAAACAAACGTTCCAAAAGCGCGCGCCATTGGCAACACGCAGAATTTATGACGACTGAACATTAACTGATACAAATAACAAAAAGATATAACCATGTCAAACCATCTTATTATCGGACTTGGCGGCACGGGCGGAAAACTAATCCGCGAGCTGCGCAAAAGAGTGTATGAAGAATTCCGCAGCAATGACCCCGGACACGGCGTAAACCTCGATTACGTGTACGTGGATTCCTCTCCGGCTGACCTGAACGACCGTACAGGGTGGAAAGTTTTAGGAAAAAGCGTACACCTTGGCGAAGCGCAGAAAGTAAGCATTAACGGCATTAATGTTTCGATGTTGCAGAACCTGAATATGTATCCGGGGTTACAAAGTTTTATCAATCCAAACGACAAGAAACTGATAGACGAATACATGGGGCCACTTATTACAGCAGGAATAGGCGGACAAAGACGCAGGCTCGGACGTATGCTTATGGCAAACAACCTGAGCGACAAGAGCAGCCGCAGCAATTTCAACAACATATTGCACAATGCAGTGGCGCGTTTGCAACATTCTTCGAGCGACAACGACGTTACTTTCCACGTATGTGCAGGACTTGCCGGCGGAACCGGCTCGGGTTCGATAATCGACGTAATAGCACAAATACGCAAGGAATACCCTTACGAGGAATCCACCCATGCGTTTAAAATACGCCTGTTCCTGTATGTGCCAGAACGAAACATGGAATACTCCGACCACGACAACGGCTTTTATCAGGCCAACGGATATGCCGCCCTGCAAGAACTCAACGCCATAAGTACAGGGTATTACTCGCCCCTAGATGTCACAGGCGAAAAGGACGTTTTCACGCAGGAAGTACAAAGACTGCTCGGGAAAAGCAAGGAATCGTTCGAGGCTGCATACCTCTATACAAACGTAAACGAGGTTGGAAAGAAACTGGACCTAGGCAGCGGATTGCCTTCAGCCGTGGCGGACTTTATGTTCCAGACCATTGTAATAGCCAACATCGACGGCGGTAAGGGAAAGATGGCAAGGCTCGTGGGGTGTGAAAACGACGGAGCAGGAGCTGAACAGGACCAAAACGGCGACAAGAACCGCAGCCGCAAATTCCTGACGTTTGGAATAACACGAATTGAATATCCCGAAACAGAGATTGACGAATTCGTATCATATAACTATGCCATACAAGCCACACGCCAGCTTACCTACAATTTGTGGCAGGACGGAGTGGGCTATGGCGAGTGTTCGCTCGAAGAAGTAGGCGCCGGATTTGCAGATGAAATAAAGGATAAGAGCAACAGGGAACGTTTAAAGCTCTCCAATTCCTACCTTACCTTGCAAAAACCGATTATCGAGTCGCAGAACACAAGGCGCTGGAAAGAACTGTCGCAAACATGGGAAGACCGTACCCAGCAAGACGCCGGACTCGTACAATCACAATATGAGAAAAAACAATGGTTCGCGGAGTTTACCAAACTTTCGGATGATTATTTCAACAATAGCTTCCGTGCACACGGAGTAAAGAAATTCTACGAAATACAACGGCAGGAACTCAAAGCATACGCCCGTAATATACGCAGGCATATAGAAAAGATATTGTTTGACGAATGGGCAAGCGGCGGAAAGAGCAGCAAAAGTGTGCTCGAAATAGAGAAATACGCACAAATACTGCGTAACGACTGTTCCGACCGCATAGCCACATTCAAACAACAGATAGGCAACATGGAGGCCGAACTGGCGGAACATGCACAAAGCATAAACGACGCCAATGTGGCATGGAACAACATCGGCTGGCTGAAAGACGCACTGACAAACGCTTCTTCAAAAGTTTTCGCCTCATATAAGACGGCAAAATGCAACTACTACATAACCGCTACCCGTACTGAAGCATACAGGTATGGCATAATGCTCCTGCAAGAAATAATAATAGAACTCGGCAACATGATTGAAGGCATACAGGCTTTCAAAAACGAGCTCAACACCGTGCTTACAACTGTTATGAAACAGGCAGGAACGAAATGCAAAAGAAACGAAGAAGCAGACGACACCATAATAAAGAAATACGATCCCGAGAAAGTACATCAACTGACAAAGCAATATACCATAAACTATGATTACCAAAGCGGCAACGCGGCAGAAATACGTGCACGAATGATTGCCGGACTCGGTGAAGACGGCGAACGTACATTCGCTAATTTATATTCGTCGATTGATTACGACACTGCTTCGGACATAATACTTGAAGTATGCACGAAGAACGCACGTGCAGCAATGGAAGATACGGCAAAAAGCGACCCGCTTATGAAGATGGTGGGAGTAAACATTCTTGACAAGCTGAAAAACGAACTTAACACAGAAGAGAAAATTGAGAATTTCGTAAAACAGGCAGTCAGCCACGCACGTACTTATGCCCAGTTTAATCCCGAAGAAACCAATAAGGTTATCTCCGACAACGAAGGTAAAATGATGAGCATGGTGCAGCTGGCACTCCCTAAAGCCGAAAGCGAATCCACACGAGCATTTACAAAAAAATTGCTTGACTCATTCACAGAGAACGTGCAAGGTTTTATTCCTACCACAGACGGAGACCTGTCGGAAAATTTCAAACAAAACCAGATTGTGGTAGTATGCGCCAATGCGGGTTTCCCATTGAGATTCTTGGAAAATGTAAAGGTTCTAAAAGAAAAATACGACCGTCTTTTGGCTTCGCCGCAAAAAGAGCTCAACCGAATGGTGTTGCACACTGAAAGCTTTACCAAACAACTCCCTCCGCTATTTGAAATGAATGGTATAGAAATATTGCAGGAAGTAAGAAAGCCTCTAATGCTTGCTTTTGCAATGAACTTGATACAACCGCAGCAAGACCCAATAACAGGCGAACGTTTCTTTGCTATAAATATACCTGACGAAGTATTCGGAGACAACTGGATAAAACTTGGCAAGAACTTCCCTGATTGTCTTGAACTCTTGGCGCACGACTTCAAGAAGTTCAACATGCTTAAGAACCAAGTAGAAAACGAACTCAAAAAACAAGCGCGCAGCAATGAACAAAAAGCAAATATGCGTAAAGCCGTAGGTAAAGTTGTGCAGCAATTTATACTTCCCACTATATGCGAAGGTAATCAGTTTGATCCCAAATATGCAGAGTATAAAAGACTGGCAACTGAAATATTCAACAACGAACTTAAAGATTTGTAGAAATGACAAAAATAAAAGGATTGTGTCGTAATGAAGACTGTGAATTATGCGACCAAATACAGGAAGTAGAAAAATCAAATTTTGTTTGTGAAAAATGCGGCAAACCTCTAATTCCATTCGGCGGTATTAAACCCAACCGTTTTAAAGAATGGATGAAAAATCAAGGGAAAAGAATTGTTCTTGCCTTTATTGTCATTGCTTTAATAGGCGGCGGAATAATTATCATACTCAATTCGCAGTATGGCAATAAAGCTCCTGAAAATCCAACAAGGGAAACCGTAGATACCGTATCTACAGATACCATTGCAACAGACACAACAAATGCGGATACAATAGAAACCGATACGACAGAAGTAGATACTATTAAAATTGATACAATAAAAACAAGTGTATCTACGCAGAAAGAAACAAAAAAAGAAGCAAAGAAAGAGATACAAAAAAACGGATACGGCACGGTAGATCTGGGATATGGCACATACACTGGAGATTTAAAAAACGGACAGCCTCATGGACAAGGCACTATTATATACAAGAAACGATATCGGATAGTAAGTTCCAAGGATTTTTGGGCAAACCCGGGTGATAAATATGAAGGAGAATTCCGCGAAGGACGTCCAAACGGCAGTATCGGCTATTGGTATCACGACGGAGAGCAAACGGGCATAAAACCATGACGATTAAACGGGCGGTAACCATGATTCTGGCTATAGCGTACACGGTAATATCATATGCTGTGCCAGTATTTACAACCAAACGTTTGGCTACCATAGCTTCATATACTGGTTTAGACTTGCATTCTGCAACAGGCATTAACTTAGAAAACGATAGCACATGGAAGTATAACGGCAGATCATTGCGCGTGTGTACCAATACTTTTGGAGAAATATCACACATTGGTTACAAAATATTCAGCAAAAGTGCTTTCGATTCGCACAATAACTGCTTGCTACCTTTTTTCATAGAAAGATATGCATTAGAGTTAGACTTAAAAATAGACGAGCGCGATATTCCGACCCGTATGGCAGTTGACAAAGTTTTTTGCGGACAAGGCAATATAGATATGCTAACAAAGGTAACACCACAAACGCCATTTTCCATAGAAGAAATAGAACGTAGGATGTACCGCATAAAATGGGATATTGCCGGAAAGACTTTAAGCTTAACAATCCCTGCCGACTGTCAGCTGATAATAGGAGCTGACGCCATTGAATTAGAAAATATTTTCGAGCGCAATATAAAAAATATGCCTCGAACTGCTAATTACGATGTGGTCGAAAAACTTTTATCAGGAAAAGCATATCACTATAAAGACCAATTAATAATAAAAGGAGAAGAATATCTAAGTAGCATGATACGCAACGACCTGTATATAGAGGAAAAAGAAGGTAAAAAAAGAGTTATGATAGATAAAAGGAAGCCTGTGCAAACAGTGACAAACATCCTAATAACAGGCGTGTTTGACAAAGAAATTCCCATGACAATGACTCTTAACCGATATGGCTACAGTTGCTCGCAAACAGATATAACATTACAACAATTTATAAACCTATGTTATTTTGATGAATGTAAACTATACGTAGGTATAAAGACTCACAACAAGGAATACATTACCGCAACAGTATTCGCCCTTAATAACAAATTGGCCTACAACCATGTGTTGAGCTTGAAATTCCCGTTAGAACTGCTTAATGGCAGTAATAACAAGATAGAGGCTACTGCATATGCTTACATCCCGTTGCAAAACGTGAACGAAAAGTTCTTCACACAAAGCTTAGAACATATTAAAATAAATACGAAGAAATGAGAGCAAAAAGACTGTTATTCGTTTTGGCTGCATTGCTTGTATTCGCTTTTGCAAAGGCTGACAACAGCAATGATATAAAGAAAAAGATAAATAGTATAAAGAAAAACAGTCAATATCTTTATGCCGAGGCTACGGCTCCTACAGAAGATGAAGCTTACGACATCGCAGAAGAAATGCTTTATGAAGAAGTTAACGAATGGGCTGCAACAAAGAAGAAACTGCAGAACAGCGTAAACATTGCAGTAAACAACAAACAATCTTTATGGACAACAATATCGCTTCCACGCGGTAACATGTTCCGTTCATTTATATACGTAAAGAAAAGCGACATTCTTCCAGTTGAAAATTCAGATATAATCAACAATACCAACATTCAGCCAAGCGAAGTTACAGCCTTGCAATCTTCAATTGAAAAAATATTACCCAAGACAGTAGAAACATTAGCGGAATGTACGGAATATTCCGATTTTGTTTCAAAAGTAAAACAGTTTAAAACAGAAGGCAAGTTGAGAAGTTATGCCCGTTATGCCCAATTAGATAATCCCGAAGTTTGCTATTTGGCGATATACAACAAAGACGGGAAAATTGTAGCAATTCTTTCGCCCGGTAATGAGCGACACAATATAAATACAGGCAATCCTGACAGTGTTGCAAATTACAGCGGGTGCGGAGCTATTGGCTTTGTATTGGATGAATAAATAAGAAAAAGACCGATAATGAAAATACACGACATTAAAACCAACAAGATGATAAATAATAAAAAAGCAGGAATCTTATTTGCTGCCTTATGCCTTTTGTTCATATGTAACATTAAAACCCATGCCGTAACCGTAACGTTATTGACCGACGAGTTTACAGAGCGACCGCTGACTATTGGGACTGCAGAACGTAATTTGGGTATTGTTCTTACTGAAATTAACCGTGCGCAAAAAGCGAAAACGATACTTACGACAAGCAAACTTCCCATGGACGATTTCTCGCTCAAATCACTTCTTAGAATATGGGCTGTCACACCTTTTTATTGTGATGATGAAGAAGTAGTAGAGCGAGTATGGATATTTAAGGACGGTTCAATGATGGTTAGCCACATTCCATTAATAATTACTCCGGAAAACGAAGACTTTGGAATGGGCACATACCAGGAAGCGGTTGTAGAATTTGACGCCGACGGAAACATCGTTGACTTTCGTTTTGCGCTCGACGCTCAAATGACCGAAAGCATGGAGCATTGCGGTTCGGTAGTCGAAAAAGAAAAACAAATGATTATTCTACAATATGTTGAACGTTTCCGAACTGCTTACAACCAAAAAGACATAAGTACCATAGAAAAAATGTTCAGCGATGACGCTCTGATAATAACGGGACGAGTTGTAATGCAAAAACAAAATGAAATGACACCGGCTAAAGCAAAAGTTGAATATACAAAGCAGAACAAGAAACAATACATTCTAAATTTGAAAAAAGCATTTGCAAGAAACAAATGGATAGATGTAAAATTCAGCCAAATTGGTGATGACGGCGTTAATGGTGGTTGCGCTGGTATCACACGTTCAAAGGTTGATCCTACAAAGTATGGCATAAGACTACGTCAGGAATGGAAATCCAGCAGTTACAGCGATGAAGGATATCTGTTTTTATTATGGGAATTTCCCGAAGACGGTAGCGATCCTATAATACATGTACGCACTTGGCAGCCGGAAATAGTTGCCGGGAAAAAGCAAGAACCTGATGATGACATATCGACTCTGGCAGGTTTTGATCTATGATATTTAAAAAGGCAACTAAGCTATGAATATGAATAAATTAGTCTTAACATTGTTGGCCATAATGACTATACTGCCTGTAGTAGGCCAATCGGAATACATCTCCAACAGTAGGGATATGGATTCCGACTGCATAGAGAACTTAGACGGTCGTTACGGCCTTTTACTGTTGTCGCACAACAAAAGCCTTGTTATAAACATAACAAACGCAAGCAGGCCTTTCGAGATCATAAGGCCTAAAAGTGTAAACGCAAATGGTTTATACGAGTATCGAGTCATAATGGATATAGACGACACTCATAATCCGAAAGTTGAAGTAAACCGAATGAGCGATTTGTACAAAACTGAGTTCGTTGCTAATCTCAAACCCGATTTTTTCGTAGCCTATCACATTTTGGAAGTGGAAGACCCGATAAGAATGGAAGACCAGACGCAAAGCAATGATGCCATACTTGACGCAACAAAAGCCGAACTCGAGCTTACCACCAATATAAAAAACCTAATTGTAAAGTGTAATCCAAATTTGAAGGCCGACGTAAAGACATCCGTAAGTAAGGCTGACGCCACAGTTAACATCATTTCGGTAGTATTCCCGATTGCCGAGCTGCAAGCCGCTAAAAAAGAGATGTCCGAGGCGCAATCCGAATACGACAGACTAACAGCATTAATAGAAGAGGACAAAGCCACCGACACTGACTTCGACTTGCATGACGCAGCAGAAAAAAGTTGCGAAGCTGCGGCAAAAAAGCTTGATGAATTATCGATTGTAACTATCTACTCCGACAATACCAACAAACTATCTGTCGACATAAGCAATTTGAGGCCGAGATCCAAGAAATGTTACATAGTACTACCCGTCGAAATAAGAAAAGAAGTTTTCGTTACTGAAGCCAATGCTTATGTTACCGAAGGCGGACGCTTGTTCGAACAACGTAAATATGCTGACGCAAGGGTTGCGTATGTCAATGCTATTAATGCAAAGGATATTGACCTGAACATGAAACCTACTGTAAGCAACTATATAGCCCTTTGTGACACATGCGTGCTATACGAAAAATATGCAGCTGCTGCGTTGGGCAAAATTTTGGAAATGAAGGAAAACAATACTGCCACACAGCAGCAGGTAGCTAAATACGCAGCAGCAGCCATGGAGTTCCTCGACATTGTAAACACTTACAATCCCGATGATTTCTACACTACCCGTATAAGTCAGCTTAACGAAATGCTCGAGGACATGCCTTTAAATATAACGTTTACTACCGTAGAATGGCGTACATTCAGTGAAGGCCCCGCAATACCTGATGTAGAAGTTTGGGCCTATTATGGCGATGGCGTTGTACCGCCTTCTTCATTTGCCACGCCACGCAAGTTCAAAAAAACAATCAACAAGAATGCCGGTGCATACAAACAGGAGGGCTTGTCGGATTCTGCCGGTAAGATACAGGTACAACTCGACCGCAAGAACCTGCCTGCAGGATTTGTCTTTTGTCCCACTACCGACAAAGACATCAAAGCTGTTTACCTTTCTTTAGACGAACTTATGCGTAGGGCAGAAGGAACTTATCTCGAGAAACAGTTCAGGCTAAAAATGTATAAGCGAACAAACAAATTCTATTAATTATCCACTTATCAATAACATTAAAAAATTAAAGACATGGGAAGATTTGCAAAAAAATTATTTGCTACAAGTTTTATGATGGCTGTTTTTGCGTCGGCAGTAAACGCAAGTTCCTTTACAAACGTTCCCGGCTGCAATGCTAAAGAATTTGCCGGAACAGTTAACGGAGTAAAACAAGATGAAGATTCGGCAAAAATCAAGGCAAAGGCTTTATTGCTGAACGACACGCTTTCAACGCTTAAGGTAACAAAAATCATTCAGACAAACGAAAACGGAGAGCCACTACGCAACGATGACGGAACAGAAAAATACTATTATTTCCTGACCGACATAAACGGAACGGTCTACGACGCCAATTCTATAGATAAGATTCTTAAAGAAAGGAATAAGTTGTGGCTTATCCTCGGTGCGAAAGTAGGTGGCGGAGCAGCACTCGGAATTTTAAAAAGCGTCCTGAACAAAGAAAAAGCTTCAAACGTTGCCAAAAGCGCAGCAATAGGCGGCGCGGCAGGCCTTGCTCTTTCAACTACCGAGATAGCACAGATTACAAAAACAAACAAGAACCTTAAAAAAATAAGAAAGAGCCTTGAAGCATACAAGGAAACCTTTACGGAAGAAGGATTGCCCAAAGACCCTAACGCCGATTTGTCCAAAGTAAAAGGCCTGGGAGACCTTGACAAAGCTGAACCTTTGTCGAAAGAAGCCACAGAGCTAAGAGCAGAGCTCGACAAGTCGATTGCTTCAGCCAACAGTCTCGAATCTCTGAATCTAAGTTCTATACTGAAGAAATAATAATCAATTTAAAGTTTGCTGGAATTCTGAAATAAATCCCCAAAATAAATTAAAGGCCGCCAACCGACACTAACAAACCACGGCTTGTGTAACGGTTGACGGCCTTTTTTATATAAAATTATTACGTCGTTCATGAAAATGCTCAGATAAAACAACGTTCCGCAAGTGTTAAAAACCGGAACGTTGTTTTTGCACGTTGCGGGGAGGGGTTTGGAGCAAATAAAAAATTAGTGGCTTGCTTTTTGAAATTAGTGGCTCGGATTTCAAAATCCGAGCCACTAATTTTCGCCCCCTCGCAAACCCGCATGAACAAAGGGCTTGGCGGCATTTGTTAAACGCAGACAAAAAAACGCACGTTGCGATACGTTAAAAAGAACCGGGGTGCACGCGAATGTCGTTTTTTTTGAGTATTTTTGCGCGCAATAAAAAGAAAAACATTATGGCTTCATTTATTGCAGATAAAATCGTTATGGACGGTCTTACCTTCGACGACGTCCTCCTCATTCCGGCTTATTCAGAAGTTCTGCCGCGCGACGTGCAGCTTTCAACACGCTTTTCACGCAATATTGAACTTAAAATACCTTTCGTTACCGCTGCCATGGACACGGTGACGGAATCGAAAATGGCTATCGCCATAGCCCGCGAAGGCGGTATAGGCGTAATACACAAGAACATGTCGATTGAGGAGCAGGCGCGCGAGGTTGCAATAGTGAAGCGCGCCGAAAACGGCATGATTTACGACCCCGTAACGATAGCTCGGGGCTCGTCGGTGCGCGCCGCGCTGAACCTCATGCACGAGTTCCACATTGGCGGCATTCCAGTTGTTGACGAGGAGAACCACCTTGTGGGTATCGTTACGAACCGCGACCTGCGTTTCGAGCGCGACATGAGCAAGAAAATCGACGACGTGATGACAAGCGAAAACCTCGTTACCACCACGCAGAAGACGAACCTCGACGACGCGGCGCAGATACTGCAGGAAAACAAAATTGAAAAACTTCCCGTAATAGACCATAACAACCACCTTATCGGACTTATAACCTACAAGGACATAACCAAAGCCAAGGACAAACCCATGGCTTGCAAGGATGCCAAAGGCCGCCTGCGCGTTGCAGCGGGTGTGGGCGTTACGGTAGACACGCTCGACCGCATGGAAGCGTTAATCAACGCCGGCGTCGACGCAATAGTAATAGACACCGCGCACGGGCACTCAAAGGGCGTTATCGACAAGTTGCGCCAGGCAAAGGCCGCATTCCCCGACACGGACATCGTGGTGGGCAACGTGGCAACGGGCGAAGCTGCAAAAATGCTCGCCGAAGCCGGAGCCGACGCCATAAAGGTAGGTATAGGCCCGGGCTCGATATGCACCACGCGCGTTGTGGCCGGAGTGGGCGTGCCGCAGCTTACGGCCGTTTACGATGTGGCCTGCGCACTAAAGGGGACCGGCATACCGATGATAGCCGACGGCGGACTGCGCTACTCGGGCGACGTGGTGAAAGCCCTTGCAGCCGGAGGCGACTGCGTAATGGTAGGCTCGCTCGTGGCCGGAACAGAAGAATCGCCGGGCGACACAATACTGCTCAACGGACGTAAGTTCAAGGCATACCGCGGAATGGGTTCGCTCGAAGCCATGGAGAACGGTTCGAAAGACCGTTACTTCCAGTCGAACGTAACCGACACGCGCAAACTCGTGCCCGAAGGCATTTCGGGCCGCCTGCCCTACAAAGGCACAGTGCAGGAAGTTATCTACCAGCTGGTGGGCGGACTGCGCGCAGGCATGGGCTACTGCGGAGCTCCTACTATCCAGGCGCTGCATAACGCCAAATTCACCCGCATTACAAACGCCGGCGTGCTCGAAAGCCACCCGCACGACATCACGATAACCAGCGAAGCCCCGAACTACAGTTCCTCTATAAAGTAAGGCGGCACCAGAGTCCCGCAACAAAACAAACAAAAGCACAATGAAACGACTGCTCCTAACCCTAAGCCTTTTCATAGCACCGGCCGCGCTGCCGGCACAAACAACCGACGACCCCGTAATAATGAAAATAAACGGGACTGACGTGCACCGCTCGGAATTCGAATACTCTTACAACAAAAACAAGGCAGCGGGAACAAGCGTGGCCGACTACGTGGACCTGTACATCAACTACCGCCTGAAAATACAAGAGGCACGCAAGCAGAAGCTCGACACGGCCGAAGCCTTCAAAAAGGAATACGACAGCTACCGCGACGGGCTGCTGAGAAAATACCTCACCGACGAGGCATTCGAGGATTCCGTGGCCCGCAGCATTTACAACAAGATAAAGGCACAGGTGGGCGACTCGGACATACTCCGGGTGGCACATATATATATAATGGTGCAGCCCAAAGCCACCGAAGGGCAAAAGGAACAGGCTAAAGCGAAAATCGACTCGATTTACGGCCTGCTCAAAAACGGAGCAGACTTTGCCGAGACCGCAAAGAAATACTCGCAGGACTACAACTCGGCACGCAACGGCGGCGAACTGCCCGAATTCGGCCCTGGCGCAACGCTCAAGGAATGGGAAGAAGTGTGCTACTCTTTGCAACCCGGGCAAATGTCCGAACCTTTCCAAACGCGCGCCGGATACCATATCGTGCTTATGAAATCGCGCAACAAGCTCGAACCTTATGAAGAAAGGAAAGAACAGCTTATCGAGGCACTAAACAAACAAGGCCTGCAAAAACTGGCGTTCAACAGCGCCGTGCAAAAGCGCATTAACCAATCGGGCGGCAAACTGACAAAAGACCAGGTGCTAGACCAGGTACTGAAAGAGCATGAAGCCGACGACCCGGGAATGAAAAACCTGATACGCGACTACTACGACGGACTGCTCGTGTTTGAAGTGTCGAAGCGCAATGCGTGGGACCCCGCCGAGACCGATACCCTCGGAATAGAAAAGTATTTCAAGAAGCACAAAAAGGATTACAAGTGGGACATTCCCAGATTCAAAGGCTTTATCATCCATACCTCCGACGAATCTCTTATAAAGGAAGTGAAAAAACTGCTCAAGAAATATGAGCACAAAAACTGGAATGCCGAATTGAAGAAAAGATACACCGACGGCAAGAAACTCAAGGCGTCGGCCGTTTACAACATTTGGAAAGAAGGCGACAACAAAATTGTAGACAAGTACATATTCGACAAGCCTGACATAAAAATAGCCGAAAACAAGGCACGCCCCTACGTTGGACTGCAAGGACGAATCCTTAAAAAAGGTCCCGAAGAGCTGGCCGACGTACGCGCGCAGGTAGTGTCCGACTACCAGGACTACAAGGAAAAGGAATGGCTAAACAAGCTGCGTGCCGCAAGCAAGATAGAGGTATTCGATGACGTTGTAAAAACCGTAAACAACCACTGATAGCCACTTACAGGCAAGCCTATAAAAGGCACGGGCAAAACCAACCAAAGAACAAAAGCACGAATGAACAAACTCCGCAAATATATTCTCGCAACGCTCGCGGTTCTCTTAACAGCAACGGCCGTTGCACAAGACAACATAATAGACGAGGTAGTGTGGGTCGTAGGCGACGAGCCTATCCTGAAATCCGAAGTAGAAGAACAGAGACTGGCCGCCGAACTGAACGGAATGCAGCTTGACGGCAATCCCTACTGCGTGATTCCCGAAGAACTCGCCATACAAAAGCTCTTTCTGCACCAGGCGCTAATCGACAGTATCGAAGTAAGCGACGCCGATGTGCTTGCCGAGCTGGACTACCGCATGAACTACATGATACAAATGGCCGGTTCAAAGGAGAAACTCGAAGAATATATGCGCAAGCCGCTGGCACAGATTCGCGAACAGACGATGAACCAGCTACGCGACCGTTTTATCGTTGAACAGGTGAAACAAAAAATAGCGGGAGAGGTAAAAGTTACCCCGGCCGAAGTGCGGCGTTTCTTCAAGGACGTGCCCCAGGACAGCCTTCCGCTTATTCCCACACGCTATGAAGTTCAAATCATAACACAAACGCCGGAAGTTTCGCGCGAGGAGATAGAACACATCGAAAGCGACCTGCGCGACTATACGCAAAGGATAACATCGGGCGAAAGCGACTTCTCCACGCTGGCCACTATGTATTCCGAAGACGAAGGCAGCCGCAGGCAGGGAGGCGAGCTTCCTTACAGCGGCAAGGCCGAGTTCGTTCCAGAGTTCGCCAACGTAGCTTTTTCGCTCACCGACCCCCAAAAAGTGTCGCGCATTGTGAAAACCGAATACGGCTACCACATCATACAGCTCATCGACCGCCGCGGCGACAAAATAAGAGTGCGCCACATACTGCGCAAGCCGAAAATAGAACACTCTGCTATCGAAAAGAGCATACAAAACCTCGATTCGCTTGCCAACGACATACGCGACAACAAGGTAACATTCGACGACGCCGTTATATTTTCGGACGACAAAGACACACGCAACAACAAGGGCATAATGGGAAGACGCGTTTCGCCCAACAACCCGCGCGCCGGTATGACACCGTGGTTCGAGTTGCGCGACCTGCCCCAAGACGTGGCAAAGGTAGTAAACACCATGAAGGTGGGCGAAGTATCCAAGGCATTCGAAATGATAAACGACAAGGGGCAGCAAGTGTGCGCCATAGTGAAGCTGAAAAGCAAGAACGAAGAACACTATGCCTCAATAACGGAAGACTTCCAGACCCTGCAGGAAATAGTAGAACAACAACGCCAGGAAGAAGTAATCGACAAATGGATTCGCGACAAGCAAAAGAATACTTACATACGAATCAAGGACGACTGGCGTGACTGCGACTTCAAATATCCGAACTGGGTGAAGAAATGAAAACAAGGAAAACAGAACCTGCTTGCACAAGGCACAAGCTGCTAAAATGCGGCCTGTGCCTTATGGTCTTTTTTTCATTACTGTTTTCAATAGCCATATCTGAAGCAGCCACGCCCGTAAAGAAAAACAAGCCGCGCCCGAAAGGCGAAAAAATATACCTCATCCACGCCGACACTCTCAGGTACAAGATGCTCGACAACCCGAACGCCAACATCCTGAACGGTAACGTGGAATTCCTGCACGGGAACGTCAAGCTGTATTGCGACAGCGCATATTTCTACAAAGAAACAAACTCGTTCGAGGCGTTCAGCAACGTAAAGATGGTACAAGGCGACACGCTGTCGCTCACAAGCGAATACCTGAAATACGACGGCGACGCACAAATTGCCCAGGCGCGCAAAAACGTGCACCTCAAGCACAGGGAGTCGCTCCTCATAACCGACAGCCTGAACTACGACCGCCTATACGATTTAGGGTACTTCTTCGACGGCGGCCGGCTGTACGACAACGACAACGTGCTTACTTCAGACTGGGGCGAGTATTCCCCGCAAACAAGGGAAGCTATCTTCAATTACAATGTAAAGCTGACAAACCCAAAATTCGTGCTGACGTCCGACACGCTGCACTATAACACGCTCACAAAACTTACGCACATAATAGGACCGTCGAATATCAACAGCGACGGAAGCCGGATATACACCGAAAGGGGATTCTACAACACGAATACCGACTACGCCGAGCTGTACGACCGCTCGGTTGTGATAAACGGAACAAGCACCATGACGGGCGACAGCATGTTCTACGACAAGCAGAACGGCGACATGCGGGCCTACAAGAACATCATATACAACGACAAGGAAAACAAAAACCTACTCACCGGCGACATCTGCATATACAACGAAAAGACAGGCTATGCCATGGCTACCGACAGCGCCGTGGTAAGGGACTATTCGGGAACCGACACCCTGTTCATGCACGCCGACACGTTCAAGATATTCACCTACAACATTAATACCGACAGCGTTTACCGCCAGATACACGGATACCACCATGCGCGCGCTTTCAGGGTGGACGTGCAAAGCGTATGCGACTCGCTCAAATACGATTCGCAGGAAAAGCGCATGACCATGTACGGCAACCCCATTGTATGGAGCAACAACCAGCAGCTGCTGGGCGAGGTGATATACGTTTACATGAACGACTCAACAATCGACAGCGCACACGTTGAGCGGCAGGCGCTGCTTGCCGAAAAGCTCGACAGCATGTTCTACAACCAGGTGGCCGGCCGCGAAATGTTCGCCTACTTCAAGGACGGACAGATGGACTGGAGCAAGGTGGTAGGCAATGTCGACGTGGCATACTACCCCTACGACAGCGACAGCATAATGATTGGGCTGAACAGAATGCAGACCTCCGAGATGCGCATGTACATGAAAAACCGCAAGATGAACAAAATATGGAGCGCACCGGCCGAAGGGACACTCTACCCCCTGAACCTCGCCCCGCAGGAACAGTTTTTCCTGAGCAACTTTGCATGGTTCGACTACATACGCCCCAAAGACAAGCACGACATATTCGTATGGCGTGAGAAAGCCGCCGGAACGGAACTGCGCGAAACAATACGCCGCACCGCCCCGCTGCAAACCTTGAGCAACATACTGAAAAGGAAAACACAGGGTAAGAACGACGTGAAAAACGAGTCTCGCGAATAAAATCCCCCACTCCGCCACAAAAAAACACAAGGAGCGAAAAAAAATTATGTCTGAGATATTTTAAAATATGTCCGACCTATTTCAAAATATGTCTGACATATTTTTTGAAGGCAAACCGTGCCTTTCCCGAGCAACGAAACTGGAACACTTTTTGCAGGAAAAGGACAGAGCATAAACACTACCGAACACACATGGCCGACATAATACATCTGCTTCCCGACTCCGTGGCCAACCAGATAGCCGCCGGAGAAGTAATACAACGCCCGGCATCTGTAATAAAAGAGCTTGTGGAAAACTCGCTCGACGCCAAGGCCACACAAATCGACGTGATAGTAATCGACGCCGGCAAGACAAGCATACATGTAGTCGACAACGGCTGCGGCATGTCGGAAACCGACGCGCGCATTGCCTTTGAACGCCATGCCACGTCGAAAATAAAAGAAGCCTCCGACCTGTTCGCGCTCCACACCATGGGATTCCGCGGCGAGGCGCTGCCCTCGATAGCCTCGGTGGCCGAAGTGGAGCTGCGCACACGCACCGCCGACGAAGAATTGGGTTGCAGCATATCGCTTGCCGGCTCGAAAGTAACCGACCAGCACCCGGTGAACTGCAGCACCGGCTCGAACTTCATCGTGAAAAACCTGTTTTTCAACGTACCGGCCAGGCGGCGGTTCCTCAAATCCAACCAAACGGAGCTCAACAACATCATAACCGAGTTCGAACGTATTGCGCTCGCGCATCCCGAAATAAGGTTCTCTCTCAAAAGCGACGACAATATTATATATGAACTCCCCAAAAGCTCCTTGCTCCAGCGCATAGCCGACATATTCGGGAAAAAGATGAATCACCAGCTCCTGCCCGTAAACGTAGAGACATCGCTCGTAAAGGTAAACGGCTTCGTAGGCACGCCCGAAAGCTCGAAGAAGAAAGGAGCAAAGCAGTTTTTCTTCGTAAACGGGCGGTACATGCGCCACCCGTATTTCAGCAAGGCCGTAACAAGCACCTACGAGAGAATCATACCAACCAACGAGCAGATAAGCTATTTTGTTTACTTCGATGTCGACCCGCAACGAATCGACGTGAACATACATCCCACAAAAACCGAGATAAAATTTGAAGACGAACAGGCCATATTCCAAATACTCATGGCCGCCGTAAAGGAAACGCTGGGAAAATTCAACGCCGTCCCCTCGATAGACTTCGACACCGAATCAAGGCCCGACATACCAGTGTTCAACCCCGAACAAAAAGTATCTATACCCGAAATAACACTATCCAAAAACTACAACCCATTCAACACCACGGGCACAACAAACAGAAAGCCGGCAGCCCCGAGCAACTGGGGGAAACTCTACGAAGGCATTACCCGCAAGGGAGAAGCCGCAGTGGAAGCGTCGCTCACTGACGAAATCGCGGACGAGAAACAACAATCCGGCAAAAAGCTGTTCGAAGCCGAAGAAGAACACGCCCTCGAACACTACCAGTACAAAAAGAAATACATAGTAACCGCCGTGCAGTCGGGGCTAATGCTGATAGACCAGCACCGGGCACACATCCGCATACTCTACGAAAAATACCTGAAACTCCTCTCCGAAAGGCAGGGAATGCAGCAACGCATAATGTTTCCCGAAATAATACAGCTCACACCCCAACAGCAAATACTCCTTGGCAAGACCGCCGATGACATAATCGCTGCAGGCTTCGACCTGTCCGACCTCGGCAACGGAAGTTTCGCTATTAACGCAATTCCCTCGGGCACCGAATCGATAAATGCCACCGAATTGCTCCGCGACATCCTGAGCGACATAGCCGGAAGCGGAAACATAAAAAGCGAAATAAACAGCAACATTGCGTTCACCCTGGCGCGCGACGTGGCAATACGCCCCGAAACCGAACTGTCTAACCAGGAAATGAACTCGATAATCAATGAACTCTTCGCAACCGAGTCGCCCAATTACACCCCCGACGGAAAACTTATCGTAACAATAATACCGCAGGAAAATATAGAAAAACTGTTCTCATAAAAGCCCAAAAAGGCATTTTGACATAGCAAACAAAGGAAAAGTTCAAATTTCTTGATATTTATTTACATTAAAAACGCCTACATATCAAAGTAATTACTATTTTTGCAGATGATGTGTATTGCTATTTGACAGATAATCTTAAAGAGATTTATTAATACATTAAAATTTAGTATTTATGAAAAAGTTGATTTTAGCACTTGCATTTGTGGGTTTCTCCGCAAATTTAATGGCGCAGGAAAATGAGATTCCTTCGCAAAAGTACAGTGTTGCGACGAATTCGTTCTGGTCTAACTGGTACATCCAGGTGGGTGGCGACTTCAATGCCGCTTACTCTAACCAAGAGAATCTTGGAAACAAGAATCCCTTCAGCGTAGACCGTGGAACGTTCGGTTTCGACGTTGCAATCGGTAAATGGTTCACACCTGTAATCGGTCTTCGTACCAAATTCCAGGGCATGTGGGCTAAATCAGTGGTAGACGCTAACAACCACCACTCATTCTCTTATTGGAACATTCACGAAGACGTAATGTTCAACCTGTCTAACCTGTTCTGCGGCTACAACGAAACCCGCGTTTGGAACATTGCTCCCTACGTTGGTCTTGGTTACATCAGCCGTATAGACGGTGGCAAAGGCCGTAACGTATCACTTGGCAGCCACAACCTCTCTTACCACTTCGGTCTCTACAACTCGTTCCGTATCAACAGCCGTCTCGCTGCGTTCTTGGATGTATGGGCTATGGCTACTCCGGGTGAAATCGACGGCAAGAACGGCCCTGTTGGCTCGAAGTACGACTATGCTAACCGCGGCGAAGGCAGCCTCCGTCACTGGGACAAACTCGTTGGCGTATCTGTAGGTTTGAACATCAACCTCGGCAAGACCATGGGTTGGAAGAAGACTCCCGACGTAGACGCTCTTATGGCTATGAACAAAGAACAGATGGACGCTCTTAACGCTTCTCTTAAAGAACAGCAGGACGAGAACGCACGTCTGCGCAACCTCCTTGCAAACCAGAAGCCTGCTACTGTTGAGACAAAAGTTGTTGAGAAATTCTCTGCAACTCCCGTATCAGTATTCTTCAACATCAACAAGTCTAAGATTGCTTCGCGCAAAGACCTTGTTAACGTTAAGGAAATGGCAGAATATGCTAAGGCTAACAACAAGAAGATCGTTGTTACAGGTTATGCTGACAGCAAGACCGGTAGCTCTTCGTTCAACCAGCAGCTCTCTGAAAAACGTGCTAAGGCTGTTGCTGACGAACTCGTTAAGATGGGCGTAAGCCGCGACAACATCGTAATCGAAGCTAAGGGCGGTGTTAACGACCTGAGTCCGTTCTCATACAACCGTCGCGTACTCGTAAAACTTCAGTAATCTGAACTATTAGATTCATTATAAAAAGCTGTGCAAGTTTTGCACAGCTTTTTTTGTTGCTTTTATATCAGGACTTCCAAATAATCATTTAAAACTTT
>ERZ824600.1599-NODE-1599-length-27046-cov-9.503390_pt1 | contig 27046 bp, 28 predicted proteins | sample MGYA00519933_ERZ824600 | MGnify/ENA primary metagenome ERZ824600 (study PRJEB31778, sample SAMEA3449178) | human gut metagenome | biome: human gut; feature: human-associated habitat; material: faeces | place: United Kingdom | collected 2010/2012 ... | reverse complement strand
TACCGGAATATAACGAAGAACTGATCTATCCCGCCATCTGCAAAAGTATGGAGGCTTTGAACATCGCCGCAGACTTGCGCCCGGAGATGAAGATCGTCATCAAGCCGAATCTCGTCATGGCGAAATCCCCGGATTTTCCCGCCACGACCCACCCTCTGGTCATAAAAGCTGTGATCAGGTGGCTGCGAGAGCAGGGCATGCAGCACATCACCATTGCGGAAAGTTCCGGCGGTCTCTACAATGCCGAAGCCATGAAACACGTATATCACGTATGCGGCATGGATACTCTGGGCGAAGGTGCTGAACTCAACATGGACTTTTCCGCACAGACCGTAAATTGTCCGGCAGGATTTAAAAATCACAGTTTCCACCTGATCACTCCTATCGTGGAAGCCGATTATATCATTAATATCTGTAAACTGAAGACCCATGCCATGACCGGCTATTCCGGCGGCATCAAGAATCTCTTCGGCACCATCCCCGGTCTGGAAAAGCCCCAGATGCACTACCGCTGGCCGGAGATCGAAGATTTCTCCAACATGCTCTTAGAACTGGCTCAGACCGTAGCTCCCAATCTCACCGTCATTGACGCCATTGATGCCATGGAGGGTAACGGTCCCACCGGCGGCACTTCGCATCCTTTGCATATGCTGCTGGCGGCAAAAGATTTCTATACCCAGGACTGCTTCGCCGCAAAACTTATGGGATTAGAACCTACAGAGATCGTCATGCTGCGTCAGGCACTGGAAAAAGGTCTGGCTCGCCCTAAGGAGTTGGCGCTTGTGGGAGATCCGGTTCCGGAAGGCTTATCTCCTTTTCAGAAGCCGGATACCATAAAATTAGATTTTACCAACGGTGTGCCGAAATTTTTACGCAAGCCTTTCATGTTCGTGGCTTCCCGACTGTTGAAATCCTATCCGCAGCTGACCCCGGAGAAATGCGTGGGATGCGGAAAATGTGCGGAAAGCTGTCCGGCACATGTCATCAGAATCGAAAATCGCAAGGCGAAATTCAAGAGAAAAGGCTGCATCTCCTGCTTCTGTTGTCAGGAAATGTGCCCCATGAAGGCTATCAGTGTAAAGAAAGCCCTGTAATTTCCTGCTTTTTGCTATTATTGTTCTAATTGCATACAAAATTTTTACAAAAATATCAAAAAACGTGTTGACAAAGTGTGACTCACATTGTATACTAAACAAGTCGGTTGCGAGAGCAGCTACAATGGAATCTTAGCTCAGCTGGGAGAGCATCTGCCTTACAAGCAGAGGGTCATAGGTTCGAGCCCTATAGGTTCCATTCCAACTTCGGTTGGTCATATGGCGAGATAGCTCAGTTGGCTAGAGCATGCGGTTCATACCCGCAGTGTCGAGGGTTCGAATCCCCCTCTCGCTATGCTTAAACCCTTGATTTTTCAAGGGTTTTTTATTTTTGTGTTGCATTTCGTGTTGCATACTTTCGATTTACAAAGAAAAGCGGAGAGCATTTCGCCCTCCGCTTCTCATTATTTCAGCATCTCTCTTATTCTCTGTAACCGCGCCTGGTAATCACTGTCCTGATTGCCGGTATAAGTACCGTTTATCATTGCAGCTATCTTACGCTGGTTCTCATTACTTGCCCCAGATCCATAAACACTGTCGTAGGTCCCGTCAAGCATAGCCTGTATCTTTGCCTGTGATTCTTCATGGCTGCTTGCAACAGGGTCCGTATACGTTCCATCCAACATGCTCTGAATCTTTTTATAGTTGGATTCTTTATACCCGCTATAATCTCCGATACCTGTCTTCTGTGCATAGTACCAGTATACTCCGGGATAGCCATTATAATCATATGCGGTCTGTGCCTCTTTTGACAGATTTCCGATCAATAACGATAAATAATATCCCTTATCCTCATCAGATCCCGGGATATCCGCTACGGCCGCAACCTTGTCCTCTGCCTTGTTGCTATCCATACTCTGTTTAATTCCGAGAAATGTTGCAACGCCGGCGGTCCCCTTGTCCTGATAGATCTCATACATCTTCTTATATGTTTGGGATGATTCAATATCATATCCAAGGAGTTCCGTCTTTGCCAGTGCATCTGCAAAATTATACAAATCTGCTATTGCACCGGCTTTCTGATCGTCACTCATATTATTATAGGAAGCGGAGTTAATCAGTGCCGATGCCATACCGTATGCATTCTGCCCCATGATACGCTGATACTCAGAATACTGCTCACTGTTCAACTTTACTGTTTCCCCATTGATTTTATAGCTCCATGCCGCCTTCTTGGGGAATACAGCGGCATCACCGGTTGAAGCATACAGATCGTTGATTTCATCATCAATCGGTGTTTCCCTGATATTACCAATCTGTCCGGGATTCAGCAGGTTAGCTAATGCTGCCTCCCCCGTGGAATCCTGCCGTTTGATGGAATTTCCCCAGGTATCATAGGCAACCGGCAGTGTCTGCGACATACCAGGAATCCTTGACTTTGCCTGATTGATAACATTGTTCAGCCTACTACTATTATCATAAGTAACTCTCTGTGTAGTATCTGCGGTGCGTGCGGCGGCTCCTACCTGTGCCGGTATTAAACTGAGTGGTGCTTCTAAAACAGTATCCACAAGGTTCTCAGCTAATGATCCATTCCCTCCGAATATATCCATAAAGGTCTGAAGCGGTGACAGTTCCGCCCATGCATTAGTTGTGGCAACTGCTCCCTGCAGAATAGTATCCAGCATGCTGTCAGAATCTTCTACACTTTTTTGTATTGTTGCACCAAGAATAAGCGGTATAGCAGCAGGCTGTGCCCAGTCAAAAGTATAATAGTTGTCTCCGATTTTGAAGGAAAAAGGCAATTTCCCATGAGACTTTTCCCACTGTGCCTCATCTTTATCATCAGACAACGCTCCCTGGATGATACCTGATTTTGCCAATGCATAGCCTGCAAATATTGCTGCAGTTCCCGTAGCACCCTGCCCGAGTAAGGTAAGCGCATTAGATATATCAACTTTGTTTTGGACCTTGGCTCTATTTGCCTGAAATAACTTGGCTCCACCGTGAAACAATCCTAATGGACTATAATCAAATCCCCTCATAGCGACATTGGCAGGAGTGGTGGTAAATGGAAAAACGATATCTCCGAAAACACCCATTTTCTTCCGTACACCACTTAAACCAGATGCAAGCCTCGTCTCATCCTTGAATGTTGCTTTCAAAGCTTCCTGTGTTGCAAGAGTGTATGCATCTGCAGGAATGCTCTCAAGGTCTGTGATACCCTGCGCATCTAAGTAAGATGCCATGCGAGATTCAAAGTTATGCTTTACAAATACATTGTCTCCCTGCTCCAACAGATAATATGTAAGATTCCTCGCCGTTTCCAACAGAGAAGGATTGATATCCTTTCCCATCTTCTGGTTAATCTTGACATCCAGTCCTGATACCTTACGGGATTCTGTGTCAAAATTCGTATTCAACACCTTATTGGCCAGCGACAATGCACCATTAAATACATTGTCCATCATCTGCCAGGAAGCATCATTTCCCTTGAACACCTGCTTATCCCTGACTGCCCCCTGCGCATCATTGTATTTATTATCTCCCAAGAGTTCACTTTTCACCATTTCAAATGCTTCAGATGCCAGTTTACGTGATTCTTTGGAGCGAATGGGATTAAGTGATTGCGTGCTCTGATAATCCGGGTGCACGAGCTTATACGCACCCTCTCCGAGTGCTGTCACACGATCAGCAGTCCATCTGACGGGAACTACAAAAGCATTGGAAAGGAAGTTTCTTACATTGGTACGTGAATTTAAAAGCATAGACAATCTACGATATTCCAAGAGCTTCTCTGTCTTTGTGACAGGATATTCTTTACGTAGACGATCATACACATTCTCATATGCCGCCTTAATAGCATCCGTATCCCCAGGATCAATATCCGCGAACTGTTTCACCTCGCTGTCGGTCATCTCGAAATTCTGCCACTTATCCTTGAATTTCTTCTGCCCTGCTTCATTCATGCTGTCAATCTCACGGACCAGATAACGCATGGCCGCCTGCGGATCATTATTCAGCATCGTGATTGCTGCTGCTTGGGAGAACTGTCCGGATTCTGTCAGGGCCTTACTCATGTCTCTTACAATCTGCACAGCTTCATCCACTCTTCCTGCATTGGTCAGTTCTTTTGCAATATTATAGCCCAGAGGAACCGCCGCGGGATCCTTTTTGGTTCCATCGATCATCTGTCGGAACTGAACAATGGCAGAATCAATGTTACCGCTGGCAAGAATAGCATCAGCTTTTGCTTTGGTATCCGCATTGCTCAACTGCGTATACATATCCGGATTGGAAATAAATTCATTTTTCAACGCCTGAGGTGCATCGGTCTTATTGACAAGTGTGTCATTGTAACTCCGCATACGCTGATTTCCGGTCTGATCTGTGTTCTGCTGCATCTGCATGTTGTTCTGTTCAACGCTCTGTTGTATATTCTGTACAGGAGCCGTATTGCTCTGCTGATTCATATTTGCCGTGCTCTTCTTTGCCGCATCCCGCAAATACTTTCCATACGACATCAGAGTATCGACAAACTCTCCCTCTGTGAAAGAGGTTGTCACACGGTTATTCTGAGACTTTGCAGTGCCCTTACCGCTTCCCTTCCGGGTATAGGAATGTCCCTTCATACTGTCGTCGATCTCTGCGGCCAGTGTTACAGCCTTGTCGATGGCACTCTGATTGCCGGTCTGCAAATATTCATTGATGGCCGATTTCATATCAGCATACATAGAAGCGGTATTTTCATTTCCTTTGTACATACCAACCAAACGATCTAGTGCCTTGTCGAGATCATTGAAGCCTTCGATTTTCTTTGAATTATACTGGGTTCCGTTGACATTTTCAGCAGAATTGGATATACTATTATCAAATGAGTTTGACAAATCACTCACACTATCGGTAGGTGCACCTGCCTGTGTGGTCACGTGATTAGCTGCGGTGGGTAAAGGACCCATGCCAGGAGCTTCGGTCAAACTCATTTCATTTATAACTTTATGTGTCCGATAGTTGTTTGTATCCGGATGGACTTCAACATCAAATGCAACAATATAGTTTTTTCCGTTTATGGTAGCCGGAGTTTCAAAATAATCATATCTTACAACGTCTGACTTATTTTTTGATCCATGCTGAACATAGTTTCCACTTCCTACATAATTTGAATTTCCTACAATATTTTCTATATTATCAAGTACAGACACTTTTTCAGCAGATAATTTGGAATCTGACATTATTTTACTTACAGCACTTTTATTTACAGTGACAGTATATGGATCATTGCCAAACTGCGCACCATTCACGACAATATCCTTTGATGTAGATTCTCCAGAAAAGATATTTTCGTAAACCTTTGTAAGAATTTTTTTAATATTCCTTCCGGTAAAACTACTGTCATATCCTGCTGTCTGTATATTGGACACAGCATTATTATAGGATTCCTGAGACACTTCTACCCTATTTGCATTCTGCGACTTCTGCGTAGGTGTTTCTCCATTATACGGACTGTATATGGTAGTTGCCTGTCCTGCTTTTACAGCAGTCCCTGAAGTATCTACATCATTATGTAGAGAAGAAGTGCTCTCCATATCAGTTACCGGGACATCCGCATCTAATTTGTTAGCTGCCGATCTATTACCGATAACCCTACCAGCAAGCGCAGTACCGCCACCCATGATACCACCGGAAACAGCACCGGCAAGACCTGAGTATCCTACCTGCTTAAAGACATCAATTACAGCCTGTTTCTCTGCCTCACTTTCTGACATACCCTGCTTCTGATACTGGTCCACGGATTGTGCATAATTGGACAAACCACCGTTAATCAGAATATCAGCAACCTGGTCAATTCCTTCGGTTGTCATCTCACTGGCACCCTCATTAGCCATCTGTCTTAGCACAGATTTAATAATTCCTTTTCCTGCTTCTTTAGATACATTGCCTGTAAATATACCCTTTAATGCCTGCAAAGGTAGGGCTTCAAAGGCTCCCTCCGCCAGTCCTGCAATCGCACTGGTACCCATGATCTGATTCGGAGACAATCCCCTGTTTGCAGTATCAATAATACTGTTATTGTAGGAATTTAAACCTTGCAATGCACCAGCGACACCGGCATTACCGCCTGCGAGTGCCATAGCAGTTGCACTATCACCGATGGAAGTTCCGACATTGTATAACAGCTGCCCTGCTTTACCGAAATCATTACTTACCGCACCTCTCATAGCATTCGACATATTGCTATAACTGTTGGCATAGCTGTTCGGATCAATAGGTTTTCCAGTTAGATAGTCTGCAGTATTTGCAACAGCACCTGAAATCCCACCGGCAGCATTAAGCGGAAACGTGACAGCAGTCCCAAGGATTTTATGCTGATTGGCAAAATCAGCAGACTGTTCCTGCTCTTCTGCCCGGTTCTGCCTCTGCGCATAGTCCAACACATCCGACATAGATAATCCGGTACCTTTAACTTTCTGTGCAATCTCCTTTTTCTGTTTCCATGATTTTAAGCCATTAAGAACATCCAATCCCTGAAAGACAGAATTTCCCATTGTGCCGGAAGATAACGTGGACAAGTCATCAGATGTCACTCCTGCGCGGGATAATGTGCTTCCAATCTGATTGCTTTTCTCCTGTTGATATTTCGGCAATCTCGACTGTTTTACCTCATACTCATACTGCTTGCGCGGACTGAATGTTCTTTCTACAATATTATAATTAGGGATAGATTCATAGCGAGACATCGCAGAGGATTGTTTGATCCCCTGCGATGCCAGTGAATAATCAGGTTTCTGTGGCAAGCGTGACTGTGCCGTGCTTCTGTTGTTATTCTGCTTAGACTGGTTTTTCATATAAGCATCTACCAGTCTGGAATCCCATTTTTTCTTATTTTTATCGTCAATATTTACTCTTGCCATATCCGATTCACTCTCCTAATATTCGATACCTGCCTCTGCAAACATCTGCTCAATCTGCGGAATTGTATATCCCTCCTGCGCCAGTGAAGACGCAATATCCGCTGCAACATAACCATTGTCGCGCATATTCTTTACCCTCTTCACCAACGTGTTACTACCACTTGTCTTGCTGGATCCTGATACCGATAATGTGGTCGGAGCCATTGCATTTTCAAGCATAGCCTTAAATGCCGTGTTCTGAAGATCAGCATTTGCACTTGACTGATTATTGATCAGATTACTCATAGCATTCGTATATGTACTGTCCATGTTGGCCAAAGCATTATACAGATCCTGATAGGATGATACTGTATTATTTGCAAGGTCATTCTCCAACTGCATCCGATATGCCATGTTAGAATCATTTGCAGAGTTCACAGCATCATTGTATTTCTGCTGTGCACTTGCAAGATTGCTATTGTATGTCTGCTCCAACTCTCTCAGATTATCAGCAGCAGTATTCTGAATGTTATTCCGGGATGTGCCATAGTTATTAAGCATGGATGCGATTGCACTCTCACTTGCACCACCAGTAAGTCCCTGTGCATTCAATTGCTGTCTCAAATTCTTCTCATTCATCATCCGATTGATATATGCTTCTCTCAGGGCATTCTCCTCGTTCTGCTGTAAACTGGTTCTGGAATTACCATAAGATGAAGCTAACTGATCTTTTGTAGACGCATAATTACTGTCAAGCCCTGATAATCGTTTTGCATATGCAGATTCCAATGCTGACATATTGTTGTTGTAAGCATTCTGCGCAGCTTGTCTCTGTGCTTCCTGTTGTTCTCTCAGCCTTGCTTCATAGGCTTCCTGCTGTGCTCTCAGCTGATCTGATAATTGCTGTTGTGCCGCCTGCTGCTGTGACAGCTGTTGACCATATATGGACTGATACAATCCATTAACATCAGCATTCCCACTAGTGGAATATGAATAACTTCCAGACGAACCGCTCGAAGATCCACTACTACCACCAGTAGAACTATTTATGGTGCCTCCACCATTTTGGGGAATATTTGACGGTCCACGATAAGGGCTACCAGAAGAGCTTGTATTACTTCCCAGCGTATTATCTCTTCTCACACCACCTCCACCATGAGTTACAGAAGATGAAGAAGTATGTTTTTTCGGAGCTCTTTCAAGAGATGCTCCCTTAATATTACGAATAGTATCAACTGTTACTTTTGCCATTTGTGTTCCTCCATAAAACAAATGGAGGTATGCAAAAGCACACCTCCGTGATCATATTTATGCTGCTACCAGGTATTTCCGAGTGGTCTTTCCTGCCAGTCCGTCTGCAGTAATCTTGCAAGACTTCTGGTAAGCAATGATAGCCGCTACGGTCATAGGACCACAGATGCCATCGATATCTTCCTCTGCTAACAGACCCGCTTCCATCAGCTCCCACTGGATCCATTTAACGCCTTCACCGCGGGAAATGTATGTCTTAATGCCCATTTTACGAGCTTGTGCGAGACTGGTTACCGTCATGGTAGGCTCTGTGTAAGGATTTGTGCCCTTCCAAGTGCCAGGAACCCTAGTGTCGTACGAATATGTCAAATCCTTAAATGTCAGACCGCACACCCACTTAGTGGCAGACACTTTGGTCATTACGGTACCATAATTGATCCCTTTAGCCTCGATGCACATAGGCACGCCATTGACTTTGCCGATGTAAACACCTACGTGTCCGGATTTCCAGAGGACAACGCCCGGAGCAAAGTCATTGATATTAGCAATGGGCATCCGGGTGTAAGCTGTCTGATACAGTTGCGCTGATCCAATATTAAGCTGCCGGTATCCGGCTATTAGACCGGAGCAGTCCACATTGACCTTGCCGACCTGCCCCTTGCGCCGTGCCTTTGCCATGTAGGAGATAGTCACGACCTTTGGATACATAGCATGCATGGTGCTCATTTTCTTTTCGTTGAGATTCCCCTCATGGATCTTGGCCCCGTAAAAATACGGGGTTCCAAGGTGCACTCTTGCATATTCTGCCAGTCCATTTCCTGTTTTCATTCTCCAGTTACCTCCTGTGTTTCCTCGGGCAACTTTGCCTTATCTTCTACTTTGCGATTGATATATTTCATAAGCGGCATTAAAAACGGAGGGATCTTTACCCCACTATCCTTCAGGTTTTCCAGAATGCTAATCAGCTCATTAACCACCAACCATACCGCTACCACCGTTGCAACTACAAATGGCACTGCAATTTCAATGCCGGCACATTCCACGCTGTACTGGATTAACACATCCGCAAATGCTCCGACAATTACCAACATCCACATGCCAATCTTTTTATAGATGCCGCGGATGCTCTTATAGCTGCTGATGCCTCCGTCCTCCCTAAATTTGGCAGCCATCAGTCCGGTGATGTAATCAATGATATTACATCCCACCAGCAGTAATACCGGGATTGCCAAGATCCCCAGCCAACTCATTAACACAGATAATGCTGCAATCACAGTTGCTTTTACTTTGTCCATAATATAGACCTCGCTTTCTTAAAATAAGAACCGGTCACCTCCCGTAGGGAAGCAATCGGCTCTTGGCTCTTAGTTACTATGTAATTGTAATTGTGTCGGGACCATCTCTCACTCTCATAGGCAGCCCCCTACTCTGCAGTCAATTCTGCCAGTTGTGTCTCCAGCGTGTTGATTTGGTCACGGAGAGCTTGCCGCTCTGCATGGACAGCCTCCATGTCGTACTCTGTATGCTCGCCGAGAAGTGTGTACTCATAGGTCTTAATCACCTTGTAATCGCTAGCGGCAATCTGTGCTTTAAGACCATCGATCTGCGCAGTTAGCTGACTGATCTGCTGCTGTCTGGCCAGCTCTGCAAGCTCCTCCTCGGTCGGTTCAGGTTGCACCGGTGCAACCGGTTCAGTATAGACGGAGCCGTCGTCAGACAACTCGTACCAGCCGTCACCCTCGCGGTACAGCGTGGTATATGCCGCATACTCGCCATTATCCAGCGGATATTTGCAGTCTGCGTCCAGGTAGAGTCGGAAGCCGTCAGTATTTACTGTGAGATTATCTCCGGTGATCCGGATCACATGAGGACTCTCTTCTGATACAATGACCTTTTTAACGGTCTTTTTGTTTTTAAATTTGATATAGCCCATAACAGGACTCCTTTCTGGCACTGTTTAAGGCCGTGCCCGCCTTCTGATCTACTGTGCTAAATAGGAATTTAAGCAATGTACAGAGCATAGAAAAAATAGAAATAGCAAACGGCAAGATATCCTCTGGTGTACTTGTAGTCACCGATTTGATCCCAGAAGGAAAGAATGCATTTGCATTTATAATTACTAGTGGTACAAATATTCAGTCGCACACTGCGCAAATATGGAAGAATCTTAACAATGGATCGGTTAATGTATCATTTAAGTTATGGTCTGAAGCTACACTCGTTATGAATGGTACAGTAAGCGGGATTTTACTTTGCATATAAATGTGCTATTAAAAACATTCTCATTTGCAGAGAACGATGCTGTCTATAGTTACGGATACGGTGCCAGAATTTACTCCGAGGAAAAAGCAAAGGTATCCGTTACTTGCTGCATCGGATATATCCAGTACGTTATCACCAGTTACTATCCTATGATAACCGTCCTTAGGTGCCAGTCTTTCTCCGTAATTTGTTTTAGCGGTATTTAAGTTCGCATATGCGTTATTACTGCCACTTCCGCTAACAGTTGCATGGAATTTGACTTTTTTGTACACGGTGTGGTCTATGAGTTTTCCGGATCCTATGACTACGGAATATGATCCACTCGTATTAGTTGCATTTGTAGTAGACATTACTATGGCATTTAAATTTACGTTGCCAGTATAATTACCGCTCGTTTTGGTAAATCCGCCACTTATATCCGTATTTACACTACCTTGACCAGATATAAAGAGAGGTATATCAGTTTGTTCTCCTGATTTCCAATCTACCCAAGTGCCATTATATAGGATCTGTACAGTGTCAGTGTCAGTATTATAACGTACACTTAAATTCCTAGTTAGCGCAGTATATGTATCAGCTACCGCCTTGGCATCCGGCACGTATCCGGTCACCTTGGTAGCCAGCAGATCCTCCTTTGTGGTAATCATCTGTGCAAATGCCGGGGCAGTGAGATCAGCAAAAAACTTCTTGATTTTGCCAAATACAGTAGAAACTTTTTCACCAGTGGAAATATTTGATCTTGTTTCTGCCACCTCAAACGCAACTGTAGCGTCTGGTAAAGATGCTTTCTGAAGATATTCCTCTGGAGCGACACCACCTAATTTTTCCGCATCATCCACTATTCCTGTATTATTTTTGTCGTAAATAGCCTTTTGCATGTCACCTGCGCCTAATGCTGTTACATAATTGACTATTGCTCCTGATGTGGGTATTTTAGTGTCGTCTGCAGTCACAGTTTTATCAACGGCTGATATTCCGTTAAACATGCTGACTAATGCATTTATGGAATCATAAAGTTCAGCTGTGTTATCACTGTTCTCCTTTACAATCTGATAAATTGCATTCACAACATTCTGTATTACATCTTTTTTTTTCGTTTCAGGATTCTCGATTTTTGAAGATAATCCTACCTCATCTCCGTTAAGTCCATCAACGATCTCATTTAATTTAGGTATAATGACATCCATTGATAACTCGTCAAATTTTGCCTGCATTTCTGCAGTCGTAAGACCGGGGACATCCGGCAGCCCAGTCACTCCTTTATTTGCCAAAGATGTATCCGTGATTTTTTCAAAAGCCATAGCTTACCTCCTACTTATGATTACCATTTTCCACGTACTCCAACGCAATATCAAAAAGGCCAAAAGGTTCATTCAATTCAGAATTTACGAATCTGAATCTTGCCTTGTCTACCTTCTTCACACGAAGTTTTGTTGGAATAATTTTTTGTGTCTGATCAGAACTGAAAGTGAATTTTGAAAACACGACACTGCCAAAAGATAAATACCTTGCAGTATAATTGTCCTTTTTTATAAACGACCACAATCCTCTTTTTTGCACATACATCTCCAAAGTAGTAGCAACGGCAGACTTCAACCGCACAGCCAAATAACGGAATGTCTTATTTTTATAAAACAATTTTCCGTCAAGATCCGGTGTTTCCCAGATTGCTTCTATCTTCTCCCCGTCATCGTTGTAAGATATAAGTGCATCGGAATCACTATAAAACTCGCATACCCTTCCATCTGTTGTTCCAAAATATAAGTTTCCGTCTTTTTCCCACATACAATTTGCTGGAATGTTTGTTCTATAAAATCCTGCATATTGCCGTGTAGAATAAGGCATAGACTTATCTGTCTGCATAGGCTGCAGTCCATCGAGAATGTAGGAAACCCCATTTACACACAGCCAGTACATATCCTTGTAGACAAACGCAAATGATTTTTCAAGATCAGATTCTTTCAGCAATTTCCCATTAAGATAAAAGCTTCTGTTCTGACCGTATTTTTCTCCCGTAATATCCTGTGCTGTAATAGCGTATACGCCTGATCTCGTGAGAAAAAGAGGTTCACTGGACAAATATGCAAATGTATCCTTTGCAATGGCTCCTGCGCCTTGTAGAGTGTTTACCGAACGGAATACTGGCTTATTATCTGCCAGTACGCCTTCTCTCAGGACAATGAACTGATCCGTCTCCATTTCATCCTTATGAGTTGCCAGGTAATTATTGATTACGCTGTATCCCATAATGGCAGACTTACTTGTCCCAAGACTGCTATAATACGTATCCGCAAAATACGTAGGATCATTTTGATCACTGAACCAGTCCTGATTGATATAATCAGGATTTCCGCTTAAGAACAGTCTGTCCATTGCCCCTTTCAGTCCATACTGTGTTCCTATGCAGCACTTATTTATTCTGTCAGCATATCCGCTTACAGTTCGGTATGCTGTTATCTTCACATTGTCTTCACCGGTTACAGGACTTTTGCCAGGCGCAGCCGTAAAATTGATAATGCCGTTTTCTCTGTCTACCGTAAAATCCGTATTTTCTGTTTTCTCAGCCCAAGAGCCGGAGCTGTCCAGAATATAGGCTTTCACTGTGGTATCATCAAGTCCACCAAAAGTCATATGATACGCGGTGTCACCTTCTGTTCCTGCAAATAATTCTGTAAAACCAGGCTGTATAAGGTTTAAATCTTCATAGCTTGTACCTCCGCCATTAGGTGCCTTAGCAATCGTAACTGTAGGTATCTTTGCATATTCCGATGCCGGTTTTACTTCCGCCCCATCCCATACGAGAAGCTTTTTCCCATCAACGATATAAAGTTTGTTGTCAAATTGCCAGCTTTTACTCCGCGCATTATTAGCATCAGAATACTTTACAACGCCGTTATAATACATTTTCGTTCCTGCATGGACCAATCCATATTGTTCGCCGCGGATATAATGATACCCATTGATTTGATCATCATATTCCGCTATTTTTTTATACCCCATGCATTTACGTACTTTCCCGGGGACATCCCGGATCATGTTCTTACAGTTCGGACTCTGATTCTCACTCACTGCCGCTGGGCTGTTTGTGAAATCCGCGCCTAAAAATGTACTGATCGTAAGAACACTCCTGCTTGGGCTTGATGGAATGGAAAATTTTGTAGCCATTAAATCCACCCGCTTTCACTTGTAAATTCTTCATAGCCTTGTTGCATACTGCTGTCAATAAGGCTCTCAAGTGCTACTTCAAACTCATTACGATATGTTGTAGCAATACCGTTATCATCATCCTTATACAGCTGACTGGCCATATAAAGAGGCAGAAGTACCACTACTTCATCATCTACCGGGAGAACATAATCATCTGCTGTCTCTGCTGTGATAATAGGTGGATATGCACGATAATATACCGTATAGCTCCCAGGATCATCCCTGCCAAGAACAAGGATGTTATCACTCTCCCGGTAATACTTACTGGTCTGAATATAACCGCAACCTAAGCTTCCCTCGTAATAAATCTGATTGTCTCCGAGCTGATAGAAGTCAGGACATATCTCTTTGAGATTATATCTCACCATCTCAGCGTATTCAGGGACTTCTGATTCTTTATCAAATTCCTCATAATACAATGCAACATTCTTTACCGCGCTAGGATATTTGCTGATAAAAATAAGAGCCACATCTTCATCCAAAGGATTCTCAAGAAGCCCTCTATATTCAGTATATGTGTTCTTACTTTCAAGTTGGATGGTATCACATTCTGTTCCTCCAACCGTTACCATTAAAGTTCCTTTCCCAGTAAATTCAAAGAAATATGCATGTGCTCCCTCCCCCGAAAATTCATATGTGCCAAGGTTATGAATCTTACTTGCCGTCTCGTCAGAAATCAGATTTTTCAAAGGATTATGTGCAATAACAACACTCTTTACAATAGATTTTCCGGCAGTAGATAACCTTTCCAGTGCCTCATTAGCCACCATCGGCATTCCGGCAAGGTAATCCGTTGTGGATTCATCTGTTGGTATAGTACTACCATCCGCAGCAAACATTTTCTGTAATGTGGCTAATTTGACATCTTTCCAGGTCATACTCATTGTTTCTTTCTACCTCCGGTATTTCTTGTACGTGTGGTTGTTCTTGTTCTCTTCACAGGATTATCTTCTGCTTTCTTCACAGGCTTGTCTTCTGTTTTCTCCGGAATAGGAATAGGGATCTCTTGTTCAGGTTCCGGAATAGGAACGGTAATCTCTTTTTCAGGTTCCGGAACCTTATCAACTCTCTTTGAAATATAGTCACCGGAAGGAAGTACGGCCTGCACCTCATAGTACAGACCGCCATCCTCAAACACGGTGCCTATTGTAAAATTAGGCTTTACCATGTTCTACCTCCTTTAGGTTGCGCTCAGTGTGGTTCCTGCGGATGCACCGCCCATAATAACGTGTCTCCAGTCATTGAACCCGGCAGCCATACGACCATAGCCGTTCCATTCAAGGTTACGGGTATGGATGTCCACCTGATTTGCAATATCAAGAGGAACACGATCATAGAACATAGAGCCTCTGAGTTCCTTATTTGCCTGAGAAGACATCAGAATATAAGGAGCACCGGAAGTTACCTGCCACATGGGATCTACTACCAGCTTCCATAATCCCTTCTGGGTGTTGACGTCATTGTTGGAAGAACCAACAATCAGTTCAGAACGGATAATACGCTTGATCAGATCTTCCAGTGCAGGAACGTTGGAAGGAATGATGATGGTATCGAAGGTATAACCCTGGATATTACCGCTTTGATTACGGAAGTTTCTACCGATATTTGCCAACCTGTTCAGCATTGTAGTATCAGTACCGAATGCATTGGTAAATACGTTACTCTGCGCAGCCACACCAGCCTTAACACCCGCATGATCAGTTGCAAACAATGCCTTTCCGTCACCGGTAGTCTTATCAATTTTCTTTCTGCTGAAAGAAAAAGTAGCAGCTTCCGTAGTTAATGCATCGGATGCAAACTGTGCACGAGTACGCTTATAGGAGCGTACCATGTTTGCTGCCATTGTCTTCATTACATCCACGTCTCCATCATCCTTCATTTCTCTGGTGCATGCGAAGGACTTGGAGAAAGTGCTATGTACGATCAGCTTGGACTGGCCAGCCTGAATATCATCCATAGGAGCCTTGTCACCCTCATCAACGATGTCGAAGTTTCCGAGGGAAGTTACAGACCCCAGCTTTTCAGCATACTTCTTGGATGTCTTCTCGTTATAAACGTCGGTTACGAATTTATCGTAATCATTCTTTTCTGTATCGGTGTCGTTCATGACAGCCTGTAACACCTGTGCTTCTACCTTCCACAGATCATCATTAAGTCCGCTATTTTTGCTAAATACAATTGCCATATTTTTTATCCTCCTTAGAATTTTCCTACTACCTTTTCGCCAGCGGCACCGCCTGCAGAAAGCAGCATGAATACGCCATTGGTGGTAGTTGCTGTTACCTGCGCAGCATCAGTGTGAATAGTTACTTTAGAGCCTGCCTTAACAGCAGAAGCATCTGCGGCACAGGTGGTCTCCCACTCCTGACCGTCTACGATCTCATAAACGGAAATATCTTTCATTCCGCTTGCGGGGGCTCCGTAATTCTCAGCACAAATAAACTGAGGCTTGGTGGTTCCGGTTGCCTGTGTCAATCCACCATCAGTCAGCACCAGTGCATCGCCGATCTTGTAGGTAGTGGATGCAGTAGTCGGGAGCTGTTTAATGATAGGGAAATTAGGATTTGTTGCACTTTTTACAAAACTAAACATTTTTGTTTCCTCCTTATAAAGTTTGGTTGTATTTTTTCTTAAGTTCTTCATCACTTAAGCCGGGAAAATACTCTCTCCACTTTGAGATTTCATTTTCCGGAATATCAGCGAGGTTGGAACTATCAGAAACACTTGTGGTTGTTTCTAGATGGCCTTTAGACCTTGCCTGGTTAATTGCTGCTTGCTTTGCAGCTGCTGTCTGCCGAGTAGAAATACTGTCAAAATTTGCCAGTTTAAAAGCATCCGGCAGTCTCAATCCTTTGTTCACATACTCCAGTACGGAAGCGTAGGATGCATGCTTTTCCAAGTCTTCCAGAGACTTAATCTCAGGAGCCATAGCAGTTACCGCCTTAATGTCTTCATCAAGCTGTTTCTGCACTTCTGCTCTCTGATTGTTCTCGAGAATCTGCTGCGCCTGTCTGATTGCAGGAGAATTGTTGACCATCTGCTCAATCAGATTAGGATCAATACCTTTTTCTGTGAGCTGCTGATTCAGAGTCTCTCGCTGCTGGTGCTCGCATGCCTGAAGGTAGTCTTCCATCGTCTCGATGTTTTTCCCGGTAACAGGGTTCACAACGCTTCCGAATAAACGTTTTACTTCACTGTTGATTCCGGACATCTTACGGTTGTAGGCTTCCTCTGCCTTTCTTCTGGCAGCAGCAAATTGTGAGTTGATTTCATCTGACTGCACCTGATCTGTAGTTTCCGGTTCTGCAGTTCCGGCATCTCCATCAGGTACAACAGGTTCCTCAACCTGGTTATCAGTTACAACAGGGTCGGCGAGCTCCTGTACGTTTGCGCCTTCTAAAATTTCATCCATGATTACCTCCCGTGATTTTTGCGCTTTTCACATGCGAAATTTTTGTATCAAAAAAGGACCCTAAGTTTCCTTAGAATCCTTGGATACCGGTAGTTCATTCCTAACGGTTGCAAATATTTTATTGTAATTACTGCATTGCGGATTGCGACACTTCATCTCATGCTCAATAAAGAGCTTCGGCGGAATATCGGTTGATACCACATATTTTGAAGCGGATATTGCCGCTTCTATCTTACATAATGGGCATTGCATTTCCAGCACCTCCTGACTGTTCACTTAACGCTGCATTCTGTGTTTCCATCTGTGCATTTTCTTCCTGTACACGCTGTGCCATGATCTCTTTCATTTTGGACGCATTCGGATAATCATTCTCTGCCATGAACGTCCAATATGCCAGAAGAGTTTTATTCTCTCCCAGGGGACCAAACGCTCCGGATTGCAATTTCATGTCAATCTGCTGCCACATTGCTTCACGATTCATCATGATCGTTGAAGTAGGATCTGTGGTAATGATAAATTCATCATCCCAGTAGTATTCGCCGGCAGCATCCTGCTTTAAAAAATCGTACCGGTTGAAATGAGCATAAGAATATGTCCCATCACTGTTTTTCTTATTCAGTGGAATCGGCTGATCCGCATAAGCAAGCATGTGCTTGAACATGAGCTCATATACTTTGGCGTACGCTGTTTTCTTCATAACACGCTTAGATTCCAGTCTGCCGGCGGCCTGATTGATTGCATATTGCTTTGCAGTACCACTATCAGCAGAAGCATCATATTTGCCCTGATAAGAATCCGTGATTCCCAGCGTGGACTTGGCCCAGTCATAATTTTCTGCGATCATGATTCTGTCAAGGGAAATATCTGCCTGCATATTCTTCACACTGATAAGGGATGCTTCCTGCGCATTGTTCACGCGTACAACCTTAAGTTCCTCATCAGTAGTCTGAATTTTGGAGTTCTTGGGAAGAATTACAATAGAACCACCTTTAAGGATTTTTTCCTGCAATTTTGATCCCAATTTTTTTATAGCATCCTGTTGATCAGAGATAACTGCCGCATCCGAAAATCCGAGAAGCTTTCCTGCGCGGGAAACATTTTTCCTGAGCACAATAGGGATCTGATCCGGCTTATAATACGGAATCTTGGTTCTGACTTCCCTTCTCTCCTGCATCAGCTGTCCGAAATCGTCATATACCGGATTTCCATCTTCATCCAGCATGTCCACATCCTCATATCCTGATATTGCGGGAATGAATGTGCCATTCTTCGTGGTAATGTCTTCTAACAGTTCCTCGTACTCTTCCGTTCGTTCCTCAAAACTCTTGGATCCACATTCGCATACGTCACCGGTCTTTACCCTGCCGCATTTGGTGCATCTCTCCAATCGTCTTGCCTGATAATCCTCGTAGTCCTCCAAGACATACTCTTCACACCACGTAAACAGTCCGATACATCCGTTTTTATTACGGTAGTAGCATTTAATGACAGTAACGATATCACTGTTATCATCACGCTTCGTGTCCTGCTTCAGATCGATTTCTGTATCAGATGCCGCGGAAACATCCACATTATATTTTTTCTTTACAAATTCCTTTGTCTGCGGTACCAGAACAAAGATGTAATCCATCTCCTCAATGCTTGTTATTCCAGGCTGAGGGATCACGTTTCTTGGATGCCGTTCTGACACGCTCACACCGCCGACAGTGCAATGAAAGCCTTTGGTGTTGTCCCATTCAACGTGCATGAAATCACCGCCCTGTATGGGGACGGTACGCTCTTCCTCATCGTTCATGAGGCTAAAATTCATCAGCTGAATTTCATTCTGAAGAGCAAGCTCAATAATCTTGGCAAGTTCTTCATCTTCTTCATGGATAGGAGTGACTTTCGGCATGGGAATTGAAGAATCAACTTGTGTTTCAATCAATTCATAAACAATATTACGTACATTGATTGACTGCTTACTTGATTTTCCGTTACCCTTGTTCGGATTTACGTTTACTCTTCTGTCACCGTCGTACAATGCCTGATATTCACGGATATTATTCAGTTCATCACTGTATTTATCCTTTGCTTCGGTGTACTTTTTCTTCCACTCACTCAGTTTTTTTGCCTGTTTCGGATTCATAATCATGTTTTTCATCTTCCTAAACATCCTCATAATATGGCTCTCCATACTTTTTAACCATCATTGCCCTGATCTCCTCGTCTGCATTCTCATAGTCCTCCAACAGATCAGGCCGCCAGTTATTACGCCTACGGTCGATTTCCTCCGGACTGTCCGCCGGGATTGTCCACCAGACACAAAAATACCGCAGACTATCAGGATCATGGGTCAAGTCATGCGGATCTTTGGCATACACATTCGGTCTTTTTTTGTCCTTCTGTATCTTTTTTAAGCACCGGTACAGATTCGGTGCACATCCATCAAGGATAGTAAGTTTCGACTTCTTATCCTCTCCCTGCGGTTTCAACCACTCTTTCATACCGGAGCATCCGGCAGCAAAGTCATTCGATGTTTTGGTGAGGTCAACACCACATTCAGACCAGATCTGTGCACGGCTCTTACCAGTCTCCTGTGATCGATTCCACAAATCCGGCGGTGCCAGGAATGCTTCTATGGTCTCTTCCTCACACATACTGAGAAGAGTTCCTGCAGCTTCTGAAATAGTCAGACCGGATTTATCATATTCCCGATACACCTGTGCATTTCCGAAAGAATCAACTCTCACCCAATGTGCAGCAAACATATCAAGGCCATAGTCAATAGCAACATACTTCAAGGTATTCCCTTTCAGTTCCTCATAGGAAACAGTATTACGCTCATTCACCTCGGGAAAGTATGATCCACCAGGAACAGTAAGTGCTTCCTCAACAGTAGCAGGATACTCCTGTGTCATAAGCTCACCCATTGCCTTTTTGGTTTCTGAATACCAGTTGTCATCACGGCGGGGATCTGCGTACCACGGAATGAATATCTTATTGAACCCATTATCCGGATTCGTAAATACTTCCTCGAAAAAGGATCCTCTGTCAATGGTAGATAATCCGATAACCTGTCCACCAGTAGGGCGGTTAATGGTAGGATATCCAGCGGTCCATATCTGCTCTGCATATTGCTGGAACGCCCATTCATCCAAAATGATAAGGTTGGCGGTAAATGAACGACCCGCACCAGGCGCACTCGGCATTCCGTTAAAAACTGAAACGAGACCACTTGGAAAAGTGATCTCAATTCTTAATGCAGTCTGTGTATATGTAGCACCGGTCCATCCGATCGGCTTATCACTATCCTCTGCAATGAGTTCCGGCATATTCTTCAAAATAACGCCGAATCTTCGCACAAGCTCCTTCGCATCATCCTCTTTCTGAGACAGTGCGATACATGTACGACCTTCCATCGTAACAAGCAGATGTGCCGCGTAATGCAGTACAAGCCATGAGAAACCCAGCTGTCGTGCTTTTAGGATAACATTCAGCTTATGTGTCGCAATGCTCCTTAATGCCTCTCTCTGTGCATCCCACATACGAAACGGCTGTATGATCTCCTCGGCATCTTTATCCTCGATATGACCATATGTGTCGATGAAATACTCGATATGCTCTCTGCAATATTCAATTTGATTTTGTCGTATTTCCTGTAAAGTCATCTTTACTCTGTATAGTCCTCGATAACATCAATGCCATATTCGACAGCACAGGTATTCTCAATTCTGCATCCGCGAGCATCCTCCCAGCCTTTCGCAAAGTATGCGATATCAGCGGTGGAAAGAAGTTCCAATGATTTTCCAAGGAACCACAACGGCTTTGCATCTACCGGAGCCTTCTGGAAGAAAGAATCAATGACATCTACTTTCTCACCAATCTTTTTCTCAGCAGATTCGATAGCCTTCTTACGAACTGCAAGAATCTCTTCGTCGGTCTTTCCCCTCATAGGCTGTGAAATAAATAATTTTTTCATAGGTGTTTCCTCCAATCTCAAAATATAATATAATTTTCTGATGAACATATGGTACCTAGATCACAGGGCCCGGGTATCGCGGGGTACCGGGGGACCTATCTGCCCCAGGTTGTACGGTGGCAGCCCGAAGGGCTGATCCCTGGCAGAAGGAAAAATATAGATCAGCAGGACCATACACAGAACAGTCCAGACGATCCGGATCCGGTAACAGCTGCATCTGCTATTGTTGCTATTTACTGGAACAATAAGACAATTACCAGCAACTATGCGTGAATGATTAATTTTGCGCATAGTTGAACAATACCAAAAAGCTGATAAACCGCATAAATACGGGATTCTTGAATTGTTGCCATTTATACACAATTTCGGAATCCTCTTTTATGCTCATTTACCAGCTAATTGTGTTATGATCCGGTACAATTTACTTGCTCTCTCCAAGTCTCTTAGATACCTGATCCAGTAGCTTTTTATCCCCTTCGGAGATTGTAGCATTAACATCTATCTGCTGCTTAGGGTTATAACCGTCATACCTGGACATCCATAACCCGGATAACTGAGAGGGTATACAGCCGGTTTCAAACTTACGTCTTACATCATTCTCGGATTCTTCGCGTATGCGCGTTACTATGTCTCTATAATTCTCATCACTGTCATAAGTATCATAGAATCTACATCTTGCCATGCCAATATATACACAAAAGCCTTCTAAGGTGTAAGTGATAGACTTTTTAACTTTTCCTGTGACGAACTTACTCTCTTTACCGGAGAATGATGTTTGGTTAACCTCTACATTGTCACAGTAAGATTTATACTCTTCCCATAACTGCTCCATTTGTTCAGGACTGCTAATTTTTCTAGGTCTACCCATTGATATTTACCTCCTTCCTGGTATTATAGCAATATAAAAGCCGGTACCAGTAATTTACTGATATCGGCTTATTGACACGTATTTATATTATATACTATACAACAGGTTGTTTTCCCGATTCAACCCCGTTTTTGTGACATTTGTCACACTTTTGGGTATTTTTTATAAATTCTTTTCTCTTTCTATCTTCTCTTGTATAGCTTCCAGGATAAAAGCTCTAACAGATAGATTCCTCTTGTACGCTTCTTTCTCTATCACATCTGTGTAATAGTCTTTTTTTACATCTAACGGGATCCGCTTAAGATTATTTTTTGCATATCTCATATTGCATTGTATTTTGCTATCTGGTGTCTTTGCCATGTGATTATCCTCCTTTTATTAGATTATAGCACGGCTGCTACCAACGTACCATTGTACAACCTGCACAATTTTGCAATCGTACGTTTGTAGCATTTTACCACTTGACTGCATACGTACGTTGGTATTATGATTAGCTCAACAACAAACGAACCGCACCGAAGCGGAGCACATGAAAGCGAGGTACACAACATGAACGAAATCATCAAAGCTTTAGAAGCAAAAGGATATATGGTATGCAACCAGTTCAACGGATTCTTCGGAACCTTACCCGATACATACGAGCTGTACGACAGAAACGGTAACATCGTAGCTGATAACTTAACAGAGCAGGATCTTATAAAGACCTGCTCCACATTATAAACGGAGGTACAAAACCATGAGATATTTTGAAAATTGCAAAACCTGTGAAGATGTAAAACAGCTTTATAAGAAATACGCAAGAGACCTTCATCCGGACTGCAACCCCGGAAGAGATACAACCGCAGAGTTCCAGGAGATGTCCAGACAGTACGAGGATGCATATAACCGACTGAAGAACATCCACCAGAACGCAAACGGCGAAACCTACGAGAAAGAATCTCAGCAGACCGCCACCGAATACGCCGACCTGATTAACCAGCTGCTTCACCTCTCCGGACTTATGATTGAGCTTTGCGGATCCTGGTTGTGGATCACTGGCAACACCAAAGAGCATAAGGATACACTTAAGAGCCTCGGCTTTAAGTACTCCTCTAACAAGCAGGCCTGGTATTATCACGAGGGCGAATATCACAAGCACAGCAAGAAATCAAAGTCAATGCAGGACATCCGCAGCATGTACGGATCCGAGAGATACGCAACCCGGACATCTGAACCGGAGCAGATCACAGCATAAATACATAAGGGGCGGAACACCACCGCCCCACCCACAAAAAGAAAGTGAGGTAATCAACTTGATGATTATTAAAAATCTTAGAAATTACAAATTCAGAGACGAAATCGGTATCTATTCAACTACCGGATTCGCACTCTATGAGGATGGAAAAGGATTTATTTCCTTGGATGGCAAAACTCCTTATTCCCCGGCAGGCGGAAAGAAAGCCTTGCAAAGCATCTTGAACGCAGGCGGTTTTCTCTCTGAGCCTGATTACATTCTACCCATTGCACAATAACATTCTACTGGGAGCCGGCGACCCATTAAACCGGCAGAAAGGTGTAATGTATGACAGTAAAAACAAGTATCGGAACAATAACAGCAAGCAAGAACGTTTTAAATGATTTAGCTATCGCATTGTCACAGGCAGATGAAAGAAATTGCAATAAGCACGGAAAAAAAGATTGTTTCAACTTCAGATCTGCCTGCAATGAAATACATGATTCTCTTGCCGCTACTGGATATTATGACAGCTTAAATTATTGATTATACCGAGCCGGGCGAATTCCAGGCAGAAAGTGAGAAAAACAATGACCCCCACGCAGGAAAAGGATCTCCAGGATCTGTTTATGAAATACGGCAATCCCTCAACCGAAAGTGATGTGCGAATGTCAATCTATATGATCCATCCGGATGCCCTTAATGAGCTTGACAAGGTGCTTTATTATGACAACAAGGCAGTTGATGCAATAAAGGAATTTGAACGCAAAATAGAGCAACTGAAAGCGTACAGGATCGCCCTTGCAGAGCGTTACAACTACCTTGCAACCGCTCCCACCCAACCAGTCGTCAGGCTAAAGCGTGAACGGCGATATTATGAGAACAAGGTATATTATTTCCTGGTTACCTACTCCCGTAATATGTTGGATGGTTCAGAGGTGCAAACGTCCTCGACCAAATACACCGGGCAGAAACGGCACAAAGCCATATCAGACTATAAGGAATACATAAAAAGCCACCCCGGAATCATTGCAGAAATGAACATAGAAATACCCAAATGGGAACACTAGGCAGTCTTTACAGGCTGCCTTTTTGCTATATGTCCAGATCCCGGAGAGCATTTGTAATGGCATTGCTGACCGTCTTTTCTTCTTTCCCCAATCTTCGCGCTATTTTGGCAACACTCATACCATTTACAAAGTGCATCCGCAGGATCTCACGTTGCCGCAGTTTTTTACCCTTGCTGATAGCATCAAGCACCGTCTGCCGTTGATCTTCCGCCGTATTTATCTCCACCTGAATCTTTTTCAAAATATCCGTGGTATTTACTGCAGATTTTTCCACCTTGCTATTTGATGGCTTTCCGGATCCTCCGCCGGTTCCCATTGCATTATTCACCTTTTCCCCCAGAGTCTTCCATTTCTCCAACTCATGGGTCAGACCAACTATGCGGTTTTGGATATTCTGATAACTTTTCAAATATGCTCTTTTTTGTTTGATGTCCATTATTGTTTTCTGCTCCTCTCAATCTCATCTATTACAGCCATTACAAGGCTGCGGGCAAACGGATCTTTATTATGCTTTTCTATGATGCGGTTTGCATCGTTGTTAAGGCATTCCCAGTATTCATCCGATCCGTCACCATTCAAATATTTTTTATATAAAAACCATGCATCATTGTAGATCTCTTTTTTAGGTTCCATCAATTCTCCTATGCTACTCTATTGTATTTGTGCTGCATCTCTTCGATGTCATCTATCAGGTAATACTGGACTGTCATGTCCGGCTTTGCATGTCCCAGTAATTTACTTACCAGCAATACATCCCCTGTTTTACGATAAAGGACGGATGCAAATGTCTTGCGGTACACATGCACGGTTGCTGTTATCCTGGTTACTCCTCCCCTGACTGCCATCTCCTTGGCCAGCTTTTCGATGCCATACTCTTTCATTCTGTTATGCGGTGCCCGATCTGCCAAAAACAGCGGATCTGTCCCAGGCCTGTCCCCGATATAATTTCTAAGCGCCATCACAGCTACCGGCGTAAGCATTCCGGTGCGGTAGGTATCCGTTTTTTCTGCATAGATTGATACCTGCTTATTTGTCAGATCAATATCTGACACATTGAGGTAAGAGATTTCGCCTACACGCATGCCGGTGCAGATCATCAATTCAAACAAAGCCTTTTCCTTGGGTGTCTGCAGTGCGTAACGAATAGTTTCAACTTCCTCATCTGTCAGTCGTACCTTCTTTTTCTTTATCTGTTTAACCTTATCTACTCCATCAACTATATTGTTGACAATGTGCTGTTTGCGGAATGCCCAGCCGAAGAACGTGCAGAGATACCGGTATATGGTGGACTTATAATTTTGGCTGATATGGTCCCGGTAGCTCCTGACTGCAAGGTAATCAGTGATATCCTGCGCTGTCACATATTTATAATTTTTATTCACAAAGCCAAAGAATTTCTTTATGATTCCAATATAGCTCCGTATTGTGCCAGCATGTAGTCCTGCTGCCACGCCGTCTACACAATACCTTTGCATTAACCACTCATTGTCATGCTCCATAGTCATAGGCAGCTGTTTGATCTCTGCCAGCTCAAAGTCCTGCAATTTTACATAAAGCGTAATCTTCATCCGGTCGATCTGTTCCCTGGTCATGCTGTCACGTAATTCATAAGCTACGTCGTTGATTAAATCATTTTTAGTCATATGCGCACCTCATTTTCTCGTTGCCTAAGAAACATCCGTGTGATATGATGATCTTAAGCAGTTGAGCGGTACAGTCTACTTTGGTCGGTGGTTGTACCGCTATTATTATGTGATTGATTGCAGTCCTTCTGCCGCTGTTTATAAAAATGTGTATAATACTTATTACGCTTTTCCTATCACTCCTTCACTAACTTTCAGTTTACCAAAGCATTAAGTCCTGCTTATCGTCAAAAGAATAATCGGTTATCTCATGTGCAACTCCGTCTTCGTCTACAAAGTATATCTCCGAATTGTCGTTGCTTTCTTTTAATTCCCCATCTTCTATTAAACCTTTCAAAAACATATAAAGTGCATATGCACCTACAGGATTCTCCATAGTTCTTTCCTCCAATTCTTCCTGGCTATATTTCCGATAGCTGATTCCGTAATTCGTAAATCCACCGGACTGATATGTTATAAGTTGTGACATTTTGTTCCTCTTTCACTCCAAATGTGCTGTCCAGTGCCGGATATCTACCGGGTCAATCACTTCAGCACATTTAGGACATATAGGATATAAACCTTTTTTGTAGTTTTCGTCCATTTCCCGGAATGTTTTATTTCTCCGCATTCGATTGAATTCTGCGTCTGCCATTTCTCCGTATAGCTTAGCTTTAGATAGCATTTTCCGCTGTGCATCCTCCAGTAGCTCATACCGCCTCGCCAGCGTAAGCAGAGCATCAAAAGCGTCTACTGTAGCACCGCAATCTTGGCAGCTTACAATCCTGTTTACCGTATCGACCTCGTAATGAGGTGGATTGCATTTGCAAAGCTTTTCTCTTCCTCGCTCGATTTTTGCCAAATTGAAAGATATAATCTCATCATCCATAATAACCCTCCGAAAATACTAATCTGTCTGACTTACACATATCAATAAATCTCTTAACCCTTGCTGATAGCCATTGTAAAAGTTCTGTGCTTTCTGGACATCAGAATTGCATTTAAGGCTTGCGTTCTGTTCCAAAATATTTGCACTTTCTTCTAATTTTTCAAATTCTTCATCACTCATGTTCTACCTCCACTAAATCCTAAGTTACATACTTAATTTCTTACCTTATTCAGGTACTCTTTGCATCTTTGATACACTTTCGGATCGAATTCTTTCCGCTCGTGCTCGTACGCACTGTATTCCGCAGAAGAGCATCCGGCAATCTGTGCCATCTTAAACATGGACACTTTCGCATCTCTTCTGAGT
>ERZ824600.1595-NODE-1595-length-27053-cov-4.008408_pt1 | contig 27053 bp, 19 predicted proteins | sample MGYA00519933_ERZ824600 | MGnify/ENA primary metagenome ERZ824600 (study PRJEB31778, sample SAMEA3449178) | human gut metagenome | biome: human gut; feature: human-associated habitat; material: faeces | place: United Kingdom | collected 2010/2012 ... | reverse complement strand
TGTGCATAACATTAATGTCTTGACAACCTTAAAGTTACGAAAAATATTCCAATTAGCCTACTGATTTACAACTAATTATAAACAAATTTAAACAGATTCTTAATTTCGTTCAGATCCGGATATACTGAATATTGTCCTACTTCGTGCGTAATCAACGGCACTTCCATTCCTTCTACTGACGCGTTGTAGTTCTTGTCAAATGAAGGAACTTCCTGATTGAATACGCCCTGGCCTCTCACCCATCCTTTTTTTGTCCATTGAGTAACAAAGTAGTCATCATTCTTTTCCGGCCATCTTCCGTGTCCGTTTTCGAATGTGAATGATGTTGTTGTGTACAAATGGCGAGAATCTTTGGCTTTGAGTTCATCAAGCATATCCGACAATATTCTGAAATCACCCTGAAGCTCGTTGCCCAAACTCCAGAGGCAGAGAGACGGATGATTGCCATATTCTCTTCTGATGTTTTCGGCTTCTGCGCGAAGGAATCTGACTGCGTCCGGGCTCTTTCCTATAGTCAGTACCCATGCTGGAAGCTCTATCTGAAGATAAAATCCCATCTCGTCTGCTGCCTCGAATGCTGCCTCTGGCGGACACCATGAATGGAAACGCAAGTGGTTAAGGCCATATTCTTTAGCTGCGCTGAACACTTTCTTCCATCCTTTTTTATCCATTGGCGGTGTTCCTGTGAGTGGGAATATACAGCACTCCAATGTTCCGCGGAGAAATAACGGTGCGTCGTTGAGAATCAGCTTATTGCCGTCACGTTTCAGTTCACGCATGCCGAACGTTTCTTCCTTTTGCGATTTCATACCTTCCGACTCCAGTGATACGGAGGCTGTGTATATTTCAGGTGTAAATTCGCTCCACTTGACATAGCTGTTTCCCATGTCTTGAACAGTCTCGATTCTGTTCACACCTTTTTTCAATGCAACAGTCTTTTTGCTTGGCGTAATGTCTTTCAGTCCTTTTACGCCGAACTGAATTACAGCTTCCCTTTCGCTTCCGCTGTTGTTGGAAATTTCAATGACCGCCTTTACATTGTTGCTATTCAAATCGGGATACAGATCTACAGTTTCAATTCTGATAGGATCTTTAGCTTGAATTTCCATGTCACCGAGGATTCCGTTCCATATAATCTGCGTGTGATTAGTGTAGGCATGTGCCATTCCGTTTGAAATGTCATACCGCTTACGATTGTCAACTCTGATAGAAATCAGATGTTTGCTTCCAGGAGTGACATATCGTGTTATATCATAGTGGTGAGGAGTGACAAGACTTTCTTCGTGTCCTTCCACTTTCTTTCCGTCAATCCAAACCTGAGTGTCCCACATCGCTCTTTCGAGTGTAAGGAATATATCTTTGCCGTTCCAATCCTTTGGAATTTCAATATTTCTTGAATACCACGCTGGTCCCACATGCTTATGTTTTCTTGTGAGATAAGTAAGCTGTGGTTTAGTCAGAGCTGGCTTTAGAGTATTTTCTATACCCAGTCCTGCACCATCGGTTGTTCCTGGTAGAGATATTGGAGTTGTGAATAATCGTTCTTGCCAGTTTTCAGTTAAACCTATATCGGTACTGTCCAATCTGACAGTCCATTTACCGCTCAGATCCAGAACATCTCGATCGTTTGCGTATCCGCATATAGATGCTGTTAAAAGCAAAGATATAAATGTTTTTTTCATAGCCCGTAACTTTTTACTTTTACAGGTGCAAAATAAGAAATAAACTCAAGAGTAAAAAATGGAGAAAAATATTATTAGATGTAATATTTTACGATTGGCGAATAATATCTTAAAATGTATGGTTTGTGGTCCTTATTAGCAAGTTAGCGGTATCTCTGTTAAAGAGTATAATTCATCCAGCGAAGACATATTCAACGTATTACTATCTTTAAATAAGATACTTACGTCCTTAAAAAGTAAATTATAACATACTTGTATGCTAAAAATAAAAAGCAGATCTGCAATGGGCTCCCTTGCCCCACAGATCTGCTTTTGTCATAAGTACAGCATCTTGAAAAGATGCATTTTATTTTACTTTGCAATTATTATTTTAGTCCCATCTATGATCTTTTGGAAATGCCTTTCCCTTCCATGCTTTCTGTTGCGTCCAAGGTTGCGGTGCATCTGTCCAGAAAGAGTGAGATGCAGGCAGTCCAAGAGGTAAGAATGACAACGATGTCATGTACAAGCTGCCGTTGTTTGTATAGTAATCGGCACTGTTCGGCTGACTTCCTGTAAATCCTATAGTAAGGAATCCTCCTTCATTATAATTATTGTTATCATCGAACATGCGTCTGAAAGCCTCTGTCAATGCGCATCTTACCTGTGCCTCTGATACACCGGCCGGGAGACGTCCGTACCATGCCATCATAGCGAGAGGCTGCATTGCCGCCATTCGGTAAGGGATTGATCTTCCGAATGCAGGGAAATATCCATCAGGCGATATGAAGCGTTCGAGAACAAGACTGTACTTCTGTGTACGTCTCAGAGCTTTATTCCACATACCTCTGTAGTCATATCCGCGGACACCTGCCTCTGCCATTGTATGCAAGGTTTCCAAATACATAGGATGTATAACGTAGCTTCCATAGTAATCGAATGCGTATGAAGGACCGTCAGAATACCATCCGTCACCGACATACCATTCCTCAATCTTTCTCAGTGCAGAGTTTACTCTGTATTTGTCATACTTGGCATCTACCTTTGCAAGGAAACTTTCGACCATTGATGAGAAAAGCAACCAGTTGGAGTAAGGTGGATCAACCCATCTCAGGCTTGAGAACTCCTTAATATATCTCTGTTTTGTTGTCTCGTCCAACGGAACCCAGAGCTGATCGTAAGCTCTTATAAAGCTTTCTGCAATGTACGCTGCGTCTACAAGTGCCTGGCTGTGTCCGTTCCACAAAAGATAATCTGGACTCTGAGGGTCAACTGCATTTGCATAGCTCTTAAGCGCCCATTCGCGAAGCTGGCGTCTCATTTTTCCTTCTTCTGTATCGTCGTCAGGAAGAGCAAGCCATGGAGCTATACCGGCCATTAGGCGACCGAAACATTCCATATATGCAACTTTCCTGTTGCGTCCGTCCCATGTTGGGCTGACTTCCACTATCATGTTCTTCTGAAGAGTTTCGTTTGCCATGTTGCTCAATACCGGCTTTGCCATGTCATAGGCCAGTTTGCACCAATATTGTCTGTCGCTCTGTTCCTTCGTTTTCAGATAGCGCGCATATTCGCATGATGCCAATAGAAATGCGCCTACACCGAAATTGGCTGTCGAGCGTGCGTCTATAACCTGACCAGTAATGGCTCTTTCACCGATAGGCTGTACATAGCCGACGTTCCGTCTTTCTGCAATTCAGTTTTGGAAAGATACTTCCATGCCTTGTCAATGACAGGCTTGAATTCTTCTTCCTGAAGATATCCATTATTGATACCCCATATTATGCCATACGTAAAGAATGCAGTACCGCTTGTTTCAGGACCCGGTGCGCACTGAGGATCCTTCATGCTCCTTGTCCAATAGCCTTCAGGCTGCTGAAGTGCAGCCACAGCCTTTGCCATCTTTATGTATTTGTCAACGAAGAATGGTCTGTGTCGGAAATCATCGGGCATATCCTTGAGAACCTTTGCCAAACCTGCGAGAACCCATCCGTCACCGCGAGCCCAAAAATCCTTTATGCCGTTGGCTGTTTTATGTTTTGGGTAAACATACTTTGCATCGCAGTAATATAGATTTTCTTCCTTGTCGAACATGATGCTGTCTGAGGCCAGCAGATATTCGTAAAGTTTGTCCAGATACTTCCTGTCGCCAGTCAGTTTGTACATCTTGGTCATCACAGGCATAACCATGTAGAGACCGTCGCTCCACCACCAATAATCTTTTACTGGTGTAGTAATCTGGTATCCCATAACTTCCTTTGCACGTCTCACCTTGCGCTCTTCAGGATTGATGTTGTAAAGGTCTATGTATGTCTGGAAACAAATCTGCCAGTCTCCGAATAGCACATGGTCTTTTGTTTCTCCGTAGCGATACTTCCACCTCTTCTTGTCTCTTTCCTTAGCGCCCATCCACTGATTGTAGTTTGCCCATGTTTCCGAATATTCCCTGTATGCATCATTGCCAGTAAGGAAATACGCTTCCATATTGCCTGTGTGGTAGGCCGCATTGTGCCAGAAAGCACTTGACTCCGCCTTATTGTTTTCCTGCCAATGTTGATTGACCTTGTTGACGATGTCAATTACTTTTTCACTCTCATTTTTTTGTGCCCCGTAACTCGCCGTACTTACAGTCAGTGCGAGTGCCAGGGGCAGAAATCCAGATTTTAATTTCATAATAAGGTTTATTGATAAATTTAGTTTATTTTGTCTGGGTTCACTTAAACATTTCTATGTGCCATGAACCGCTCTTGAGTTTCTTGGAGTTACCGAAAACCTTCTTTCCGTTTATGGTCATTGAGTCGTAGCCGTCGAAAGTGAAAACTTCTGCCGTTGTTCCTTTAGGTACTTCCAGAGTCATCGTGCACATTTGTGCGTCTTTGTCAAGTATGAGCGATATGAATCTATTTCCGCTCAGCGGAACTTTGGTTTCAATGTGGCTCAAATGTGCAGGAGACGGTTTAACGCGGAACTCCTCAAATGCAGGCTTCACTGTCTCGATACCGGCTATCATTGAACTCATAATGGTCAGCGGACCTCCGCTCCATGCATGGTTGTACGTTCCGCCGCCAAATCCTTTCGAGCCAATACCCCAGCCTTCCCAAAGAGTTGTCAGAGGACTTTCAATCATGTCGGCATATCTTATCTTCATTCTGTTGAGAGCATCCTGTTCGTAACCCATCATGCACAATGCCTGGAGTACGTATTTCTCCATATAAGGACTTGCATGGTGATGCTCCTTGAAGAATGGTCTTATGACAGGGTAAAGTTCTTTTGGAAGAATACCAGACACGACGGCAAGTGCCTGTGCTCTGTCGTCTGGACAGTCCTTGTAGCCTGGAGACACATAATATTTCCCGTTCCAGAATTTCTTATGGAAAACACTCTTAAGTCTTGCAGATGTGGCTTTTGCCCATTCAGCTTCGTCTGTGTTTCCTGTAAGCTGCGCCATACGTTCGTATCCGTCAAGCGCAATGGCATACCATAGGTTGAACAGAAGAGCCATGTCTTTGTCTTCACCCCAGTCGCCCCAGGTCCATCCCCCTTTTCTCGGTATGACAAGGCCTTCGCTGTCGGTCTTCCATACGTGTATATATTTCTTTACATTAGGGAAAACTGTTTCTATTGTGTTTTTGTCCCCCGTACCCATATAATATGTCCAAAATCCATAGTATCCCACACTGGCAAGCATCTGCATAGGCAGTTCCGAGTCGTAGTTTCCTGATGGCACAGGCGCATAAATGGTGCTGTCAGGACGCTGCCAAGCCATGAGTTCCCTGATACCTTTTCGTGTGAGAAGGTGTGCACGCTCGTCCATGGCATAGAAAGCTTCGCCTAGTTCGTTTACAACGTCACCCCACCACTGCGACCTTTCTCTGTCAGGACAGTCCATATATGTGTCGCGCATTGTTATGTAGAGAGTGCGCTGCGATTTACCCCACAGTGTGTTGAGCATTGGGTCGTCACACACGAAGCTTCCTGCAAATGTAGTGTTGTAGCCGGTTTCGCGATATTTCAGGTCGAGCACATACACGCTTGACGGAACTTTATATATAACCTTGTGGCCGTTCATCCACCCCTTGCATTCAAATTCCTGTTCACCGGGACGTGTGACATATTCTGCAAAAACATTTGTAGCAGAGCCGCCTCTGTAGTTGTCTGTCAATATGCGCAAAGTGTCTCCGCCCTTGTCGCTTCTGAGCCTAATGTAAGGTGTTATCTGCGCATTGTAGGGCATTTCTGCAGTATATGCGTTGCCCTCATGTTTAGTATCTGCATAAGGTTTTAGGCCGTAGTCACGCCAAAACGGTATAGGTCTGTCAACCAAGTTGTTCCATCCTGCTTCTTCGAGTGAAATTTCATTTGCGGTTTTCCACTTGCTGTCATCAAATCCTGTTTCTTCGAAGTTTATGTCTTTCGAAGCATCAAATCCGATGTTGGATTCTGCAAGTCTGTAGTTCGGACTTTCGCCTGATGGAATATAGTATGCGGGATGTATGGTATACTTCCATTGATTCTCCGGTTCGGTTTCTTTGCCGTTTACGGAAAGATCGAATGTCATGCCCGGGGTCGGTGAATTCTTGTGGCTGAATCCTTCTTTTCCGAAATACCACACAAGTACTGCAATCTCATTCTTGCCTTTTTTGAGGCTTTTCAAGTCTGTTATTACGTCGCAATATGTGTCTTTTGGATTCGGTCCTCTCTTCAGACCGCCCTCTGAGATTTCAAGTGTACCGTTTACCCACAGCCAATACTTGGTATCAGCAGCCAGACGCAGTTCGATGCTTTTCGGATTGTCCTTTATTTCAAAACTGTTTCTGTAGCATGTCCAGCTTCCAGGCGTGTGTCCTTCATTGCCTTGAGGGGTAATTACTTGTGAATACCCTGATGACGCAGTACCAAGACATGCCATCAGAGCAGCAATAATGTTTTTCATTTCTATTTATTTGATTTTAGTTCTGAACGGTAAAACAGGAAGTCCGGCATCTGTGCGCAAGCTTCCGATGGTGGCATCATCGAAACAGTAAAGAATCTGCACAGGAGCCTCTGCACTGCCGGTAGATATGATGATTTCACGTCCTTTGATTTTTGCCTTTGCAGGAATCTGCTTGCCATCGGCATCAACGACTGCAAATCCTGTAATTTCTTTTGAAGTAGATGTCAGTTTCTCGAAGTTTCCGTCAAAGCTCAGCGTAATTTTCTTACCTGATCTGACAGCTTCCTTCTGTTTCGGACTTTCGTATGCACCGACATATTTGCCGTATGTTTTGTCAAGAGCAAGCTTGGCCAGTCTTTCACCGATGGCACGCTTGTTACGCGGATGTATGTCCTTTACATTTTCTACAAGGTCTGAAATGTTTATCATTGCACAGTTGTCCACATGCTCAGCCATCAGCATCTGCTGTTCACGGAGCTGTGCCGGAGTGTTTTTCTTTGAATTGTATGTATGCGGAGCAATCTGAACATAGTAAAATGGGAAATCTTTTTCGAAATCTTTTCTCCACGAATTAACAAGTTTTGTCATAAGACGTTCGTATGACGATGCATTCTCATGGTTCGATTCACCTTGGTACCAGATGCATCCGGCTATTTCGTATGGAATCATCGGGTGTATCATCTGATTGTAGAGGACGCCTGGTGTTATTGGCCACCATGCGGCAGGCGACAACTTGCAGTTTGAGAGTACAGGATCATTTTTGACCTCTTCTGCAGGTGTCCATACCTCAGCCGGTGTTCCGCCCCATGCTGCAACCATGATACCTACCGGAACATTAAGCTTTTCTGTCAGCATACGGCCGAAGAAATATGCTGTTGCACTGGTTCTGCGCATACTTTCAGGTGATGATTTCTCCCACTTTGTACGGCAGTCATCCTGCGGACTGTCAGCTCCCTGCTTAGGCATGTGGAATATGCGAAGTGTTGCGCATGCAGCGCTGGCCGCTTCCTTGTCTCCATTCATTATACCGTGGTTTACAGACCATTCCATATTTGATTGTCCACTGCACAACCATACCTCACCAAGCAGTACATCCGACAAGGTTATAGTTTCGCGTCCGTTTGTGATGTCGATGCTGTATGGTCCACCGGCTGATGGAGTTGGAGATTTCGGTACTCCATTTTCCATTGCTGTCAACTTTTGTTTTCACAGCTTGTACCCCTTCCCATTTAGGAGATACTGTTACTGTTTCCGAGGCAGAGCCCCATCCCCAGATCCGAACATTGCTGTTCTGCTGTAGTACCATGCCATCTGTAAATACTGCAGGCATCTGCAATTGTGCAAATGAGATTCCGATGTTCAAGACTGCAACTGCGAATGCAGCAAAGAATTTTCTTAGATTTTTCATTTTCTTGCGTGTTGTGATTTGTTTAAGGCTTATTATTTTTGATTCAAATTCTAAATATTTCAACACAGACAATGTGTCACAATAAATTATGATTTTAAGGCAACACTTTGACAAGGTTTGTTTCTAAAACATAGCTGTTTTTCAGCTTTTGTTGAAATCAGGTGTGAAAGTAATACTTTTTTCCATATATAGCCATATTAATTGATATTTCATCCATTGTGATTATTCCCATTTACTTGCTGTAGTTGCATTTCATACTGCAGCTTCAGCAATGGTCGGACATTATCTGGCAGGATTGTTTGCAAATAATGTTGTAAAGATAGGCATTGCTTCTGGTTAAACAGATGTGATATTTTTTGTAATGATGTATTTTTTTACGGATTCCGCATTTTTTGCACCTATAAGTGCAATAGGTGGATTTTATGATATATATTTGTTATGTTAAATCTGATTATATGGAAAAGAAGAAGGATGGTTTCCCAAATCAAAAAGCAATAGTTATTCCAAAGGACATTATAAAATGGATAGAAACAAATCCGGTTACCAGTTTGCTTTACATCACAGACATTGGTTATTATCCAAGAGCAACCGGACATTACATAGAAAGGACAGAAGGAAGCAGGCAAAACATTCTGATATATTGCCATGAGGGTAAAGGGTGGTACGATATAGGCAAAGGACGATGCATGGTCAAAAAGAATGATTTCTTCATTATCGAAGCTGGAAAACCACATTCCTACGGTGCTTCGCAGGATGAGCCATGGAGCATATATTGGATGCATTTTACTGGAGAAAAGGCGTCTGCATTCTCGCAATTCTTCAACAAGACAATTTATATAGATGATTCGCCTTCGGCCAGATTTTCCGACCGCATACAGCTCTTCAATGAAATTCTGGTCAATCTGGAAATGGGTTACAGCATCGAAAACATGGAATATATTACGATGTGTCTGTGGTATCTTCTGGCTTCTTTCAGGTATATTCCGCAATTTCGTGAAATCAACAAGCCCAAGACACAGGACGTGATGCAGCGCACAATCAATTTCATGAAAAGCAATTTGGACAAACAGCTTGATCTAGACGAAATGGCGGAATTCGTCAATTATTCTCCTTCCTATTTCAGCAGTCTGTTCACTGAAAAAGCCGGTATGTCGCCGATAAACTATTTCAATCTACTTAAAATCCAAAAGGCGTGCGAACTTCTCGACTTTACAGATATGAAAATAAAGGAAATTGCATTCAGGCTTGCTTTCAGCGACCAATACTATTTCTCAAAAGTATTTGCAAAATACATGCACATGTCGCCTAAAGACTATCGTGAAAAGACTAAAGGTTGATCGGCGCGAGCCCTCACAAACAAAATTCCGGGCGCTCGAAGTTATGCTTACGAGCGCCCGGAATTTTTTATTTATCTAAGTTTCAGTATTTATATGATACGTTGCGGATTATAATTTCCACTTGCCTCCTTTTTTCAAAGTGCCGTCAAATATGATTTCGCCGTTATACATTACTCGGCATTTGTTGCCCAATAAAGACTTGACCTCAGCCTTCTCGAGTTTTCCTTCCTTCCATTCTGCCGACACTTCAAAACCTCCGCGGGCTTTCATACCGCAGAACGAGCCTTCGTTCCAATCTTCAGGCAGTGCAGGCAGAAGGTTGATAACATATCCGCCGTCGTCATAAACATGGCTCTGAAGAAGCATTTCGGATATTCCTGCCGTAGTTCCGAAATTGGCATCAATCTGGAATGGCGGACACTCGGTAAACAGATTTGGATTCAAACTTTTCTTAAATACATTGTCAAGGCTCTCCAATGCTTTATCGCTCCTGTTCAGACGTGCGTACTGGCTGACCAGCCATGCGGAACTCCACCCAGTATGGCCTCCTCCATGACTGATGCGGTAGTCGATGGATTTGTTGGCGGCTTCTGCCAAATCTGGTGTTTTGAGCGTGTTTATCTGTGATCCTGGGTGTACGGCAAATAGGTGTGAAATGTGTCTGTGTCCAGGTTCTACTTCCTTGAACTCATGTGCCCATTCCATAATTCTGCCATCAGACCCAATTTGTGTTCCAGCAAGTCTGCTTTGTGCATCTGCAACTGATTTTGTAAATGAGTCACTGATGTTCAATTCTTTGGATATCATGCAGAAATCGTCGAACAACTGCCAGATGGTCTGCTGGTCGTGCGCGGGCCCCATACTTATCTGGCAATGACTGCCGTCGGGAGCTACGAATGTGTTTTCTGGCGAAACAGCCGGACCTGAAACGAGTTTGCCTGTGGCAGGATCTTCTGACAGCCAATCCATGTAGAATTCTACTGCACCTTTGAGTACAGGATACATGCGTTCGATGAATTTCTTGTCGCCAGTAAATCTGTAATGTTCAGCGATATGCTGGCAAATCCATGCCGAAGCACCAGTGTGCATACCCCATGATGCGCTTTCGCCAGGCGATGTATATCCCCAAACATTGGTAATCGGGTGTACAACCCAACCTTTCTTGTTATACTGTATCTTTGCTGTTCTGCTTCCTGGTTTCACGAGCGATTCAATGAGATCAAAGAGCGGCAAGTGCATTTCCGACAGGTTGGTTACTTCTGAAGGCCAGTAGTTCATTTCTACATTCACGTCAGTGTGATAGTCACCATTCTATGGTGTCTGTATCTTGTTGGCCCATATACCCTGAAGATTGGCGGGCATAGTGCCGGGACGTGATGAAGAAATCAGAAGGTAGCGTCCGTATTGGAACATCAGTTCATACAGATGATTGTCTACCACACCTTTTCTTGCCATCGTTACAAGACTGTCTGTAGGCAGACTGTTGGATGAATCTGACAGTTTGAAGTCTGTTCTCTCAAAATATTGAGAATAGTCCTCAACGTGGCGTTTATGAAGCTTTTTGTATGATGTCTCAGAAGCTTTGCTTATGGCTTCAGATGTAATTTTTTTATAATCTCTACCTTTATAATGCGGGTATTCCAGCTTGTAGTCGGTAGATGCGCTAAGAAGAAGCACCACTTCATCAGCATTGCTTATTTTAATAGATGAATCTGTATATGTAACATCTCCGTTTACAGCAATTGCTTTCAGGCGAGCCATATATTTCAGTCCGTCTCCACCCTTTCCGTCCGACAAGGCGCCAGCCATTATCAGCTGTCCGTTTTCTGTATAAGTAGTGAATCTTTCGGGACGAGACATTCTGCAGGTAAACGAGTAGCTTTTCTTCTTGTCAGCACTGAGTCTGACAACCATGACCTGGTCTGGATAGCTTACGAAAATTTCGCGATTAAACTTAATTCCGTCCTGTGTGTAGCTTACTCTGGCTGTCGCAGTAGAGAGGTCGAGCTCACGCGAGTAATCAGTATAATTTTCTTTATTCTCAAAGTCGAGCCACAAGTCTCCTAATGTTTGGAAGCAACCGAATGGAACAGTGCTGCCGTTGCCCCCTCCAGAACCTTTTCCTGTACATACCTGAGTGCGGTTGGTCAGTGCTGTTGCTTCTCTGTATTTGCCATTTTTCAATAAGTCTTTGATTTCATCCAGATGTTTCGCAGCCTCTGGATTGTCGCATTCTTGCGGACTGCCAGACCACATGGTCTCCTCGTTAAGCTGTATGCGCTCATATCCGATATCACCGAATACTACAGCTCCGAGAGAGCCGTTTCCGAGAGGCATGGCCTTTAGCCATTCTGCATCGTCTTTCCATCCATTTGGATTGTCTGCAACAGTAGCGTCAGCAGGAGAATTATACCATAATTTCAGATTGGCATCATCTGCATGAAGTGCATTTAGGGAACATATCGAAATATGTATAAAAAGACCGATAAATAGTTTTTTCATAGTTCTACTTGGTATTATTTCTTTTTTTATTTTGCAAAAATAGCATATTCACCCAATATAAAACATGTATTCATTTTTTAATCGATGTATTTTTTTATGATAAAAGTGGTTCCTATGCACGTGCCTCTCATTCATTTTTCAGTATATTTGCGTCCATCATTATTTTTTATGTGACGCTTATGCAGAATTAAGGTGTACTTATACCGTTAATCTGTATGACTCAATTTGTTAATAATTTAAATCTGTACAAGTTCTTATGAAAAAACATCTTCTGCTGCTATCAGCATTAACATTCATGACGTCTGGAGCTGTGGCACAAAATGCTGTAAATCCTTTCGGAAACGCATTGGTTCCTGATATGATCGCAGATGCCAGCATACAGCTTATAGACGGCACATTCTACTGTTATGCTACAACTGACGGATACGGGCAAGGATTGAAAACTTCAGGTCCTCCAGTTGTATGGAAATCTGAAGACTTTGTGAACTGGCATTTTGATGGAACATATTTTCCGTCGGCTTCAAAACAGAAATATTGGGCACCGAGCAAGGTGGTACACGCTAATGGAAAATATTATATTTATCCTACAATCAACGGGTATATGTATCCGGCTGTTGCAGACAGTCCGGATGGACCTTTCAAATTGGCCAAAGGAAAAGATGAATTTTATTTGCCGTTTACACCATCAACACTTATACCTGGTGATAAACCGGATGGAATAGATGCAGAGCTGTTCATCGACGACGATGGTCAGACATACGTGTTCTGGGGACGCAGACATGTGGCAAAACTGAAGAGTGATATGGTTACCTTCGACGGAGAGATTCGTACAATAGAGACCAAACGTGGAGGATATTCGGAAGGTCCTATATTCTTCAAACGAAATGGAATATACTATTATCTGTACACACTTGGTGGAAACGAACATTATCAGTATGCATACGGCATGAGTACTGTTTCTCCGTTTGGTCCTTATACATTTCCAAAGGAAGACATAATATCTACAACAGATTACGAAGCTGGTGTTTTCGGGCCTGGGCACGGATGTGTGTTTAGCGATGACAAAGGCAATTATTACTTTGCTTATCTTGAATTCAGTCGTCGTGGAACCAATCGTCAGACCTATGTCAATCGTTTGGAATTTAATGAGGATGGAACCATACGCCCGGTAAAGCTTGATCTCAACGGCGTAGGAGCGCTTAAGGAAGTTAAGGCGAAAAAGCCGTTGGATGTCGTATCTATTATGACTTCAAGCACAATGGAACCGATGCAGATTGAACCAATAAAGGATACGCTTTGCAGACGGACAGAGTATTTTGTTCCTGAATTTGCAATTGATAATTCTAACGGTTCGAGATGGATGGCCAAGGAAGATGATAAAAATGCATGGATTATGGCTGATTTAGGCAAAAGAAGAAAAATACGTAAAAGCGAAGTATACTTCGTAAAGCCTACAGCTGGACATGCATACAAACTTGAAGTTTCAGATGATGGAAAGAACTGGACTTCATGCGGTGGTCATAATGATATTCAATGCCGTTCTCCTCATACTGATGAGTTGGATGTAAAAGCCAGATATGTCAGATTTACTATAACATCCGGTACCTGCGGTGTTTGGGAGTGGAACTTATATTGATTTAAACAGTTGACAACAATATGGCACTTAATAAAATTATTTTTTCGACTCTGACTTGCATGATGAGCTTTAATGCCGTAAACGCTCAGGAATATGCACCGACCTGGGGCAACTGGAACAGCTGGGGCGACCAGAACGATGGAACGTTTTGCAATCCAATCATACCATCTGACTACAGCGATTTGGACTGCATAAAAGTAGGTGAAGACTATTATGCCATCACTTCTACCTTTCAGTTCTCACCAGGAATTACAGTTCTTCATTCAGAAGACCTTGTTAACTGGGAAATATGCGGGCACGCAGTTCCTGACCTAACGCAAATCGGTCCTGAGCTTAATTGGGACCGAATGAACAGGTATGGTAAAGGAATATGGGCAGGAACATTGAGGTATCACGAAGGACGTTTCTATATATTTTTCGGTACGCCTGACGAAGGATTCTTTATGACTTCTGCACCGAAAGCCGAAGGTCCGTGGGAACCGCTTACTCAGCTTATGAGTGAAAAAGGATGGGACGATTGTTCTGTAATGTGGGACACAGACGGCAAAGCTTATTTTGTAGGAACACATTTTGCAGACGGATACAAGACTTATTTGTATGATATGTCCACCGATGGCAAATCCATAGATTTGAAATCTGCTAGACTTGTAAATGAAGGCGGCTATAGAGAAGCAAACAAACTGATTAAAGTCGGTGACTGGTATTATCTTGTATTCAGTGAACATCGTTCAGATAAGGGACGGTACGTAATGGCAAAACGTTCACGTTTCATTACCGGCCCTTATGAAGAAGAAAAACAATTGGCATTGCCTAGTCGTGAATATAAAGAGCCAAATCAGGGAGGAATCGTTGAAGGTAAAAGCGGCGAATGGTATTTCCTAACACATCATGGCACCGGCGACTGGGCAGGTCGTGTTGCAAGTCTGCTTCCTGTTACATGGATAGACGGTTGGCCTATAATTGGAACCGTAATCGGAGATAGTATAGGAAGTATGTGCTGGACAGGAAAAATGCCGTTTGACGGCAAGAAGAAATATGAGATCAAGACCAGCGATGATTTCAAAGACAAGGAACTGGACGTTCAGTGGCAATGGAACTACCAGCCGAGGACTGAAAAGTTCTCTTTGAGAGAAAGAAAAGGCTGGCTTCGCTTGAAAGCTTTCAAGCCGTTAAAAGAAAATCGTTTGCTGTCCGCAGGAAACACTCTTACACAAAGGTGCTTCAGAACTAAACGCAGTGAGGTTACAGTAAAGATGGATATAAGCGGAATGGCAGATGGACAAAGAAGCGGACTGTGCCATTTTTCTTCACATTCAGGCGCAATTGGCCTGGTTAAAGATGGAGACCTATGTTATATTGAATATCGTCACGATGACAATTCTCTTAAAGGTCCTTCTGTGGAAAGCAAGTATGTATGGCTGAAATCAGAATGGAGCCTTGACGGAAAATCAAAATTTTACTACAGCATAGACGGAAACAACTTCATTCAGTTTGGCGATGAATACCAACTTTGTTGGGGATATTATCGTGGCGACAGATTAGGACTGTACTGTTTTAACGATAAGTCAGAAGATGGATATGTTGACATTGATTTCTTCAATTATAAGATGGATAAATAAAGATATTGACGTTTTGCCAAGGTGCGAAAATCCATGATATCCATGGCTAAAAGTTTGTAGAAAAATTTTGATAAATCTACAATACCCCTGCTTTCAGGAAACAGAGTTATAGTTTCCTGAAAGCTTTTTTCAATTTACGTACACTACGAATCAGTGATCTCCCCTACTTATAATGATTAAATGTGGGTTTTAATATTCATGCATAACTGCTCTTTATTGGGGCAGTTGAATTTTGCCCGATCCATTTAGATAAAATACACGCTTGACACATGCACATATATCAATATCGGAGTTCATATAAAGTGTCCATGTCGTTTTTTTCCTATATTAAATCATTAAAATCCTATAATATTCTTATTCTGTACGGTAACTTTGCGCACATGGAGTGCAAAGCGTTAGAATGTTTGAATTATTGTAATATGACGGAATCAGACTTAATTCTCATTGTCAATTATTGCAAAATCGAGCTTGCGATACATACCAATGAAAGTAGTCGGAAACTGTTTCATCAGAAGCATAATTCAAATTGTTGATTTATGAATTCTTGAGTCTTTCGCAAAGTGTATGCATCTATAAAATCACATGAAAACATAATAAACCCAGTGCTAACTAAACTTATTAACCTATATGAAAACATTTAATAAATTCATTAAACACAGATATAAAAAAAGAGCTCTAAACTTTTCTGTTGTCGCATTTTTAGCTTTAGGTTCAATGTGTATGCCGGAGAGCATAAATGCGCAGATTGTTGAGCGTCCACGTCCGGAGGAGTGGAATCAATTGATCGATGGAGCAAGGTTCATGGACAGGTTTCTTCCAATGCCTGACGGAAAAAGGCAGAAAGGAATCTGGGGTACTGCCGATGTGGCTGAGCGTTTCGTAGACAATGGCATTGAGAATCCAGATACATCCTTCTGGGGAGGAAATATATTGAAGGACAAAGACGGATTGTACCATCTATACGTGTGCGGATGGCCTGAGAATTCACCTAAAGGCCACATGTTCTGGCCGAAATCTACAGTATTCCATGCCGTGTCTAAAAATCTGCATGGTCCCTACTCCATCCGTCAAACCATCGGCAAAGGTCATAATCCGGAAGCCTACATGCTCGATGATGGACGTATTGTTATATATGTAATAGACGGATATTATATTGCCGACTCGTATGACGGTCCTTGGGAATATAAACATTTCGATTTCGATACTCGCGACAGACGAATAATTGAAGGTCTGAGCAACCTTACATTTGCCAGACGCAGCGACGGCTCACGTCTTATGGTGTGTCGTGGTGGTGGAGTATGGATAAGTCGAGACGGAATTGCTCCGTACAGACAAATTACAGAGGAACGTGTTTATCCGAAAGTAGACGGACGTTTTGAGGACCCTGTGGTTTGGCGCGACTCTCTGCAATATCATCTCATCGTAAACGACTGGTTGGGACGTATCGCTTATTACGAGCGCTCTCTTGATGGCGTCCACTGGGTTGTTGAACAAGGAGAGGCCTATGTTCCTGGAGTATCTGTACATAAGGACGGATACGTAGAGAACTGGTTCAAGTATGAGCGCCTTAAAGTTTTTCAGGATGAGGAAGGACGAGTTGTGCAAACAAACTTTGCAGTCATCGACACAATCAAATGGAATGACTTGCCTAATGACAACCACAGTTCTAAAAACATCTGCATTCCTATGAATAAAGGTATGCTTATGGAAGTTCTAAACGAAGAACCTATAGACGGAAATACAAGAACAATAGAAGTACTGATAAAAGGTGAAAAAGGATTCAAACCTGCAAAAGAACTTGATTTGGCTTCACTTAGGTTCGGTTCATACAACGAAGTCAATTTCGGAAGAGGAAGCAAGGCTGTAGATATGAAGAAAAAAGGTGAAGATGTAATAATTACCTTCGACGGCAAGGGAAGCGGAATTGATGCCGATGAATTTGCCCCTAAGCTTATCGGCAAGAACAAAAAGGGAGAAATGGTTTTCGGATATGCAAAACTGCCTTATGTCAATTACCGGCCAGCCATTCTGTCAAGCATGAAACCAGTGTACAATGCCGACGGTAAATGTGTTGAGGTTGTGATTGAAAATTTCGGACTTTCGGATTCTCGAGAATCCAATTTGACATTGACAACTGCAGACGGCACAGTTTTGTCAGCCGACGTTCCTTCTTTGAAACCTTATGCCAAGACAACTGTAAAACTTAATGCTGAAAACGAGCTTAAACTTGAAGGCTGTAAGGTTGTAGTAGCAACGTCAGGAAAAGAGGTTCATGCACAAAAGTGGTGATAAGCTGGTTATTGGAACAGACGAATATATCATGATGCCATAAAACATCAGACAGTGCATGTTTCCGTTGAAATGTTTAACCAGTGGCCCAACATAGAGTGGATTTCCGAAATAATTTGCATATTAGCAATATCTTAGTTGTTGAAAATTCCACGTTTTGGTTGCCAAACCTATTTTCGAAGAATATCTAGAAATTCGAATCAGCCAACTAATTCGTAATATTTTGTGTAAGAATTAGTTGGCTGATTCTATGCTATTTAGACTTTCTAAAACTCAGTTCAGATATCGAATGATATTTTCTTTTGTGAAACAGAGAATGAGATTGTTGAAATTTGCACATCTTATGCCATGTCTTAACACATCTTATTATTACCTTTCTCTAAAACGTATTTGTGAAGCTTCTTCATATGTCCCATGAAACCGACTTCAACTATTGTTTTCCGGTATCATGGCGCATGGTTGTTGGTTCCGTGACGTTGCAAGCGTCCGGACTCCAGATATAAGTTTGTTGCTTTTCTCTTCAAGCTTGGGTAGCTTATGCCGGTGTTCAACTCCTTCCCGCGCGTCTGCAAATTTGCGAACCGGGCTGCAATGCGCCACAAAGGTAATTACATTGCACGGGAAGGTATATCGGATGGCTAATCCGCCATGCACGATTCAAGTTGTCAGATCTGTTCTTCCGCTTTTTTCAATTCTTCCAGTCTCCGCAGATAAATGTCGATGAAGTCCTCTTCCCTGGACAGCATGTGCCATACGGCGACGAGTATTTTCCGGGCGATTGCCACCTGGATTTTCATCCTGCTCTTTTTCTTGACAGTCGTCTGTACATAGCTGAAATGGGAGAAGAAACAGTTCCGGGTTCTTGATGCGACCCATGCGATTTCAATCAGTATTTGTCTGAGGTACCTGTTTCCGTGCGTCACCTTCCTGCTTTTGAAACGTCCGTTGCTGACATCGTTGCGCGGTTTCAGACCGCACCACCCCACCAGGCATGCGGCCGTGGCGAACATCTTCATGTCAATTCCTGTCTCCGCAATAATTGCCGTGGCTGCGCGTTCCTTGACTCCGGGAATGGTCTGAAGCCGTTCGTACTGTTTTGGAAAATGTTCCTTGCAAAGTGCCGTCAGTTCCTCCCGGCACTCTCGTATCTGGCGTTCAACGAGCTCAATCGTCTCCTTCAACTGCCTGAGCACAGACAGGTCGGTTTTTGAAAAGGATGCCGTGAGGGCCGCCTTCACGGTTTCGCGCCCGTGCTTGTTGAGCGTGCGCCCGTGAATATGCTTTATCAGTTCATCAGGGCATGTCTGACCACTGATGACTGCTTCCAGCACGGACCGGTAGCTTTTGCTCCTGGTGGTGGCCACATAGTTGCTGAGCCTGAAACCGCACCTTTGCAGGGCCGCGTCAAGCTTGTTGCAGTTGTAGGTCATGTCCTCGTTGAGATCCATGATGCGGCGGTTAAGCTTGCGCATGTCCTGTACAATGGGATCGGGCACGAAACTCCCCTTGATGAGGTTCTTCAGGACACATTCCGCTATCCACTGCGCGTCCTTGACATCACTCTTGCGACCCGGAAGTTGCTTGATGAAATAAGGATTTACCAGCTTGAGGGCCATTGAACCGCAAAGTTCGTTCCACACGGGAACCCAATATACGGCAGTGCTTTCCATGGCACATTCCGTAACTCCGAGGCCAAGCATGTCATCGCGCATCTGACGGAGTTCCGGTGTCAGAACACCGTAGGTCTTCTGATAAATAATCTTCTCGTCATGGCCCATTATACAAAGATAAACGCTATCTTTGTGGACATCAAGGCCGGCGACCGTTCGATTCCTGTCCATATTGATTTCATTTTAATTTTTTTTCCTCCAAATTAATAAAATTGTGACTGAGAGCACGCAGGAGGAGACAGGAAACAAGGCATCGGCCTTGTTTTTTTATTCTGCCGGTGTATAATACCTGGAATTTTATCTAAATTTGTAGAAATAATACAATGAATTATGGCAAAAGACTTATTTAACAGATATATATGGTTAATAGACACAATATATCAGGCTCACGGTATCACATTCGAGGAAATCAATAAAAAATGGCTCAGAAACAGTATGAGCGAGGGAGTTGAATTACCGTTAAAGACATTCCACAATCATCGCAAAGCAATAGAAGATATGTTCGATATAAACATCATCTGTGACAGACGCGGAGGGTACAAATATTATATCGAAAATGCAGACGATGTGAAAAGTGGTGCGATTAGAACGTGGTTGCTTAACACATTTACGGTGAATAACCTAATAAACGAAGCCCATCATCTGAAACGTAGAATCGTATTTGAACAAATACCTTCTGGGCAAAAGTTCCTGACTCCTTTGGTGGAATCCATGCGTGACAACCAATCCATAATACTCCGATATAAAAGTTTCTGGAGACCAAATGAATATTCTGTGGAAGTTGAGCCGTATCTTATCAAAATCTTTAGGCAACGCTGGTACCTGTTGGCAAGGGACATCAATAGAGATGTATTAAGAATATATGCCTTGGACAGAATTCAAGAACTCAGGCAAACAGAGAAAATGTTCTCATTGCCCAAGAAATTCAGTCCTGAAGAATATTTTAATAATTCGTTCGGAATAATATCACAAGACAACTGCCCTCCTGAAATTATTGAACTGAAAGTATATGGTACGCAAAAAGAGTATTTCAGAACTTTGCCTTTGCACCATTCCCAAAAAGAAATCAAAAATACAGGTGAATACTCCATATTCCGTTATTACTTGTCCCCGACATACGACTTTGTCCAAGAAATCCTTTCGCATGGATGCAATATAGAAGTACTGGCTCCGAAGCATGTCAGGGACGAGGTAAAAAAACATGCTGAAACAATCGTGTCAAGAGGATAGTCTTTTCAAACCTTTTTCAAAAGAACAGTTCTTTTGCCTGTATTAGTTATCAGTTCCAGCAGTTCCCAAATCTTTCGCATCAGGATATTGCATTATCTATAATAACTGACAGTAAGTCCTTCTTGCAACATGGCAGGAGTAAAAGAATGCTTTTAATATCAATTTGACTGCATCATCGAACACCGCCTCCCTCTCATAAATCCTGTTAGGCATAGCGGTTTATGGAGACGTTTATAATTGTATATGATATTTTTTTCGATAAAACACATACTCTTTCAGTCTATGCTTCGTTTTGGCACATCGTGATGCGTAATTTGCGTTGTCAAAATAGAATGTAATAGTAGATATACACACATTATCGGTAACTGGTTTCAAGCGTACAATGCAAGATAATAATCTGTATGATTGCAATATTGAGAAGTGGACAAATCTGGCAATCATATCAATAAGTAATTCATTCGATGACGAGTTGGCCGATGACATTTTCGCCAACGGGCCTTCATCTCATTGGTTCAGATTACCGCACAAAAATGTTTTGAATCTCAACTTTGACGACATTGTTGCGCCGGAAGAATGGAAGGCTATATCGGAATGCAGTCGATTTGTACTGTTCAATGAAGATATGGCACATCAAATCGTCAAATTCGTAGATACGAATCGGTTCGCATATATCTGGATTGTGCATTGCAGCGCAGGCGTCAGCCGTAGTGGGGCAATCTCGAAATGGCTCAAGGATTGGTTAGAATACAAATATGGCATAGTTGCCAAAAATGTTGATGGCCTCTATGCCTTACCCAATCCGTATGTGCTGATGATTCTAAACCGCCTCTTTAGAAGAAGCCACTAATTTTGAGTGACAGTCGAAACGATATCAAAACTATTGTATTTTGCAAAGAACTGTCTGAATGGGGAAAGTACTTTTTCATATATTTTCCATTTGGCAATTCTGCCTGAAGGGTGGAATGAATTGAAAAGCAAGACTCCTTCTTCTTCGTAATAGTATAGTCTGCAATCAAAACCACAATATTCCCCCTTATAGGTGTAAGGATATTCCCATTTATGTTCATCATCGGGTATTCTTCCATTGAAATAATTTTGTACCACGTTGTTAAAAATTATTCCACCCAGATCGCAGCACACGATGATGTTAGGTCGTAGAATGTCTATTTCCCGAGCAAGGAATGCTCCATCATGTTCTAACGTTTCTCTCAGTTTTGAGTCTGGACAGCCTTTTCCTCCTGCCAATTTCTTAGCCTCCACGTATGCAAAAGGAATATCATTAAATGCTTGTATGATAGACAAATCATTATTGGCTTGGCTATTTAACTCTTCACCTTTGTTGTCTTCCGTCATATAATGCAGGCCATACAATATGCGGGCGATATTTTTGAAATAACCGGTTCGTCCTTTTAGTGTTCTTGTTTTCAAAGCATTTTTCTGTGATTCCTCATTATCTTCATAGCCAGTCATAAGCCTACGGGTATCATATCCCCACTCATCAGGACAATCCTTTACAATAAACATAATTTTTCTTTCAGCATCACGCCATTTCTTGTTGATATCGTATCCGCTGTACTCATCCTTATATTTTATTACAAGCCCGTCTTGACAAAACCGTTTCTTGGCATTGATGGTTTCGTCATACGAAGCAATCCATTCGTCAAATAGTTCATTGAGGTCTGCATTATATCCCTCGTTTAATTGTTTTCTAGCATATTGTTCCATACCGTCTCTTCTAAAAATTTTTACAAAAATAAATATTGTCAAGGAATATTCCTTGACAATATAAAATCACTTACTTTTTGGGTACAAATACCCAAATCTTTGGGGCAATAAGTTTTGCCTCGCCACCCATAGCACGAACGGCATTCAGTAATGTCGGCTGGTCGGGGTACGTTTGTGAATACCCATTGGGAAAATTTAATGTGTGCATTGTAAGACTGTTTTAAGTGAGTCCTATTAAACTAGATGATCCCCCCATATCTGATAGTAGGACTCATTACCTACCAAAAATGAGTTTTTACAAAATTATCGAATAATTTTTACCCCCTATTTTTATAATTATTAACAATATTATTGTAAAACCATTGATATAGATGTTACATTAAAGAAGAGTATTACCTTAGCATGCCCCTATACCTTGTATACTTTTCAGGAACTTTTCATATTCAGCCAAGTACTTCCGCATCAATTTTGCTCGTCTTGACAAAACTTCCATACGAGAATCCTTGTCACCTTTAGCGATTTCTCCTATAAAATCAAATTTTTCACATTCCTGTGAATCAAAATGAAAATAAGAGAATCTGTGATTTAAATACAGGACGATTTCTTTTACAATTCTTCTGAAATACCTATCTTCTACATCGTAAGGATTAATAAGGTATGAAAGATAGTCGAATGCTAATTCAATGATTTCACATTCTAACTTATCTGTAGATAGTTTTTCAAAATCATCACCAGTATACTTCCCATCAGCAGACCTAAGATTTGCACTCCAGCTACATGAACCCTGCCTGATATAGACACAATATGTTTTATCGTTATGCTCATTGTAGAAATACGAATACCATTGGTCTGGGCAAGAGCCTGTATATTCCCATGTCAATTCGATGTTTTTTACTGTTTTCTTTTTCATTGCGATTATCTTTTCTAGAGTGTTTGAGGATTATTCCATAAGTCATTCATATTTTTCTTTAACGATTTCGCCTCCATTACGTTCTACAATGCGTTTTATTATCTCAAGGGACTTATCGCTCAAAGGCGTGTGGCTGTCGAACACCAGTTTCTTCAGCGAAGATTGGTTGCTTATGGCAATGTGATTCAGTTCATATGCATGACAGCACTCCAAGTATTCCAACTTATTGCATTTTGTTAGGTCCAGTATTTTTCCTGTTTCATGTCTTCCGCCGCCTGTATAGCCGAAATATAACTCCTTGAGTTCCGTGCTGTTCGAGAAATCGGCCAATCCGCAGGCCTCTCCTTTTAAGTTCATACTCTGAATGCCCGGATTGGTCGTAAGGTCAAAATGGTCTATCAGATATGACGCTTCAAAATATACCAAAGACTGGCATCCGCTAATGTAAATATTTACCACATCCATGTCGCCACTATCTGCCATGATGCCGACAATATTGTCAGTGTTGGAGGATATGAATATATCGAATCGCTCATGAGCAGCTTTGCAACTACTGGGATAAATGTGTAAATCATAAAGCCATTCTGGCTGTTTCTTGTGCACGCTTGTGCGACAATTCGTAATAAGTCCATCGCCCCAATCTATCCGGCATGAACCGCCGTTAAGACATACATGAACATGCCCCACATTACCCTCTGTCCAGTTAATGGCTTCCACTGTCATTATAATCTGTCCCATAACTTATCATTTTATTTTGGGGCAAAATTATTCTCCAGATATGCCAAAACGCAGCATAAGAGAGAAAAAATATTTCTGTGTCATGTTTTGGCATAACCTATTGCTATTTTGCCGCATATTAAACTAAAATGGATATATTATGGTAAAGAACAGTTTGAATCCAGAGAAGCTAAGAAAGGAACTTCAGTCTATTGAGGCTGATATAAAGGCCGTTGTTGGGCTAAAAAGAATTGGATTTGGTTGGACAGAAGTCGCTGTCGACATCAACTACGAAAAATTGGAAGATCTTTTGCGTTCAAGACGTCACTGTCTTAATATGTTGTTCCGTAAAGACCCGAAGGGACTGGAACATTTTAGGAAAGCCAATGATCTACTGAGGACTCTCACAGACAGAATGTACAAAAAAGGTGCAAGGGTCTACAGACAATACCTTATCTCAGGTAAAGACGAGGCGTTCGATGATGATTTCATGATTGATGCGGACTTACGGTTTGTATACGATAATGAAGAATCGATAGCCAAGCTTGATGATGAGGAATACTATGGGTCGGATTTCTGTTATATGATGGAAATCATATCCGATTTACGTTATGAGGCTCCGCTTGTTGGGGCGTCGTTCTCCAAAGGCTTCCGTAGAGAAGATAAGCCGGGAATGTCGGACAAAGAGCTGGAGCTTGACAACGATATGGATATATTCTGTTGGGGCGAACTTAGGCTCTCAATACCAGAAGTTGATGGGATAGAAATATGCCATGCCGTCAATGAAATCTGCGTTTATGACAATGGGTATGCTGTTCCTGATCTACTGCGCATGAATGATTTCAGGTGTGAAGTAAAAGCTATTTATCAACATTTCCGTAACCAAAACGGGAAAAAATTAATCACAGAACATTGAAAAACTGTGAAAATGAATCCAGTATATTCTGGAAGAATTGTCTGTCGGAAATATCTGTGTAGGGCCTTAATAACCATAAAGACAACCTTTGCGGAAGGACTGAAATTGGTCCAGCGTTCCAGACGCTGGACCGACAGGTAATTTCTCCCGTTTTTGGTTGCCAAATATTATTTTCGGGGGCAACCTGAAGACACAAATCAGCCAACTAATCCGCAATACTTGTGCATTAATCCGTTGGCTGATTTCATTCTATATACTGAATATCCTTATCATATTGTTTCTTTCAAAATGGTTATATGCGTAAACAGACTTCTTACTGTCTCTTTTCCAGCAGTACAACGTTTTCAACGTGCTGAGTGTGAGGGAACATGTCGACAGGCTGAACAGCTATAACCTTGTACTCCTGGTCAAGAAGCTGAAGGTCGCGGGCCTGTGTTGCAGGATTGCAACTTACGTATACGATACGTTTCGGCGAAGCAAAAAGTATTGTATCAATAACATCCTGGTGCATACCTGCGCGTGGAGGGTCGGTTATGATTACGTCAGGACGTCCATAAGTTTCTATGAACTCCTTGTTGAGGATGTCCTTCATGTCGCCGGCAAAGAACTGAGTGTTCTTTATGCCGTTTATCTCAGAATTGATTTTTGCATCTTCTATAGCTTCAGGTACATATTCTATACCGATGACGTTCTTTGCCATGCGAGCAACAAAGTTTGCAATTGTACCTGTACCAGTGTAAAGATCGTACACAAGCTCGTTTCCTGTAAGCTGTGCAAAGTTGCGTGCAACCTTGTAGAGATTATACGCCTGATCAGTATTTGTCTGATAGAACGATTTCGGTCCAACCTTAAAGCGGAGACCTTCCATCTCCTCGTATATATGGTCGTTGCCCTTGAAGACGATGACTTCCTGATCGCCGAATGTGTCGTTGCACTTATGGTTGTCGACGTAGAGCAGTGAAGTGATTTCTGGGAACTCATCAGCAACATGCTGCATCAGCGCCATTGCCTCGTTGCGTTCTTCGTCATTTTCGATTCTGAACTGTATGAGCACCATCAGTTCTCTAGTGTTGGAGTTGCGTATCATCATGCTCCTTAGAAGGCCTTTGTTGTTGCGCAGATCGTAGAACACAAGATTCTTTTCGAAAGCATAATCTCTAATGCTGTTTCGTATTCTGTTGCAGATATCATCCATCAGCCAGCATTTGTTGATGTCGAGAATCTTATCGAACGCACCTGTGATGTGGAAGCCGAGTGCATTCATCTGTTCGTACTTCACATCATTCTTTATCTCGTCTTCTGTAAGCCATTTCTTGTCGGAAAATCCGAATTCAAGCTTGTTTCTGTAGAACTGCGTCTTTTCCGAGCCCAGTATTGGAGATATTTCAGGCAGTTCAACCTTGCCTATTCTGGTAAGATTGTCTACAACCTGCTGCTGTTTAGCCTTGATCTGTTCTTCATATTTCAGACACTGCCACTTGCAGCCTCCGCACACACCATAGTGCTCGCAGAACGGTTGAGCTCTCAGCTCGGAATATTTGTGGAAGTTCACAGCCACACCTTCCATATAGCTGTTCTTCTTGCGCTTAATCTGAATGTCGACAACATCACCCGGCACAACGTAAGGCACGAAAACGACTTTGTCGTCGATTCTTGCCAGCGATTTGCCTTCTGCCGCCACAGCTGTTATCTCAACATTTTCATATAATGGTAAGTTCTTGTTTCTGCCCATATCTTATTTTATAATAGTTTTTACGAAAATCAATACTTTCTGCAAAAGTAGCCATTTTTACCGACTTACATTGTCGGCTTGCTCAAAATTACTGTCGACATCACATAAAACAGTACGTCGCTACTTTCGTACGAGTATAAAAATAAAATGCGGCAAGTTCTCACGAATATGCCGCACAAGTGTGTAAATTAATGCTATGATAAAAATTGTGTTTAACTGTGAGCAAATATATAAATTTTGCAATTAACTCTAATGATAATATTCATTTTTTTGATGTAAAACTTTGTAATATAGCATATTTATGCTTTTGGGCAGTGTTGATAGGTCTCTTTCTTTAAGGATTGTTAAGGCTCCATATACTTAAACTTTCATATTTGATTTAATGTATCCAGCAGTTACAATTGGTATGTTTTACTGCTAGTATCACCTTCCTGAACCAAAACCTTACAATCGTGAGGGCTCACAAAATAAATTTCGAGGGCTCGGAATTATAATCCTGAGCCCTCGTAGAGAATAAAAAAGTTAACCGCTTTCTGTTTCAAAGTTAATACTGTTGCGTTATGATGTTAATATGTAGAAATTAATTAAGTTGAAAGGTTAATAAATATTAACGGGGGATAAAATCAATTTTTTATATATTTGTAGTGTAATAAATGGTTTGCTGAACAGACATTGTGTATTGTATAGTTATTACTATGCGTTTCTTAGATGTCTTGCAACAAAGAAAGAAATAAATTTAATCGATATGGTAAAAACACATTTTAGAAT
>ERZ824600.1586-NODE-1586-length-27194-cov-5.024540_pt1 | contig 27194 bp, 28 predicted proteins | sample MGYA00519933_ERZ824600 | MGnify/ENA primary metagenome ERZ824600 (study PRJEB31778, sample SAMEA3449178) | human gut metagenome | biome: human gut; feature: human-associated habitat; material: faeces | place: United Kingdom | collected 2010/2012 ... | reverse complement strand
TCATATCACTTTCCGAAAGGAAAATATCACTCCGGGCAAAGCCCGGAATATCACTTTTTATATAAGTACGGCAAGCATCGGATTTTGTCACCGAAATCCTTTACTGCTCTTTTTTGGACAGCACAAAAAGAAGGCAGCACAAATTTTGCGCTGCCTTCTTCTTTATGGAGCTCTATCGAAAGCCTCGCTTTCGGTTTGTTATTTGTTTTTTGCGGCGCGCAGCGTGTTTTGAAGCAGCATTGCGATAGTCATGGGGCCGACACCGCCCGGCACCGGGGTGATAAGCCCCGCCTTTTCGCGGCAGGCTTCGAAATCCACATCGCCGCAGAGCCTGCCGTCCGCGCGGTTTATACCGACATCAATTATTACCGCGCCGGGCTTTATCATATCCGCGCCGATAAGCTTCGGTTTGCCGCAGGCGACAACAAGTATATCCGCCCTTTTTGTATGCGCGCGCAGATCCGCCGTTTTGGAATGGCAGAGCGTTACGGTGCCGTTTTCGGCAAGCAGCAGCGCCGCCATGGGCTTGCCCACGATATTGCTTCTGCCGACAATGACGCATTCCTTCCCGGAAATTTCCACGCCGTATTCCGAAAGCAGGCGCATAACGCCCGCCGGGGTGCAGGGAAGGAAGGCGGGTTTGCCGGAATAGAGCAGCCCGACATTGTGCGGGTGGAAGCAATCCACATCCTTGCCGATATCTATCGCGGAAAGTATGAGCGATTCATGCAGATGCTTCGGCAGCGGGAGCTGGACAAGTATGCCGTCCACGCCGTCGTCGCGGTTCAGAAATTCAATGGTTTCGAGCAACTCCTCCTCCGATGTGTATTCGGGCAGGAGATATTCGAGCGAGGTTATTCCGGCTTCGTCGCATGCCTTTTTCTTGCTGCGTACATAGATCTGCGATGCGGGATCATCCCCGACAAGCACCACCGCAAGGCAGGGTGCGCGCCTGCCGGAGGAAACGAGCTTTTTCACCTCGTCGTGTACCTCCGCGCGGCATTTTGCGGCAACGGCTTTTCCGTCGATCAGGTTGCTCATTGCCCGCCCTCCGTATTGCCGCCGTCGTCCGCTTCCTTTTCGGAGGAGTTGTCGCCGGCGGTGTTATCGGCTTCTTCGGTATTTGTATCCGTATCGAAAACGCTGTCGTCAAGCGCATCGGATTCGCGGCTGACGGCTATCGCCGCGGCTGCAAATTCGGATTTATATTCGGCAACGCTTTCCCTTTGCGCACGTGCGCGGCGCGAAAGCACCACCCACATCACTATCGCTGCCGCAAGGCAGAGGAAGCCGGTGAAAACCGAAAATTTTACGGATGTGCCGGTGATGTAAAGTGAATCGGTGCGGAGCATTTCGATAAAGCCCCTGCCGAGCCCGTACCAGCCCATATATGCAAGGAATATCTGCCCGTTGAACTTCTTTCTGCGGTAAAACACAAAGAGTATGATGCAAAGCCCGACAAGGTTCCACAGCGATTCATAAAGGAATGTCGGGTGTGCAAAGAAGCTGCCGGTGGAGCGTACTTCCGTTGCGTTGACCTGAACGAGTACGGTGTGGTCGAGCTGCATTCTCCACGGGAGCTTTTCGACCCCTTCCGACCAGCCGTAGGCTTCGCCGTTGACAAAGTTGCCCCATCTGCCGATTGTCTGCCCGAGCATCACCGCGGGGGCAAGCGCATCCAGCATGGAAAGCGTGCCGACCTTTTTCACCCGGTTGTAAACGATAACGGTGAGCAGTCCGAAGATTATCGCGCCGTATATCGCGATACCGCCGCCGCGTATGTTTATCATGTTCAGGAAGCCCTTGCCCTTGTAGGAATCCCAGTTCGTGATAACATAAACAAACCTCGCGCCGATGATTGCGACGGGAACGGTGAACAGCGTGACATTGTAAATATCATCCGCCTTTATGTGCTCCTGCTTTGTGCCGAGCCGGTAAAACAGCAGGAACGCAAGCACGATCCCTGTCGAAAGAAGTATGCCGTACCACTGGATATCCACCCCGAAAACGGTGAAGGCGGTGCGGTTCATTTCGAACATTTCGATACCGAGCCCGGGAAATCCGATCCTTGTTGTCATAAGCTTTTATCCTTTCCTTTTGCGTTTTCCGCAATGCAGATCGCGGAATTATTTATATCGATCGCGCACAGCGCGCGGAAGACATCCTCCTCCGTGAGCGAGCGCAGGATCTCTATGCAGTCGTATTCGTCATAACCGCGGCGCGCATCGGATGCGAAAACCGAGGCGATATCCTCGCCGCTGTCGAAAACCGAAAGACAGTCGGCATAAGCGGCACGCTTCTCGCGCAGGAATTCACCGTGGGTGAAAAAGCTCTTTTTGCGTTCTTCCAGCTCGCGCAGGGCAAGCTCCATGACCCGTTCCGGCTCTTTTCCGCTGCCGCTGACAGTGATATGCGCCATGCCGCGCATGCGGGAATATCCCGCCCAGAAGCGTTCGCCCAGCAGCCCTTCGGAATAATATCTGCAATAGAATTCGCTTGCTCTGCCGAAGGCGAGCGAAACGGCGGTGCGTATCGCCGCGGCGCGCTTTTCGGCGGCAATATCGTCCGCTTTGTCCGGCGGGAGCTTTATACCGAAGGCGTAAAGCGGTGTAGCCACCGGCAGGTGAAGCATCCGGCGTTCTTCCTTCACGTGCGCACCTTCCGGCTTTATCACCGTTTCGGGGCGGCTGCCCGCGGAGGGCGCGAAATATTTCCCGACAAGCTCGTATACCCTTTGCGCATCCGCTTCGCCGCAGACACACAGCGAAAGGTTCTGCGGGAGATAGAAATCCTTGTAAACCCTGCCCAAAAGCTCCGGCGTGATAAGCGAAATGCTTTCCTCCGTGCCGGAAATGGGCATCACCGTCGGATGTTCAAAGTACATCGCCGACGTCAGCCCGCGGCTGACAGCCGTTTCGGGGCGATCGTCATACATTTTTATCTCGCTGCCGATTATCGCGCGTTCCTTTTCGACAGAGGCAGCGCTTACATGAAACGAGCCGACAGAGCGCAGCAGCACTTCCAGATTTTCGTAAAAATTATCCGTCGCGCCGAAGTAAAAGCAGGTGTTTTCATATGATGTATAGGCATTTGCGTTGCCGCCGAGTGTGTCGAATTCGGCAAAGGAATCGCTTCCGTCCGCCTGTTCGAACATTTTGTGTTCCAGAAAATGCGCGGTTCCGGCAGGCAGGGTGAATAATTCGCCGTTTTCGAAAAAAACCGTGTCCGCCGCGCCGAAATCGCAGGAAAGGAAGGCTTCCTGTGTGGGGAAGCTCTTCGGGACAAGGATTATCTTCATCCCGCTTTCGTGCGTGGTATAAAGGTATTTTTCTTTTATCAGGCGGTTTTCGCGCGTAGAAAAGCAGTTCATTTTTCGCTTGCTCCGAGAATAAATTCGGTGTCCGGAAACACGGTGCGTGCATATGCGGCGATTTCCCCGCGAGTGACGGAGCGTACGTTGTCCTTCAGCTCCTGCGCGGTCACCGCGCCGCAGGGAGAAAGGAACTGCCCCTGCAAAAACGAGGATGCGCCCCCCAGACTGCCCCCGATGCCGTCCACCGAGCGTACAAGCGAAAGCTTTGCGTTTTCCAGCTCCGAACCGGTAAAATCGCCTCTGCCGATGGCCGCAAGCTCGGCATATATTGCCGTGCGCGCTTTTTCCGTGCACCCGGCATCGACCCCCGCGGTGACAAATATTACGTTCTTCCCGGCATAGGGGTAGCTGTTGCAGTAATAGCAAAGCCCGTCGCGCTCGCGCACGTTGCGGAAAAGACGGCTCGATGTCCCGCCGCCGAGCATTTCATCGAAAACCGAAAGCACGGCACGTTCCCGCGCGGTTTTTGCCGGCGCGGCGGAAAGCCCGAGCACCAGCACGGTTTGTTCGGTTTCCGCCTTTTCGAACACCGTTTTTAGGTTTTCGGCGCGCGGGTGCAGCGTTACCGGCGGCAGCGCCCCTGCGCGCGGCGCAAACGGAAGGTGCGCAAGAAGGCATTTTTCGGCTGTTGCCGTGTCGGCATCGCCGGCATAGGTAATGATCACGGGCGCTTCGGCAAGCATATTGCGGTAGAGAACCGCAAGCTCCTGCGCAGTGAGCGCGGCGACACGTTCCCTTTCGCCGCCGACAGCGGCGGCAAACGGTTCGCCCGCACACATTATTTCCCGCGCGCGCTTTGCGGCGTAGCCGGGTTTGTTTTCGATCACCGAATCGAGCTCCTCGATCAGGGTGCGTTTTTCGGTTTCGATGCTTTCGGGCGGGAAAAGACCCTCCTCCGTCAGCAGCGGGCGGAAAAGCATTTCGCCCAGAAGCTCGGCGGCGGGTTCGAGTATTTTGTCGCCCTCGAGTGCGTAGCTGTCCGAAAGCAGGTTCATTTCGGCGGTAAAAAGCAGCATTTCGCCCGCGCGGCGCTGAACATATGCATCCAGTGAGAGGGCGTAAATTTCGTCCTTGCGGATGCAGAAATCGCGCATTGTGGGGTGCTTTGCCGTCGAAAGCGATATCAGATTGGAAAGAAGCGAATATCCGGATGCCGTTTCGGCGCTCAGCGGCAGCACAAACGAAACGGTAACTGCGGCATTCTTGAAGCTTTCGGTGTGCGCGGCGGCAAAATGCACGCCGCGCACCGGTTCACTGCGGTAAAAATCCAATTTTTCTCCTTAAATAAGCGAGGCGCTGTCCGCATCGAGGTAAAGCTTTGCGTTTTTGTGGCTGCGCAGCGCCGTGGCGGGGCAATCGGTGCCGCAAACGCCGGTGAGCGTGCGTTTTACCGCCTCTGCCTTTGTGGCGGCGGGAACTATGCAGAACGCCGCATCCGGAGCGACAAGCGTGGGAATAGTGAGCGTTATCGCAAAGCGGGGGACGGATTCGATCTTGTCGAAGCAGCCGTCGTGCACCTGCTGCATACGGCATTTATCATCCAGCATAACGACCTTGACCGCCTTGTGATCGTTGAAATCCGCAACGTGCGGGTCGTTGAAGGCGATATGCCCGTTTTCGCCGATGCCCATAACGATGATATCGCACTTGTTCTGCGCAAGCACCGCTGCATAGCGCTCCGCTTCGATATTAGGGTTCATCGCCGTGCTGTTGATATATTCCACGGAGGCAAAGGGAACGCGCCCGAAGATAGCTTCTTTCAGAAAATTGCCGAAGCTCTGCTTTGCGCCGGCGGGCAGCCCGATATATTCATCCATGTGGAAGCCGTGGATCTTTGTCCAATCTATGCTTTTATCGGCGACAAGCGCTGCAAGAACATCGTTCTGGCTGGGAGCGGCGGCAAAGATCATGTTGATCTCGCCCTTTTCGGCGATCTGCTTTTTTATCTCCGCGGCAATATCCTTTGCGGCGGCGGCGCCCATTTCCGCCCTGTCGGAAAAGGCTTCGTAGGTGAGATTATCCTTTTTTCCCTGCTTGATAATAGACATTATATTTTACTCCTGTCTGTGGTTATTTTTTATAAACGGTTTTGCCGCCGCTTACCGTTTCGCACACGGAAACACCTTCCGTGAACACGGTAAAATCGGCATCGCAGCCGGGCGCGATAACGCCCTTGTGCTTCATTCCGGCAATGCGCGCCGGGGTTTCGGACATCATTTTAACGGCATCCGTGAGCTCCGCCCCGGCGGCGACCGCCGTGCGTACAAGCCGATCCGTTGTCGCGATGCTGCCGGCAAAGGCTTCGCCGCCCGGCATTTTCGCAACTCCGTCCTCGATATAGCATTCCTGCCCGTTTTCGAGCGAGCCGAGTATGGTCTTGCCCTCCGTCTGCCCGGCGCCGCGCATGGCATCCGTTACCAGCGCGACCTTTGCCGGTGTTTTGGCGCGGAAGACATGATTCAGCATGGAAAGCGGGAGATGCTTTCCGTCCGCAATGACCTCGACGGTGAGCGAATCGATCATATATCCGCTTTCGATAACGCCGGGGAAGCGGTAGCCGTGGCGGCGTGTCAGTGCGGACATACCGCTGTAAAAGTGCGTGAGGTGGGTGTAGCCGTTTTCGACCGCGGCAAGAACATCCTCGTATATCGCATCCGTATGCCCGACAGAGGCGCAAATTCCCTCCTCTTTAAGCCGCCTGCCGAGCGCAAGCGCGCCTTCCAGCTCGGGCGCGACGGACATCCGCGCGATACAGCCCCTGCCCGCGGCAAGAACCTTTTCGTAATGCTCCGGCGTGGGCTTCAAAAGGTATTTCGGATCCTGCGCGCCCGCCTGTGCCGCCGAAAAATAGGGGCCTTCGAGGTGCAGCCCGTAGAACACGTTTGCGTAAGCGCTGCTCTTTTTTGCGGCGCGGAAGATATCGAACGCGGCAAAAAGATCGCTGTCCGGGCAGGTGAGTGTCGTGGGCAGCAGTACCGCAGTCCCGTGGGAGGCGTGCATTTCCGCCGCGGTGTCCCACGCCTGCAATGTTCCGTCCAGAAAATCCGCTCCGCCGCCGCCGTGGACATGAAGGTCGATAAAGCCGGGCGCGATAAACAGCCCGGTGTCCGTCGGGTGGTGGGTAACGGCGGTTATCCTGCCGCCGTCATAATAAACGCTGCCCTCCGTGAGCCCTTCGGGCGAAAAGATAATTCCGCTCAGCTTATTCATCGATAACCGCCACGGCTGTTGCCGCGATACCCTCGCATCTGCCGGCAAAGCCCAATCCTTCCTGTGTTGTTGCTTTTATGCTCACCGCGCCGGTGCCGATTCCGAGCGTGTCGGCTATTTTGCGCCGCATCGTATCGATATAGGGCGCAAGCTTCGGCGTGTCGGCAATGACCGTCGCATCGATATTGTTTATCTCGCATTCCATTGCGGAAAGCATTTTACCGACCTCGGCAAGCAGCGAAAGCGAGCTTATGCCGCGGTATTTTTCATCGGTATCGGGAAATCTGCGTCCGATATCGCCCAGCGCCGCGGCGCCGAGAAGCGCATCGCATATCGCGTGGACAAGCACATCGGCATCCGAATGCCCGAGCAGACCCTTTTCATGTGCGACCTCCACGCCGCCGAGTATGAGCTTTCGCCCCTCGACAAGTCGGTGGACATCATAGCCCTGACCCATTCTTATCATAAGTAAATACCCCGTATATGTTTTTAATACCCGTATTTTTCGGCAATGAATTCCGCCAGCGGAATATCCGATTCCTGCGTGAGCTTGATATTTTCCGCCCCGCAGCGGACATATTCCACGCGGTATCCGGCTTTTTCGAGCAATGCCGTTTCGTCCGTAAAGCCTTCGCCGCCGCAAAGCGCGCGTGCCTTGAGGTAATCCGCCTTGAAGAAGCACTGCGGTGTCTGCACCGCGGCGAGCCGGCTGCGGTCGGGCGTTTCGGGCGTGCCGCTTTGCGGGAAATACTTCACGGTGTCCGTCACCTGCCGGCAGGCGCTCGAAGCGCCGGACCTTTTTGCCGCGGCGATAAGCAGGCGGATATCGCCTCGGCGTATGAACGGGCGTGCGCAGTCGTGCACGCACACAAGCCCGTCGCCCGCGGCGCAGACCCCGGCATAAACCGAATCCGCGCGCGTTGCGCCGCCCCGGACAAATTCCGCCGCAATGCCCGCCTGCGCGGCGGCGGATTCCAGCCGCGCGCGGTTATCGCCGCTGCAAACGACGATAATGCGCGTTATTTCCGGCATGTCGTAAAATACTTCCAGCACCCGTGCAAGGAGCGTTTTGCCGCGGATGATTATTTCCGGCTTGGATACGCCGCCCATCCGCCTTCCGCTCCCCGCTGCGACGATAACGGCGGATACTTCGCCGTTATCCTTCGTAATCATAGCCCATTTGCAACGCCTTTGCGTTCAGCTCGCCGAGCTCCGGTTTGGAGGCGGGTGCGGAGGCGCGTATGCGCTGCATGAAGTAATCGGCATCGAAAAGCTTTGTCTTTTTGATGAGATACCCCAGAACTATAACGTTTGCGAGCTTGGGTATGCCCGCTTCGTTTGCCATTTCCGTCGCGGGGATGTAATATGCGTTCACGTCCGTGCGCGAGGTCTTTATGTCGATAAGCGAGCTGTCCGCGACGATCGTGCCGCCGGGGACTACTCTGCCCTCGAATTTGAGCAGCGAGGGTTTGTTCATGACGATAAGTATATCCGGCGCCGTAACGAGCGGCGAACCGATGGGTTCATCGTCGATATTCACGGAGCAGTTGCAGGTGCCGCCGCGCATTTCGGGCCCATAGGAGGGCAGCCAGCTGACCTGCTTGTCCAGCTTCATGCCCGCCGTGACAAGCTGCTTCCCGGCAAAAAGTATGCCCTGACCGCCGAATCCGGCAAGAAGAATCGCACTCATTTCGCTGCCTCCTCTGTTGCGGTAATGTCCTTATAAACGCCCAGCGGGTAATGCTCGATCATGTTTTCGCGAAGCCAGTCTATTGCCTTTTCGGGCGAAAGACCCCAGTTTGTGGGGCAGGTGGAAAGCACTTCGATAATGGAAAGCCCCTTCTTTTCCTGCTGCATCATAAAGCCCTTTTTGATCGCCTTTTTGGCGTTAACGACGTTTTTGACGCAATCCACGGAAACGCGCTCCGCATAGGCGACACCGTCCAGCGTACTGACCATTTCGCACACACGGATAGGGTTGCCCTGAATCTCGCGTATTCTGCCGTAGGGGGAGGTCGTCGTGACCTGGCCGAGCAGCGTTGTCGGTGCCATCTGGCCGCCGGTCATGCCGTATATCGCATTGTTTACGAAGATTATCGTGATATTTTCGCCTCTTGCGCCGACATGCACGGTTTCCGCAGTGCCGATAGCGGCAAGGTCGCCGTCGCCCTGGTAGGTAAACACGGTGAGCTCCGGGTTGGCGCGCTTTACGCCTGTCGCAACGGCGGGCGCTCTGCCGTGGGGGGCTTCGATCATATCGCAGTTGAAATAATTATATGCAAACACCGAGCAGCCGACGGGCGCTATGCCCACGGTGTTGCCCTCGATACCGAGCTCGTCGATGACCTCGGCAACAAGGCGGTGAATTATCCCGTGCGTGCAGCCGGGGCAGTAATGGAACGGCGCATCGGTGAGCGCGTGCGGCTTTTGGAATACTGTCATTTTGCTTCTCCTTCCGCGTATTCGGTTATCTTTGCGTAAATTTCCTCCGGCGAGGGGATCATGCCGCCGGTTCTGCCGAAGTGGTATACCGGCTTTTTGCATTCGACGGCGACCTTAACGTCGTTCACCATCTGACCCATATTCATCTCGACGGAAAGGAAGCACTTCGCGCTCCCCGCCAGAGCTTTAAGCTGCTTTTCGGGGAAGGGGTAAAGCGTTATCGGGCGGAAGAGCCCGGCTTTTATGCCCGCCTTGCGCGCGTTGCGCACCGCCGTTTTTGCGATACGGGATGTGATCCCGTAGGCGACGACGATTATATCCGCATCCGAGGTGAGGTATTCCTCGTACTTGACTTCGTTTTCCTCGATGGTCTTGTATCTTTCGAAGCGTTCGACGACCGTCCTTTCGAGCTCCTCCGGCTCGATATAAAGCGAATTGATTATGTTGTGCGGTCTGCCGCCCTTTGTGCCGCGGCAAGCCCAGGTCTTTTCGGGTATATCGCGGTGGGGCTTCGCCTCGAAGTCCACCGGCTCCATCATCTGGCCCAGAGCGCCGTCGGCGAATATCATGCAGGGCATGCGGTAGATATCCGCAAGGTCGAAGGCTTCCCCGGTGAGCGTTGCCATTTCCTGCACCGAATTCGGGGCAAGCACGATTATATGGCCGTCGCCGTGGCCGAGCGCCTTTGTCGCCTGGTTGTAATCGCTTTGTGCCGGCTGAATGCCGCCAAGACCCGGCCCGCCGCGCTGAACGTTTACGATAACGCAGGGCAGGTCGGAGCCGATAATGTAGGATATCCCCTCGCTTTTAAGGCTGATCCCGGGGGAGGAGGAGCTGGTTATGACTCTTGCACCGGAGGCGGAGGCACCGAGCACCATGTTGATCGCGGCGATCTCGCTTTCCGCCTGAAGCGAAAGCCCGCCGCGCTTGGGCATATTTTTTGCCATATATTCCGAAAGCTCGGTCTGCGGGGTTATGGGGTATCCGAAAAACAGCTTGCAGCCGGCGCGTATAGCCGCCTCCGCGATCGCTTCGTTACCCTTCATCAAAAGCTTTTCCGCCATTGCTCAGACTCCTTTCTCCACTGTTATAACGACATCGGGGCACATTGTGGCGCACATGGCGCAGGCAATGCACTTTTCGGTCTCGGTCACCGTCGCGGGGTGGTAGCCCTTTGCGTTCAGACGGCTTTTGTCGAGGAACACGATCTTTTTGGGGCAGGCGGAAACGCAAAGTCCGCAGCCCTTGCAGCGATCGGTCCTGAAGGTTACTCTGTTCATCTTTTCCTTTATATCCTTTCGTGGGGTTCAGAATAATTGTTTTGTTATATTGGAAATGCGGATCACCGCATTGTCGCCGGTTTCGATACAAGCCGTCGTCGCGACAAGCGGCAGCCCGGCGGCATCGGCAAAACGCCGTGCGTGTTCGGCGGAGGAAAGCACCGCCGCCGCATCGGTTTCCGCGCCGAGATTGCTGTTGTTTATGATCCCGTCGAACCGCAGCCCGGAAACGCGTTCGATATCTCTCAGCATCGCAAGCGCATCCTCCGGCAGCGCGGTAAGCGGGCGGTAGCGGTTGTAAACGAAATACATCGTGTAGCCCGCGGCGATGTATTCATCGTGCGAAAGCCCCAAAACGGCTGCGCCGTCCGGATCCCCGCCGACATCGGCAACGGAATGCCCCGTGCCGGTAAACAGCCTGTTGTAATTTGCGGGCAACGCGGGTATATCCACGTTCGTGTTGGCAAATTCGGGAATAAGCGTTTCGACCCCGCTGCCCTCGAGCAGCACGCGGTTGTCGGCGCTGCGGAAGTAGGGATTGACAATATCAAGGTCGGCAAGCCGGCATTCCCTGCCCCGTGCGGCAAGCGAAAGCGCCAGGTTTACGGCGATATTTGTTTTGCCCGCGCCGTACGGACCGGAAATGATCGTGATCCTGCTTTTTGCAAGCTCGGAAAGTGTTTTCATGCTCAGGCTCCTCGGATGATATCGCCCGCGCGCGCGTTTTCGAGCGGGATGTAAAATTCCATGCCCGCGTGCGGCGTGGCGGATATCGGGTTCATTTCGGTGTCGTAAAGCGCGGTGATCACAAAATCGCTGCCGAACCCGCCGGGTGAAAGCAGGTTTGCCTTTTCGCCCACGCACATTTTGTTGCGCTGGCGGCATTTTGCAAGCCTTGCTGCCGGATCGTAGCTTTCCACCGTGCAAAGGAAGGGGCGGTCGCTTATATATTCGTTCACGGAAACGGTGTTCGGCTCTTCCGCGGGCTTTGCGAAATAATACCCTGTGCCGTATTCGCGGTGGCTCACGCTTTCGGTCTCCCGCAGGCAGCGCTCATCGAACCCGCGCCCGGCAAGCATATCGTCAAGCGCGATACGGTATGCGTTCGTGACAGCCGCGGTGTAATAGGCGCTCTTCATCCTGCCTTCGATTTTGAAGGAATCTATGCCCGCTTCGGCAAGCCGCTTCAGGTGGCGTATCATGTTCATATCGCGGGAGGAGAAGATGTATGTCCCATCCCCGTATTCCTCCGCAACGGCGGCTTCGCCGCGCTTTTCCTCGCGCAGGTAATACTTCCAGCGGCAGGGCTGTGCACAGCCGCCGCCGTTTGCATCCCGCGCGGTGAAATAATTGGAAAGCAGGCACCGCCCGGAATAGGAAACGCACATCGCGCCGTGCACAAAGCATTCAAGCTCCGCATCCGGCGGGATATTGCGCCTTATTTCGGCGATCTCGGCAAGCGTCAGCTCCCGTGCGAGCACTATCCGCTTCACGCCCTGCCTGTACCAGAACTTCACTGCGGCGGAATTGACGGTGCTCGTCTGCGTGGAAAGGTGGATGACCGGATCCTTGATGTTTTCCCGCAGGATGTCGATAACGCCCGGGTCGCTCACTATATAGGCATCCGGGCGTATCCCGCCCAGAATGCGGGCATATTCCGCAAGCTCGCCCAGGGCGCCCTCGTGCGGCATGGTGTTCACCGTGACATACACCCTTTTGCCGCGGGCGTGCGCATATTCCACCCCCTGCGCCAGCTCTGGCGGGGTAAAGTTGCCGGCGCCTGCACGCATTCCGAACCGGTCGAGCGCACAGTATACCGCATCGGCGCCGTAATCGACGGCGTACCGGAGCTTTTCCGGGTTGCCCGCGGGGGATAAAAGCTCGGGTGCTTTTTTCTTATCAGCCGACATAGGTACCCGCCTCTATTTCCGCGTTTTCCTTCTTTACCCGTGCGACATTTTTGTTGTGCGCGGCAAGCGTCTGCGCATAATATGTCTTTCCGGCGTTGTTGGAGACAAAGAAGTATGCCCTGCCGTTCATCGGGCTCACCGGGAATACCGCCGCCATGAGCGCATCCGTGCCGGGGTTGCTTATGGCTCCGGGGGGCAGCCCGTCATAAAGATAGGTGTTGTAGGGGCTGTCGTAGCTCACGTCGAGCTGTGTGGAATCCTTTATGCGCTCCGGAAGAACGTATTGTATCGTCGCATCGCTTTCCAGCTTGGGAAAGTTCTGCTTGTTGGCAAGCCGGTTGTGGAACACGCTCGAAATATATTCGAAATCCTCTACCGTGCCGCCCTCGCTCTGAATCATGGAGGCGAGCGTGACAAGATCGTCGAAGCTCATATCCGGGTAATTCTTTTCGAAGGTCTCCCTGCAGTAGCGCTTGTAATAGCTCCAGAATTTGGAATTGAAGGCGGAAAGGAACTTGCTTATAACGCGGGATTCCTTTTCGTCAGTGTAAAAATCGTAGGTGTCCGGATAAAGGTAGCCCTCCAGGCGGTATTTGCGCGTTTCCGGGTAACCGCCCTCATCCAGCAGCTTCAGAAATTCGTATTTGTATTCCGAGGCGAAATCGAAGTTGTTTATCGCATCCACATAATTTTCGCGCGTGCCGACACCCTTTTCTACAAGCAGATCGATAATCTGATCCACGGTGTAGCCCTCCGGAACGGTTATCCGCACCGTTTCGCGCACCTTGCGGCTCACCGTCAGAGCGCTTATAAGCTGGGAATAGTTCATGTTTTCGTTCAGCTCGTGCTTGCCGGGAACATATTTTGTCGCTTCGTCGTTATCGCGCCCGTGGTATTTCATATAAAGCCGGAAAAGCCATGCGCTCTTGTTGCCGTTTTCCTCCAAAAGCTTGGCGACATCCTCGTCCGTTGCGTTTTCGGATATTTCTATGCTGAAACCGCGGTCGTTTGTCATTATTCCCATGACCTCGCTGATGATCGAGATGGCATAATAGGAAAGGAATGCGGAAATTATCAGCACGCAGGCGATATAAATGACAGCCTTCGGGAAAATGCCGAAAAGGCGGAAGGCGCTTTTTGCCGCCGCCGCGCTTTTGCTTTCCCGCTTTTCCGTCACCGGCTCGGGTTCGGGCTCGGGCTCGCCGTCCTCGCCCTCGAGCTCCGAAAAATGCCCCGCTTCGGTGTGCGTGTCGGCCTGCGCCGATTCGCTTTCGGCGCTGTCGGAAATATGGCTCACTATGGAATCGGGTATGCCGTTAAAGCTCTCGGCACTGCCGGAAGTGCTTCTCCCGGCGCCGATAATGCTCAGAGCATCGTCGATCCCGTCGCTTTCGCCGCTATTATCGGGCGTGTTTTCGGTTTCCTGCGCAATAAGCTTCAGCAGCTCGGAAGCGCGATCCGTATCGTTATTGTTCGGCATGATTGACCTCCCTTGGTTTCGGTACATTCCGCGCTCTCACAGGAATGTATAAAGAAGAAAGAATGCTATGCACAGCAGTAAAAACGTGGGCGAAAGAAATACCTGCATCACCCTGCCGCGGCTTTGCGGCGGGAAGCTGTCCTCCGCCGATTCCGCCGCGCGGCGGTAAAGTATGCTTTCGGTGCGGGAAAGCATCAGCACGAGCGACACTCCGGCAAGCACCGTCAGCACAAACCCGATAAAGTAAGCGCCGTTTTTTACGATCGTCACGCGCAGGAACGCATCGCTGGCATAAACGCTCAGGGTGTTGCTCAGGATATGAAGCGCGACCGCCGGGAATATCGAGCGCGACACCGCCGTGACAAACCCGAGCAAAAGCCCGGTGAACAGGTATACCGGCGCGCTCCCCACCGAAAAGTGCAGCATGGTGAAGCATATCGCGGACATAACGACGGCGTTCGTAACGCCGTAACGGCGGTATTCGGTGAAAACTATCCCGCGGAACAGCAGTTCCTCGCACACGGCGGGGATGATTATCAGCGAAAGGATTATGCGCAGCGGGCTTTCGCCCTCCGCGGATATCAGCCCCTCGCCGTAATAGTTGGTGAGCGATTCCGACGTAACGCCCAGCACGAACATGAAGTATTTTATTAAAAGCATCCCGGAAACGAACAGCAGTGCCGCAAAAAGCAGGAACAGCAGGTTCGTGTTTTTCGGGGAAAGCAGGTACATCGGTTCGGAAAGCTTTTTGCCCTTGATAAGGTAATATATAATGCACGGCAGCGCAAGCACGGCAAGCTGGATCACCGCCGCGGCGACAAAAATATCGGTTTCCGGGCTGAGCTTTTCCAGCGCAAAGCGCGAGAAGCGCATCGCGATTATCACAAACAGCGAAAGCAGCGGGGCTGTCATCGCCGGCGAAAAAAGCCTGTTTTTCTGTTCCTGTGTCATGCTTTTGCGGCTGCCCCCTTTACGTTTTGTTTGCGCCCCGCGGGCGTTCGTTATTCGCCGTATCTGATCTGGCTTTTGATCTCCGCGACTCTGTCGCTGCCGAAAAGCGATTCGATAAGACGGAACCCGAACTCAAACGAGACCCCCATCCCCTCGGCGGTGATGAATATATCGTCGCTTTCGACCTTTTTGCCGGTGATGTTCGCACCGGCAAGCGCGGGTGCAAAATCGGGGTAGACCGCGGCATTGCGCCCCTCGAGCAGCCCCATATTGCCGAGTATGGAGGGCGCGGCGCAGATGGCTGCGACGGTGATCCCCCTTGCGGCGGCGTATTCAATAAGCGATCTCACACGCGGATTTTCGGAAAGCGCCTCCGTGCCCGCCTTGCCGCCGGGCAGCACGACACATGCCGTGTCCTCGCGGCGGAGCTCATCGAGCGTTATATCGGCGGTGACCGTCATCCCGTGGGAGCCGGGAACGGCAAGCCCGCCCTCCGTCGCGACAAGCACCACGTCGGCGCCGGCACGTTTGAGCAGGTCGGCGGGGATAAGCGCTTCGCATTCCTCGAACCCGCGTGCAAGAAGTATATATACGGTTCCCATAAATAATTGCTTCCTTTCAGTTGAAAAGCGTGTTTATATAGCAGCCCTCCGGAAGATTCTTCCCGAAGGCAAATTCGGTTTCGGCGTATTTCACGCCCCGCGCGGCAAGTGCCGGTGCGCATTCGCACGGGAGCACGGCAAACGGCGCGTTCAGGGGCGCGACCGCCTCTGCCGCGGATTCCGGGCTTGGGGCAAAAATGTCGGTAATGCAGCCGTTTTCGGTCAGTGCATAAGCGCCTGCCGCAAGCCTTGCGATACCGCCGCCGCATTCAAGGTGGGATCTTACGCAGGCGCCGAACAATGCCGCATCCCCCTTCGGGCGGCGGAAGCAGCGTTCATATGCCCGCAAAAGCTCGCTTTGCGGGATATCCGCACACAAAACCGGCTGGTTCCCTTTCGGATATGCTTTCAGCACGGTAAGCGGCGCAAAGCCGAGCCGCGTGTAAAGCGGGAACAGCTCCCGCCCCGCGGGGATAAGCGCGGCGGGCGCGGAGCCGACGGTGCGCCGAAGGTTTTCGGCAAAATATCCGCGGCGTTCGTATCCGGCGCGTGTCGCCGCGCCGAATATATAGGTTATCCCGCCGGAAAGAGGCGCGGTGAGTATAAGGTTCACGGCGACCCCGTTTTTGTAAAGCAGGCTTATGCCGCCGTGGTTTTCGGCATAGTCGAGCACCGTTTTGCTGTCCGGGAACGGGAAACGGGATGTATAAAGCGCGCGCGCTTCTTCGATATCGTTCACAGCCCTATATCCGGAAGCCTTTCTTTGATCCGTTCGACGATTTCGTCGTGGATATCCTCCCGCGTGCGGAGCACATCCCCGCGTGCGCAGTCGACCCTGATCCATCCGAGCTTTTCGGCGGAATAGACCGCGGCGCGGTAGCTCGCTTCGAGATGCGCGGCGTTCTTTTCGTGTATGTCCGGGGTGCTGCCCGTTTCGCGGCAGCGTGCCGCGAGCAGACACTCGGACATTTCCGGCGGCATACACAGGTATATCACCGCCGCGGGACGCGGCAGCCCGAGCTTGCCGAATTCAAAATCGCAAAGCCAGTCAAGGAATCCGTCGCGTTCCTCCGGGCGCATTTTGGAAAGCTGGTGCACCGCATTGGCGGAGGAATATCTGTCCGCGATTATTACCTTGCCCGATTCCATATCCTTTTTCCAATCGAGCATATAGCTCGTGTATCTGTCCACGGCAAAGAAGGAGGAGGCGGCATAGGCGTTCACTGCGTTCGGATCCGCCCCGAAATCGCCGCGCAGGTACATATTTACGGCGGCGCAGCCGTCGCCCTTGTAGGTGGGGAAGGAAATGTATCTGTAATCGATGCCCTTTTCCGCGAGTGTTGCGGAAAGAAGCTCTGTCTGGGTTCTTTTGCCGCTGGCGTCGAGCCCGTCCACGGCGATAAGTCGGTTCTGCATTGCGCCCAACCCTTTCTTTGCGGAAGAATATAAATACTCAAATTACATATATACCACAAAACGCGGAGGAAATCAAGAAAAAACGAGCGCAAAACGCTCGTTTTCAAATGTTATTTTTTTGCCGCTTTTTCGGCAAAAGCCTTTTTCAGCGGGTAATTCTTTTCCGCGGACTCACTCGCAAGCTGCTCGAGCAGCTCCTTTTGCTTCCGGGAAAGCCCTTTGGGCGTTTCCACCGTCACGGTGACGAGCAGATCGCCCCTGCCCCTGCCGTTCAGCTTCGGCACGCCCTTGCCGCGTATGGAAAATGTAGCTCCGCTTTGCGTTCCTTCGGGGATAGTGAGCTCGCCGCTCCCGTCCGGTGTGGGCACCGTCACCTTTGCGCCGAGTGCCGCTTCCGTGAAGGAAACAGGGAGGTTGTAGTAAAGGTCAAAGCCGTCGCGGCGGTAAAGCGGATCTCTGCGCACGCTGATCTCGATGATAAGATCGCCGTCCGCGCCGCCGTTTTCGCCGCCGTTGCCCTGCCCGTGGAGTATGATCCGCTGACCGTCGTCTATGCCCGCGGGTATGTTGACCTCCAGCTTCTTGCTTTTGCGCACGCTGCCGGTGCCGCGGCAAGCCTTGCACGGATCGCTGATGATCCTGCCCCTGCCGCCGCATTCATCGCATACGGCGGTGCTCTGCATCATGCCGAAAACGGTTCTCTGGCGAACGTTGATATGCCCGCTGCCGCCGCATTTGCCGCAGGTTTTGGGTGTGCTGCCCTTCGCCGCGCCGCTGCCGCCGCATTCGGCGCACTTTTCCACGCGGTTGTAGGAAACCTCCTTTTTGCAGCCGAAAAGCGCTTCGCGGAAGTCCACCGTCACGCGCAGCCCGATATCGTCGCCGCGTGTGCGCGCGTTTGCGCCGCCGGAGGAAAAGCCTCCCCTTGCGCCGCCGCCGAACATACCGCCGAACATATCGAATATATCGCCCATATCAAAGCCGGCACCGCCGGAGGAAAAGCCCCCGCCGAAGCCGCCGCCGCCCGCGGAGGGATCGACACCGGCATACCCGAACCGGTCGTAATTTGCTTTCTTTTCCGGGTCGGAAAGGATGGAATAAGCCTCGTTGACCTCCTTGAACTTCTCCTCGGCTTCCTTGTTGCCGGGGTTGGCATCCGGGTGGTACTTCTTTGCCATGGAGCGGAACGCCTTTTTGATCTCGTCCTCGGAGGCGCCCTTGCTTATCCCGAGTATTTCATAGCAATCTCTTTTTTCTGCCATATAAGTGTCCTTCGCCGGAAAGGGAGGGCGATATTGCTCGCCCTCCTTGCCGGCTGTTATTTATTCGCGTGGGTTATTTGTTGTCGCTCTTGTCGGTGAAGTCGGCATCGTAATATTCGCCGCTGCTGCCCTGAGCGCCGCCCTGAGCGCCGGCGTTCGGGTCGAATCCCTGCTGAGCGCCGCCTTCGGGCGCGGACTGTGCATAAAGCTTGGAGCTGATATCGTATACCGCCTTCTGAAGCGCTTCGGTATCCGCCTTGATGGCATCGGTGTTATCCGAAGCAACGCTGACCTTCAGCTTTTCGATCGCATCCTTCACGGGTTGCTTGTCGGAATCGGTAAGCTTGTCGCCCGCATCGGTCATCGTCTTTTCGCACTGGAATATGAGCGCTTCGGCGTTGTTCTTTACCTCGACGGCTTCCTTGCGCTTTTTATCCTCCGCCGCGTGCATTTCGGCATCGCGTACCGCGCGTTCGATATCCTCCTTGCTCATGTTGGAGGAGGACTGGATGGTGATATGCTGCTCCTTGCCGGTGCCCTTATCGGTTGCGCTGACATTCACAATGCCGTTCGCATCGATATCGAAGGTGACTTCGATCTGCGGGACTCCGCGGGGAGCGGGAGCGATACCGTCCAGGCTGAATCTGCCGAGCGTGGTATTGTCGGAAGCCATTTCGCGTTCGCCCTGAAGAACGTGTATTTCAACCGAGGGCTGTCCGTCCGCCGCGGTGGAGAACACCTGGCTCTTCTTTACGGGGATGGTGGTGTTTCTGTCGATTATCTTGGTGAAAACGCCGCCGAGCGTTTCGATACCGAGCGAAAGCGGGGTGACATCGAGCAGCAGCAGATCCTTTACGTCGCCGCCGAGCACGCCGCCCTGGATGGCCGCGCCGATAGCGACGCATTCATCCGGGTTGATACCCTTGAAGGGCTCCTTGCCGATAAAGCTCTTGACCGCTTCGTAAACGGCGGGTATTCTCGTGGAGCCGCCGACAAGCAGGACTTTGTCGACCTGAGAGGGCTGCAGGCCCGCATCTTTGAGCGCCTGCTTTACGGGGCCCATTGTCTTTTCCACAAGGTCGTGGGTCAGCTCGTCGAACTTCGCACGGGTGAGCGTTGCATCGAAGTGCTTCGGGCCGGTCGCATCCGCGGTGATGAACGGGAGGTTGATGTTAGTGCTCATCATGCCGGAAAGCTCGATCTTGGCTTTTTCGGCAGCCTCCTTCAGGCGCTGCATGGCCATTTTATCGCCGCGCAGATCAATGCCGGATTCCTGCTTGAAGGTATCCGCGATCCAGTTTATGATCTTGTTATCGAAATCGTCGCCGCCGAGTCGGGTATCGCCCGCGGTTGCAAGGACTTCGAAAACGCCGTCGCTTATTTCGAGTATGGAAACATCGAAGGTGCCGCCGCCGAGGTCGTAGATCATGACCTTCTGGTTCAGGTCTTTATCCAGACCGTATGCGAGCGCGGCTGCCGTCGGTTCGTTGATAATACGCAGAACATCCAGCCCCGCGATCTTGCCGGCATCCTTTGTCGCCTGGCGCTGTGCATCCGAGAAGTATGCCGGAACGGTGATGACCGCCTGGGTTACGGTGGTCCCGAGGTAGGATTCCGCATCGGATTTCAGCTTTTGAAGTATCATTGCGCTGATCGCCTGCGGGGTGTAGCTCTTTCCGTCCACGTTCACCTTATAATCGGTGCCCATTTCGCGCTTGATGGATATTACCGTTCTGTCCGGATTGGTGATAGCCTGTCTTTTTGCGACGGTGCCGACCATTATTTCGCCGTTTTTGGAAAATGCCACGACGGAAGGTGTGGTTCTGTTGCCCTCCGCATTGGGGATGACTGTGGGCTCGCCGCCTTCGTAGACCGCCACACAGGAGTTTGTAGTACCGAGGTCAATGCCTATGATTTTTGCCATAATAATTCTACCTGCCTTTATATCAAGATATTTTTATTCTTTGCTTTGTTATGCCGCGCGATTCAGTTTACGACCTTTACCATCGCGTGGCGTATAACCTTTTCGCCGAGCCTGTAGCCCTTGCGGAGTGTCTGCGAAACAAGGTTTTCACCCTTTTCGGGATCCTCCTCGTGCAGGATCGCATTGTGGAGGTTCGGATCGAATTCCTTTCCGTCGGATTCAATCTCCGAAACGTTGATCCTTGTCAGTATGTCCGAAAGCTGCTTGTTCAGCGCCGCTATGCCTTCGTCGTCCGGGGAAAGCCCGGCGGCGGTGAAAAGCGAATCGGCAAGCGGGAGGAATGCCGTCACGGCATCCGAATACGCCTCCGAATAGGCTTCGCTCTTTTCCTTCGCGCTTCTTTTGCGGAAGTTATCGTATTCCGCGGCAAGCCGCAGATATTTTTCGTTCGCTTCGGCAAGCTGCCGCTGCAGCTCGCAAAGCTCGCGTTCCTGTTTTTTGCTCTTCTTTTCTTCTTTTTCTTCCTTTTTGGAGCTTTCTTCCTTTGCCGCACTTTCCTCGGGCGCGGCTTCTTGTGCCGCCTCTGCTTTTTCCGCAGCCTCTTCGGCGGGGTTATTTTCCTTTGTCGTCTTTTCCGTTGTCATCTTTTCCGTCTCCGATCATATTGATTATCTGGGCATCGCTGTCGATTGTTGCGGTGAGCCCTTCGGCGAAGTAATCGAGCGAGGCGATTATCTTTTTGTAATCCATGCGTTTGGGGCCGATAACGCCCACGGCGCCGACCACCTTACCCCCGACGGTTATCGGGTGGAACACGAAACCGGTGTCCGGCGGCGCTATGCCCGCGGCTTCGTCGCCGAAAACCACGCTCGTTCTGCCGGGCACGGCGCGCTTCATCAGTTCGCCGAACCGCTTGCGCTCCTCGATCATCGAAAGCACGCTCTGCACCTTTGCGACATCGAAGAATTCCGGGTGGGAAAGCAGCTTTGTCACGCCGTCGATATGGACCTTTTCGCGGTCGAAGGAATTGAACATTTCGTTCACGACGCGTAAAAGCATCGTCGCAAAGCCCTTGTGGTCGCCCAATGCGCTTTCGAATTCAAGCACGGTGTTCAGGTTGACCTGCTCCGGCGTGATCCCGATAAAGCATTTGTTCAGCGCCTTTTTTGCCGCCTCCGTGACCTCCGGAGTGATATCCTCCTGCGTTTTGACCTGGCGCGAACGGACGCTGCCGTCCTTGCAGATCATTATAAGGAGGAAATCGCGGCTGCCGATGTACAGCGTTTCGTAGCGTTCCGCCTCCGTTCCGCTGCTGCCGATAAAGGCAAACGAGGTGTAGTTCGTGACCTCGCCCAGCGCGCGGCTTGCCTCCGCCATTAACGAATTGACTTCCGAAAGCTTGTGTTCGATAACTTCATCGAGCACCTCGACTTCGTCCATCGCAAGGTAATACCTGCCCATGAGGTTTTCGACATAGGTGCGGAACCCCTTCGCCGTCGGCACTCTGCCGGCGCTGGTGTGCGGCTGTTCGAGATACCCCATTTCCTCGAGATCACTCATTTCGTTGCGGATCGTGGCGCTGGAAACGTTGAATTCCCTTTGCGCCGAAAGGTATTTCGAGCCGACCGGATCGCCCGTGCTGATGTATGCGTCCACCACCGAGCGTAATATTGCTTTTTTGCGTTCGTTAAGTTCCATCTGCCAAACCCCGCTTCAAGCCCCGGAAATTCGTTTTTCGGTTAGCACTCACACAACCCAAGTGCTAACTCTGGCTTTATTATACCCGAGTTTTGCGTTTTGTCAATAGGTTTTGCTCAAAAAAATGCCCGCAGGGGGAAAATTTTTTTCTCCTCTGCATGGCGGAGTGAAAAAAAGCCGCGCCGCCGGGCGCTTTTCTGCGCTGCCGGCGGCGGTCAATGCTATTTAAGAAGTATCGGTTGCAGCTGCCTGCCCTTTACCGCGTTTTCAAGCGCTTCGGGAAGCAGCCCGAAATCGCACACGAGCGAGCTGGGCTTTTCGTCCGGCGCATCCTGCCCGAAGGGAACGAAGTAAACGTTTTTCTTTTCGAGCGTCACGGCGATATTGAAAAGGTTTGCGGAAAGCCCGTCGTTTGTCGCCAGCGCGATAAGCACCGGGCGGCGGGATCTGAGCTGCGCCTTTATGCACATCGTCACCGCGCCGTCGGTTATGCCGGAGGCGAGCTTTCCGAGCGTGTTGCCGGTGCAGGGCGAAACGATAACGGCATCGTATCCGCCGCGGGTTATTTTTTCCTCCGCGGTGCGGATATCGGTTATCGGCTCGTTGCCGGTGATGTTCACGACCGAAAGATAAAGCGAATTCGCGCTTCCGAAGCGCGTATCGGTGGTTTGGACTATCTCCGAAAGCACCGGGGTGATGTAATTGTCCTTTGCCAGCGGGCGCAGCGCTTCCAGTGCGCGTGCGTGCGTGCAGAAGGAACCGCACATGGCGTATGCCAGTTTCAAGGAAGGATCCCTCTTTCTTCAAGTATTTCCGCGACGGCGGCGCCGATCAGCTCCCCGGCGCTCACCGGCACTATCCGCCCGGGCAGGGCACCCCCGTCCACCGGGGCGCGGGGTATATCCGCCGGGAATCCGCCGGGCGCGGAGGCAAGCTCTATGGGCACGCAGCTTTTACGGATGAGCGCGAATGCGCTTGCGGGGAGCACCTGCTCCGGCACGGTATTGAATATGATGTCAAACCCGCCCGCCGCCGCGGCAAAAGCTTCGAACCGCTCCGCCCTTGCTCCGCAGCCGGCCGCCTCCGCGCGCGCACCTCCGCGCCGCGCAAAAACGGTGACCTCCCCGCCCGCGGCGCGGATAAGCGCGGCAAGCCGCCTGCCGATCCTTCCGTAGCCCAGAACGGCGTACCGTGTACCGCATACCGTCCGCCCCGAGCACTGCATCCCGAGCGTTATCGCCGCCTCCGCCGTTGCGGCGGCATTTGCCGCAACAAGCGCTTCCGAAAGGAAATAATCGGCAAAGCCTTCGCCCGCAAACGGCAGCTTGCCCCCGATAAAGAGCACCCCTTTGCCGAACCGGGCGATTATTTCTCCGATGTCCGTCCTGCCGTACCGCTCCGCTGCAAAGAGCGAACCGTCCCTTGCGGTGCAGGGCAGCGGCAGCACAACGGCGCGGCAGCCCTCCGCCTCTGCCGCGGAGCCGATGCTGCGCACGCCGCATTCCCCGCGCGCCGGGAGATAAGCCGCGCACCGGTAACCCTTCGCGGCGATAAAGTCCGCGGCGGAAAGCATGCGCGCGTCCCCGCCGACAAACACTATATCCGCTTTCCGCGTTGCCTCCGTATTCATAATATATGCCTCCCCGCGCGCCGGCGTTACAGCCGTGTCACCTGAACCGGCAGCCCGCCCGTTGCGGAAAGCGACTGTTCGTCAAAGCAATCGCGGTTTGCGGCAAGCAGGCGCTCCGGATCGGTGCGGTAGCGTTTGGCGATATCCCACAGCCTTTCGCCGCGCGCCGGATAAAAGAAGGTAACGCCCGCGGGCTTGCCCGCGCCGGCTTCCGTGCGGGAATCTATGCCGCCGATAAATCCTATGTCCTCCTCCGCATAAACCGCGACCGAGGCGCTGCACACCACCCGCGCGGAAACGCTTCCGTCCGCGTGGAGTGTCGGGATAACGTCCGCCGCGGTCACTCTTGCCGTAAATTCATCGCCGCCGGCTGTATCGAGCGGCAGAAACTGCTCGAACGGAAGATCGCTGTCCTGCGAATAAAGCCCGTTTTCCGTCATCGCCGTGAGCGAAACGGTAAAACCGCCGCGGATGCGCACGCCGCCGTCCGCCGGTTCGCACACCGCCTTGCGCGGCTTGGCTGTCGCTTCGTACACCGCCGTCGGCATCGGCTCGAAGGGCGATGCGGGCATTTCGACGGTAAAGCTCTTTTCCGCGGATACCGTCTCCCGCCGCACGCGTGCCGAGGTTTCCTTCGGGGTGATATCAAAGCCTTCCTCGAACATATCCGTCGCGACGGTGTATGCCTTCGGCTCGCTCACCGAATAGACCGTCCGTATATCGAACTGCGCGCGCAGCACGCGGCTTTCGCCGTACTGATCCAGCTCCGGGCGGAATTCCGCGTTTTCGATGCTCATTCCGAAGCTTGTGTGCTTGTGCTCGGCAAGGCTTTCGTCGGTGATATCGACGGCTACCGGCATGGTTTTCACAACGGGGAAGTATTCGCCCTCGCGCTCCTCGGATTCGCAAAGCGTGCGCACCGTGGCGGTGGAGCGCAGCTCCGCCCTGCCCCCGGTGACGGATACCTGCGCGGGCGAAAGCGTTACGCTGCCGTAAACTATGTCGCCGATGCTCTTTTCGCCGCTAATGAGCGGCAGCGGTTCCGAAACGTTCTTCGTTTCGCGCTTTGTTTCGGCACGGCCCTCGAAGCCCACCGTTGTTTTGCGGAAAAACACGCCGCCGCCGTCCTCCGCGTTCACTGCCGAAACGGCTGTCTCGCCCTCCACGGCGATATCGCAGCCGAGCAGCGATCTTATGCTTACCTTGCGCGGTGTCAGAACGCGGCATTCGATGCGGCTGCAATAGGTTTCGGCGGAAGCGGTTATGTTCTGCTCCGTGCCGCGGCGCACCGAAAACGGGATCTGATAATCCCGTGTGAAGGAGCAGAAGCAGATCCTGCTTTTGCGCTCCGTTTCGTAAAGCAGATCGAAAACGGCTTTTCCGCTCACGACCGCCTTTTCGCCCTCGATATTCACGCATTCGTCAAACGGCGTGCACTCCACGCGGATAAGCCGCAGGATATCCGGGCATTTTTCGGGGATATCGGCATCCAGCTCGATATCCTTTTCGGCATTGCTCCCGAAAAGGAGCTTGGGTATAAGTATCTCGCTCGTATTGATAGCCATGACGGTATCTACCTCCGTAGTTCTGTTTGGAATATATATATGAACCGGGGGCGCGGGTTATGAATATAATGAAGAACGGAAGGGGTGTTCTTTTTAATGCGATGCTCGGCAAAGACGATCGGGCTTGCCGCGCTGACCTTCGGCGCCGGCGTTCTTCTGTGCCTGATATTGCCCTCCGGCGCGCTTGTCTGCGTCGAAGCGGCGCTTATCGTCGCCGCGGGTGCGGCGTTGTTTATCAAATGAAAGCAAGGCGGTGTTTTTACTTATGAGGATCTACTGTTTCCGTCCCCCGCGGGTGCTGCGCCCGCTTTTCAGGATCTTTTGCCGAAAAAAACGTTGACACGGCTTCCCTGCGGTGCTATAATCTGCCTGTAACGAAGAGTAAGAGTCCATTCGTAAAGTGCCGGCGGGACGGGGAGTTGCCTGCCGGACGAAAAACTTTTGTTTGCGGTTTGGGCTCTGCATCCCGCTTCATACGGCAAAGAACGCAGGTTTATTCCCGCCCCGCGCGGCAAACGGGGCAAATAATATGACCTTCTTTTTCTGCTATATGCTTGCAGGGGAAGGAGGTTTTTTATTATGAAAAAGAACATTGGGCTGAAAAAGCTCGTATTTGCGGCGCTTTGCTGCGCCGTTTCGGTCGTTATCGGGTGGCTGTGCAAGCTTGCGCTGACCTTTGCGGGCGGTGCTTTGCGCATCACCTTCGAAAATCTTCCGCTGTTTCTCTGCTCGGCTCTGCTCGGGCCGCTGTGGAGCGCCGCCTGCGGCGTTGCATCGGATATCGTATCCTGCATTCTTGCCGGAAACGCGATCAACCCGGTCATAACTTTGGGCACGGTGTGCGTCTGCGCGATAAGCGGAGTATTTTTTCGCTATATAATAAAAAGGAAGTCTTTCCCGATGATCCTGCTTTCGGTGTTCGTATCGCACGCCGTGGGTTCGGTCGGTGTCAAGACATACGGGCTCAGCCTTTACGGTATCCCGGCGCAGGTGCTGCTTTTGCGGATCCCGCTTTATATCTGCATAGCTGCGGCGGAAAGCTACCTGCTTTGGCTGCTTCTGCGCAACAAAACCATATCTTCCTTCGGCGGTGATATAAAATGAATTACAAGCAGGCGCTTTCATATATCGAAAATGATGTGTGGCAGGGCAGCCGCCCGGGGCTGTCGCGCATAAGCGAGCTTGCACGGCGGCTCGGTTCGCCGCAGAAGGGCATGCGCTTTGTCCATGTCGCGGGGACAAACGGCAAAGGCTCGGTCTGCGCCTCCTGCGCACGCGTTTTGCAGGCGGCAGGCTATAATGTCGGGCTGTATATTTCTCCGTATATCGTCCGCTTTAACGAGCGCATGTCTGTCTGCGGCGAACCGATAAGCGACGGCGAGCTTGCCTCGCTCACCACACTTGTGCGTGCGGCGGCTTCAACGATGGAGGACAAGCCCACCGAATTCGAGCTCATCACCGCGCTTGCCTTTCTCTATTTCCGACTGCACCGGTGCGATGTCGTTGTGCTTGAAGTCGGCATGGGCGGGCGTCTGGATGCGACAAATATTATAGAAGCTCCGCTCGTCTCGGTCATCACCGGTATCGCGCTCGACCATGTGGGCATACTCGGCGACACGGTGGAAAAGATCGCCCGCGAAAAGGCGGGCATTATAAAACCCGGCGTGCCTGTGGTGTACGGCGGGCGCGACGATGCCGCTTTTTCCGTTATTTCCGCCCGCGCACGGGAGCTCGGTTGCCCGGTCGTGCGCACCGATCTCGCTTCTCTGCACACGATATCCTCCTCGCTTCGCGGGAACACGTTCGGGTATAAGGGGGAAGAGCATTTTATTTCACTCGCCGGCACGTATCAGCCCGAAAATGCCGCAACGGCTGTGGAAGCGCTGCGCATTCTGGAATCGCGCGGGTTGAAAATCGGCGCACGGGCGCTTGCCGAAGGACTGGGGAATGTGCACTGGCGTGCCCGGTTCGAGCTGCTCGGCGAAGACCCGGCGGTGGTTTACGACGGATCTCATAACGTGCAGGGCGTTGCCGCCGCCGCGAAAAGCATCGCGGATATTTTCGGCGGCGAAAAGCCGGATATCCTCATGGGCGTGCTCGCGGATAAGGATTATAAAGCCATGGTCGCGCTGCTCGCGCCGTATGTGCGCCGGGTGATAACCGTCACTCCGCCGTCGCCGCGCGCGCTTTCTGCCTGCACACTTGCCGATGTCTGGAGGCAAAACGGAGCGAAAGCCGAACCGTTTTCGGATATCGCCTCCGCGGTCGAAGCAGCATATCTGCGCGCGTTAAAGGAACACCGTCCGCTGGTGATTTTGGGGTCACTTTATATGTACGGAAGCGTTTATTCGGCTTTTTTTCGCCTGAAAACCCTTGTGCCGCAAGGGGTATGAGGAGGAACCGAAAAAAGTGCAAAAAAGTGCAAAAAAGGTATTGACAAAGGAGGGATGA
>ERZ824600.1585-NODE-1585-length-27206-cov-3.264778_pt1 | contig 27206 bp, 14 predicted proteins | sample MGYA00519933_ERZ824600 | MGnify/ENA primary metagenome ERZ824600 (study PRJEB31778, sample SAMEA3449178) | human gut metagenome | biome: human gut; feature: human-associated habitat; material: faeces | place: United Kingdom | collected 2010/2012 ... | reverse complement strand
GGGCGGAAAAAGGACACCACGCGGCGGATGTCCGGATCCGCTTCGCCGACGGACGGACGGAAGAGTTTCCGCTGGTGACCGGGAAAAATCTCTGGGAATGGACCGATGTCCGCAAACGGATTCCCGAGGGAGCGCTGGCCTGGTCCGGAACCAACCCGGACGGAGCGGTCGGCCTCTACGCCTGCACGCTGAAACTCAAACAGCCGGGACGGGTCCGCGATGTGACCATCCGCCCCGTTGCGGGAACCCCTGTTGTCACGGGAATTTTTGCGGTCACGGCCGCGATGGTCCGCAATGAAACGAAATCCCCGGCGGAAACTGCGGAATTCCGTCTGCGTCTGGACCAGGAGAGTCCGTTCATTGCTCTTCCGCTCGATCTGCTGATCCCGGAGATGAGAAAAAAACAATTCCCGGTCGCGGAGTTCTTCCGGGACGAGAACCTGCCGCGGATCCGTGTTCTGGATGCAAAAGGACGCCCCCTGCCCTGTGCGATCGCCCGTTTTCAGCGGAAGCTCTCCCCGGTCATTCTGATCGGAGCCGGGGAGAAAACCCGGGATCTTGTCCTGAAACTGGGCGATACGCCGGACACTCGCGTTCTCCCGCCGGCGGAGGCGCTGAAGCAAATCCGGGGATCCGTCCGGAACGAGGTGGACGATGCGGAGTGGAAAGAGGGGATCCTCCTCCGTCCGCACGATGCAAAACTCCGCGGAGGCGGAATCATCCGGGATACCGATTCCTTCTACCGGGAGGCGATCGACTTTGAACCGGAAAACACCGAAGCGGTTTTCACATTTGAACTGGACAAACCGCGAACCGTGAAACTGTTTGCGAATCTCCGTCATCCGGCGCCGAAATCGCAGGCGAACCGGGTTCGGGCGTCGATTGACGGGAAGCCGTTTATCATCGTCGGAGGGGTGTACTACAAGAGTCTGGCCTACTTCTGGACGGGAGGAGAACGCGTTTCTCTTTCCGCAGGGAAACATACGATCCGTCTGTGGATCCCCGCCAAAAAAGAGGAGCGGAAAGGGCTGGAGCTGGCTTCGTTCTACCTCGGATTCGGCTTTCATGCACCGGAAAGCGCCGGATTCGCGGACGAGATGGAGGGGCTGCGGAAAGCCGGATTCGAGATTTTCGGGGACGACAGGCGTTCTGTCGCATTCCAGTCCATTCCCTCGAAAGACCGACTGTCGCGGATTCTGAATCCGAGCCGCTCCTGGCCCGATCTCTCCTCGCTGGTGAACAATGCGATCGACCGCCGCGGAGCGCTCCGTCCGGATGGAAATTTCATGCGTTTTTCCGACGGCACCGAACTGCCGTTTCTCTGGGGCCGCAACATTGATCAGCGTGAATTCTACGAGCTGTGGAAAACCAATCGTCTGGGCTCTCCCGACGGCGAAGGCATCGACCGTCTGATGAAACGGTACAAGGAGCTCGGCATCTCCTCGCTGCGGATCTTCTTCTCCACGATGCCCGACGGCGTCTGGTCCAACATCAACAACATCCCGATGAGTCTTCTGGACTCGGAAAAGATGATCTACCGCCCGGATTACCTCGAACTGTTCCAGCGCCTGATCAGTGCGGCGCACAAACACGAACTCTATTTGAAGATCACGTTCGGCGCGTTTTCCTGGGAACTGCGCACCATCTCCCAGGAGATGCAGGCGATGTTCTATCATCCGGAAATGATCGCCCGGCGCAAGAAAATCATGGAGATGCTTCTGAACCCGCCGAATCCGTTCCGGAACAACATCCGTCCGGCGGACGATCCGACCGTTCTGATTCTTGAAATCGAAAATGAATGCAACTTTCTGGGCGGCGGCTTCGGCCGGCGCGCGCTCTGGCAGAACATGAAGCCGGAGGACCGCAACATCCTCTACCCGATCTGGCACGACTATCTGAAACGGAAATACGCCACCATCGACAAACTCCGCGAACAGTGGGGACGAATCCCGCTGATCGCCGGGAAAACGGAAGCCACCTTCGACAACATCGAATTTCCGCCGACCGGCGACGCCTCGAAATGGGGGAACGACTCCTCCGGCTTCCAGGTGAAAATGGACGACCTTCGCGTCACGGAAGCCACCTTCGGCAGAGAAACGACCAGCGACCCGGTCGCCTCCGAAGGCTTTGAATTCATGTATGAGCTCTACAGCTCCTACCTCCGTCAAATGCGCGACTATCTGCGCTCCCTGGGCTTCCGCGGCATCATCACCACCTGCGGACCGGACACGGAGAACTACTATGTCCAGCGCGCCGCGGCAAACCGGGAACTCGACGCCGTCTCGGGCGGAACCGGATACTGGAACCGGACCGGTTACGGATTTCTGAAATCGCTCTCCTGGCTTGCTCCGCTGGTCTACGCGGCGGCGCCGGACAAACCGGTCATCGCCCGGGAGTACGGTCCGAATCTTGCCTGCGAGAACAGCTGGTGGGGCTGTCTGATCACCGCCGCGGTGCAGAAGGCAATGGGCCAGCCGTATCTGTACGACTTCTCCGCCTCGATTCCGGGTCCGGACATCACGCCCGACTACCTCTATCCGGAGGATGCCCACGAACAGCGGAGCATCGATCTTCTCCACGAGATGCACTTCTACTGCACGATGGCCAATCTGGCCGCGGCGATCGCGGTCCGGTCGGAGGAACTGACGCCGCCGCCCTTCCGCATGGAGATCGCCTATCCGCTGGACCACGTGTTCTATGCCGCGCCGTTCCGCGGACTCAACCGGATGACCTTTTCGGACTTTGTGCCGTTTCTGTATACGGCGACCCGGGTCCGGACCTACGAGGGACCGTATCGCTGGAATGCGGATCTGGTCGTCAACGAGCCGTCGATACCGAGCGGCGACTTCAGCAAGGCAAAACACCTCTTCCGGATCCGTCCCCACTCGCTCCGGGACCGCTGGGGCAAACCGGCGGACTCGTACCTGAAGGGGAAAACCTTCTCCGCGGAGGGATTCCTCGACACGCAGGCGGAAAAGGACGCTCTCTATGATGCGATCGTCCGTGCGGGCGCAAAGATGCCGGTGACCAAAGCGGAGTTCTGCAAGGTCTGGCGCGACTGGCGGAAAAAACTTGAAATCGACACCGGCGCCGGCACGTTCCGCGGCGAGACATCCACCTGGGGCGCGTTCATCGGCGATCTTGCGCACGGACCGGAAAAAGCGCCGAAACAGTTCCGTCCCTCCGGAAGCGGCGACGCATGGAGCTTCTTCGGCCGTCTCCCGGCATACGATCTGTTCCTGGCGGTGATGAACGGAACGGTCGACCTGCACGACACGTCGCGTCTGACCTGTCTGATGCTCGGCTCCTCCGATCTCACGCTTCGGGACGGAGGAAAAACGCTGATCCGCCTGGAGTCCGGCTCCCCCGTGAATGTCGGCTTCAAAACGGAAGAGCGGAGTCTTGCATCCGCAAAAAAGATCTTTGTCACGTTCTATCGGACGAAATCCTGTCAGCTTCCTGCGACCGTCACCTTCGGCCGCCGCATCCGCTCGGTGACCGCCCGGAATCGCGACGGTGCGGAACTTGCAAAAATTCCGCATACGGAGTATAGTTTCCAAAACCTCTGGAGAAAAGGTCATCTGATCTCCTATTACGAGGTTGTTCTGGGAGAGTAAACCCGATGTACGGCATTGCAGAAAACCGAATCCGCGAAATCCCGGAGAGACGTCACGGAGAGTGTGTGAATTTCAAAATCACTCCGCTCTTCCGTTCCGTCCCCGGAATGTTTGCGAAGGAAGAGGATGCCGTCCGCGGAAAAAAAAGGATTCCATTATGAAATTCACTGTATGGCTGAACGGGAAAGAACTCCCTGTTCAGAAGGCACGGGTCTCCGCCTTCCCGCTCAACCGGGTCTGGCCGGGGAAACAGCGGGACATGGATCAGACGGAGTGGACGGAATTTGTCTCCTTCGACCTGGATCCGGAAGGAAAAGGGGAACTGGAGATCCGTTCGGACGAAGGGAAGATGGAATCGGTGGAGATCCGTCCTCTTGCCCAGGAAATCCCGATGGAACGGACGGAACGGGGAATCCGTCTCCGTCTCGGGGAGCCGTGTCAGTTCACCGTCGAGGCGGGGGACCGGCACCATGTGCTGCATGTGTTTGCCAATCCGCCGTTCCGCTATGAACATGTCCCGGGAGAACTCTACTTCGGGCCGGGAGAACATCACGCGGGAGTGATCGAACCGGAGGACGGACAGACGGTCTGCATCGACGAAGGCGCGGTCGTCTACGGAGCGATTCTTCTCCTGAGGAAAAAGAATGTCCGGATTGTCGGCCGGGGGATTCTGGACAGTTCGGAGCTCTGCCGGGGCAACGACTGGAGCAAGGGGGAGCCGGAGCTCTCCATCCGGATCCGCGAACGGGGACTGACTCCGCGCGATGCGGCCTATTCCAGCGGATTTGTCGCATTCGGCTGCACGAATCTTTTTGTGGAGGGGATCGTTCTCCGCGACGCGCCGTTCTGGGCGGTCATCGTGCGGAACAACTGCCGCAACGTCGTGATCGACAACATCAAGCTCATCGGCATGTGGCGCTACAATTCGGATGGAATCGACATCTGCGCGTCGCAGAATGTCACGGTCCGCAACTCGTTCATCCGCTCCTTCGACGACTGCCTTGTCGCCCGCGGCGCGCATCTGGACGGCGAAGACACCCCCCTTCAGGACATTCTGTTTGAAAACTGTGTCCTCTGGTGCGACTGGGGCAAAGCCATGGAAGTCTGGAACGGGAAACACCCCTTCCCGATCGAACGGGTGGTTTTCCGGAAGTGCCGGATCGTTCATCTTTCGGCGATTGCCATGGACGTCACCACGTGGTTCGGCTCGGCCGACACCCGCATCCGGGACATTCTGTTCGAGGAGATCGAAGTCGATCGGGACAAAACCTACTTCGCACTGCAAATTCAGAATTCGGAGGAGGAGCGGTATCTCTGGAAAACGGATGCGCACCCGAAACTGATCGCCGTGAACTGTGAGCGCCTCGGTCCGGACCTCGGCAACCAGGCGGTCGGCCGGATGGAAAATCCCGACGACTACCATCTCCGCTACGACGCGATCACATTCCGGAACATCCGTCAGATCGGCGAAGGAGAAAATCTGGGGACCCATCTGGCCTCCCTTCCCGGCTTTCTGGAGATCCATCATCTCTCTCTCGAGCAGGTGGAAACGGACCGCATCCTTTTGGAAGGACATATCAACAATTTGAATATCAAGGAGTTATAGAGCCATGTCAACCACCGGCAAATACACCGTTCAAATCCTTCGGGATTGGACACTTCGGGTCCGCGGTCCGGCGAACTTCGAACAGGAGATCACCCTTCCGCCTCCCCGGGGCAGACGCATCTCCGGGGAACGCCATGAGAAAATTCCGCTCTTCACCGAACGGAAGTGGCTGGCGGGCAGCCGCTTGCGGGAGCTGCTGGCCGATGAGTGCTCCATCTCGTGCATTCTGGATCCGGCCTCCGTGAAAATCGTCCGGGCCGACGGAACCGTTCTCCGAAACGGAGTCGACTACTATCTGGATCCGGTCTGGGGCGCGTTCGGCCGGATTGCCGGATCGGCATTCGGGGAAGAGGACTCGGTGTTTGTCTCCTATCGCTATTTCCCGCAGAGAATCGACTCGATCGTGGTGCGGGACGGCCGTCTGCTCCGGAAGCAGGGGACCGTCAACGGAGCCAATCCGCTTCCGCCGGAGAGAAGTGCCGGAGAGGAGCTGGTCTGCAACATTTTCTTTGACCGTCCCCGCCGTCACCTTTCGGATGAGATGCTCTTTCCGTTTCTGGAATCCTGGCCCGGGAGCGCATCGGCCGGATCCGCGGAACAGCTTCTGCCGAAAACGGTTGCAAAACTCCGTTCCGGGGAGCATCTGCGGATTCTCGCCTGGGGCGACAGTGTCACGGCCTGCCACTTCATCCGCGAAGAGAAGAACCGCTGGCCGAACCGTTTCGTCGCTCTTCTCCAGGAGCGTTTCCCGAAGGCCGACATCGAACTGATCAATCTCGGCTGGGGCGGCAAAGCGATCAACACCTTTCAATGCGAACCGCCGGGTTCTCCCTACAACTACGAGGAGCAGGTCGTGAACTCCGGCGCAGATCTCGTTCTCCTTGAGTTCGTCAACGACGCCTATCTGACGATGAAACCCGAATTCGACCGGATCTACAACCGCGTGCGCGATGATTTCAAAGCCCGCGGCATGGAACTTCTGGTCTTCGTTCCCCATCCGGTCCGCCCCGACTGGATGGATCTCCCTTCCCAGAAGGGAATGGAGAAGGATCCGAGACCGTATGTCAACTACCTCCGTGAATTTGTCCGGGAAAACCACTACGCCTGCGCGGATCTTTCCTCCCGCTTCCTCCATCTCTGGAAGGAGGGAATCCCATACAACACTTTGATGCGCAACAACATCAATCATCCGGATCAGCGGGGCTGCGATTTCTATGCGGAAGAGGCGGCGGCTCTGTTCCCGGAGCGGTAACGAAAGACAGAAATCCATGTTTCCCAAGGAGTTATAATAAAAATGAGCGATGCAAACTTATCCCTGCTCTCCCGTTCCAGCTGGATCTGGCCGGAAGGGAATTTCTATCTGAACAACTGCTATGCGCAGTTCCGCTATGACTTTGAACTGGAGGAAGTTCCGGAAAAGGCGCCGTTTCTGATCAGTGCGGACGAGTTTTACCGTCTGTATGTCAACGGGCGTTACATCTGCCGCGGACCTGCGCGCGGCTACCAGGAGTCGTGGCCCTACGACGAAGTGGATCTGAGCGCCGTCCTGCGGAAAGGACACAACTGGATCTCCGTGGAGGCATACAATCCCGGGATCGGAACCTTCCAGTACTGCTTCCATGATCTGGCGGGGATGATCTGCGCGGCGGACTGGAACGGCGTGACGATCCAGAGCTGCAAAAAGGACTGGAAGATGCGGCGCTCCCCCGCGAACAACCCCAATGTCGCCCGGCTGAGCACGCAGATGGCGTATCAGGAGGACTACAACGCCGGAGCCGACGATCTCTCCTGGATCGAAAGTCCCGTTCCACCCGACTGGACCGAGGCGGCGATGTTCCGCTGGATGGGGGAGGAACCCTTCGGCAAGGCGCCGTATTACTCCATGGAAGAGCGCGGGATTCCGATGCTCCGGGAGACTCTCTCCGCCCCGGAAGCGATCGTCTCCTACGGCAGCGGCACGATGCGCAGCGGCTTTGAATCCGCCTTCAACCTTGCGTGGTTCTGGGAGGACGGGGAACGCCAGACCGTCGCGGACTGGCACACGAACGGCACACCGTATCCGGTTCAGCGTTCGGAGGATTCCCTCTCCTTTTCCGTCGCACCGCAGAAGGAGGGCACCTTTCTTGCGCTGACGATCCGTCTGGACCGGATCCGCATCGGAACCTTCGGACTCGAGATCGACAACGGAACCGGCTGCGAAATCGCCGATGCGCTGTTCTATCAGTACCTTCCCGACGAGCAGCCCGTGGATCTTCCTCCGATCGGCTACGGCGGCATGGTTGCCCCCGCGGTCCGTCTCCGAGCGGCGCGGGGAAAGAGCCGGCGCATGTTCTTCCCGGTTCTCGGCATGCACTACATTGTTCTGGTGCTGCGGAACGTCCGGACGGAGCTGAAAATCCGGACGAGCTTCCGGAACGCGGAGTATCCCTTCCGGATGCGCGGCCTTTTCGAGACCTCCGACCGCGAACTGAACGCCATTCACGCGCTCTGCCGGACCACCCAGCAGATCTGCGCGGAGGACGCCTATCTGGACACCCCGTGGCGGGAGCAGGGCCAGTGGTGGGGCGACGCCCGCATCACCTTCTTCCTGGATGGGGACACCCGCCTGCTGAAACGGGGAATCCGTTCCATCGCGGGGCAGAAGACCCCCTCCGGTCTGACCATGGGAGTCGCCCCCTGCTGCCGGGAGACCTGCATCCTGCCGGACTTCTCCCTCACCTGGCTCCTGACCATTTTCGACTACTTCTGGCAGACCGGCGATCTTTCCCTGTTTCACGAACAGCTTCCGCGGATGGAGCAGGTCCTTGCCTATTTCTCAACGCCGGAAGCACGCGCGGAAAACGGACTTCTCCAGTACGACCCCCGTTTCTGGCTGTTTGAAGACTGGGCGCCGCTTCCGAAACGCGGCTGTCCCTGTTTTCTGAATCTTCTTTATCTTTACACGCTCTCGCACCTGATCCGTCTGTTCCGTGCGGGCGGACTGGAGAAGCGGGCCGGAGAGCTCGAAGAGGAACGGCGGATCCTGCAGCAGAAGATCCTTGCGGTGTTCTACGACCGGGAAAGCGGGCTCTTCCGGGCCGGACTCGAAGAGGACGGAACCGCGGTTCCGGAACCGCCCTCGCTCCACGATCAGGTTCTGGCGATTCTGAACGCCCTGGTGCCGGAGGCGTATCCGGCGATGATCCGTCAGCGCCTGCGTCCGTTTCTGCTGGACGAACCGTGCGACTTTGCCGTTCCGACCTCCTTCTGGTGCAACTATCTGTTCGAAGCGGCCAAGCACGTCGGCCTGGAGCGGGAGACGCTCGACTTCATCCGCCGCCACTGGAGCCGGATGCTTCCTTCCGGAGGAACGTGGGAACATCTCAACTGGAACCGTTACGACGGTCAGTCGTGCTGTCACGCCTGGAGCGCGCATCCGGCGTATCATCTTCCGGAACTTCTGGGCGGCATCACGCAGCTGGAGCCGGGCTGGACCCGTTTCCGCTGCGTTCCGAATCCCGATCTTCTCCCCGAATCCGGCAGGATTCTTCTTCCGCTTCCTCCCGGCGACTTCATTCTTCAATGGGATCGGGAATCCGGCATCTCCATGACCGTTCCTGCGGGCTGCATCGTGGAAGGCGCGGAAACCGACGCCCGCAACGAAAGGAGATAACGACGATGAGAAGAATCCATTCCCTGTTTCTCTCTGCCCTTCTGGGCGTTTTCCTGATCCCGGCAGACGCCGTTGAACCGGCGGCCCCGGTCCGGCGGAACGCGGGGATCTGCTTCCGCTTCGACGACAACCAGCCGCTGCAAAACTGGGAGGCCCTCGGCGAACTGTTTGAAAAACACGGGTTCCGGATGTCCCTTGCCATCGTCTCCCAGGATCTGAACAAGGAGGCGGCGGAGACTCTCCGGGAGCTCTCCCGCAAAGGACACACCCTTCTGGATCACCTCCCGAATCACGCCGTCTACCATCACCGTGCGCATACGCAGCAGGAGTTTGAGGCCTTCTCCAAACTTCCGATCGTCGACCATGTGGATCCGAAAAGCCGGACTCTCTATTTCAAATACGAGCTAGACGCGAACCATCCGGGCCGGAAACCGTTCCGCGGAGAGATCCGGAACGGGGAGCTGATCGGCTATCCGGAATCCCTGCGCCGACACCTCAGCTTCACGCGCAAGGTCCTGATCCCCTCCACCGGCAAAGTCTACGGCATCCTGATCCGGGACGGAAAGAAAATGATGCACAGCTTCTGGTGGGAGACCATCGACATCCCGGACACAAACGGTCCGACCGACATGGTTCTTCTTCCGTTCAATTCCGCCATTCAGCCCCCGGACGCCCTTCTCCGTTTTCTGGCGGAGCGGACACGGGAAAATTTCCGGTCCGCAGGTCTTCCGCTCCCGCGCACCTGGGCACAGCCCGGCGGCTGGGAGTGTTTTGTGGAGCCGGAGCGGATCGCCCGGATTTACGGCAGGGAGTTCGGCTATCTCTGCGGGAGCTGTGTGCCGCGCGCAACGGCGCAGACCTGCTGCTACAATGAGCCGGACCCGGCGATTCAGCGTTTCTGCATGCGTCCGGACTCCACGTCGCCGGACAACCGGGGCACATTCGCAGAGATGAAAAAACGCATTGCCGACGCAGTTGCCCGTCATGTTCCGACCGTGTTTCTCTCCCATCTGCAGATCCGGCGCTTTCCGGGCGGACGGGAGGCGTTTTTCCAAGGCTACGACGAACTGCTTGCATGGGTGAAACAGCACAACATCCCGGTCAAGACACATGAACAGTGGGCGGAAGAGCTGTACGATCATCCGTCTCTTCCACTGGAGGAGGTCATGCCGCCGCTGACCGTCGACCGGAACGGAGACGGAATTCCGGACGGCTATGATCTGAAAAACGGAGCGAAGTCCGATCTCCGGACCGGCCGCGTCTCTCTTCCTGCGGGCGGACGCCTTCAGATTACAAATCTCGGGGGGATTGATCGGGGACCCGGCCGTTTTTCCGTGGAAGTGAAAGGTCCGGCCGGCGCGCTGGTCACAATCGAGTTCCGCTACATGATCCGGAACGGGAAGCCGAGTGCGGAACGGAAAACCTTCCGTCTGAAAGGCAACAGCTGGGAAAGCTGTTCCGGAACGCTTTCGGTTCCGTCCGGAGCGGTCACGCTCCACTATACGCTTTCCGCCCCGGAGGCTCCGATTGAAATCCGTTCTCCGAAGCTGAAAAGCGACAGCCGCTCCTGACCGGATCGGAGAACGGCTCCGTCATCGGTGCCTGTCACCCCCGGCTGGAACGGAACTCACTGCGGCGGGAAAACCCGGAGCGATGTTTTCGGAAGATGCAGAGCTTTCCGGGTCGTCTCCATCGCGCGGAGATAAAAAGCCTCCGTCCGCCGGAAACAGGCCGGAAGATTCTCTCTTTTCCAGTTTTCCCGCAGAAACTCCAGATCCTCCTTCATCCGCGCCATGCACTCGTCATACAGGCGGATCTGCGGTTCGAGCTCCTTCTGAGTGAACCAGATTCCGCCGGTGTTGTAGGCATGCAGGAAGCAGAGTTTTGCGCGCAGGGCCGTTGCGAGAACCCGTTTTGAAAGGGCTCGGAGATCGGAAAACAGCTCCGGCTGGGCTGCGTCGGCGGAAGACGCGGAGTCGAACCATGCGACGGCGGAACGGACATCCCGGATCAGCTGTTCCAGTTTGTCCGGATCGGTCATCCCGGCGCCGAGACAGAGTCCCCGCGAATCCGGGTCCTCCAGCAGACGGGCCGGCAGCAGCGGACCCCGGTAGAGGAGTTCCGGACGCCAGTATCTTGTTCCTCCGGCATCGAGGAGGATCCGGAAAGCGGCTCGGAAACCGTCGTCGCGCCGGTTCAGGATCAGCGATTCGGCATCGGCGATGAAATTCTCCTGCGAATAGTCGGCGTTCCCGAACGCCTTCAGCGCATAGACAGTTCCGAGAATGGTCAGGACATAGGGATTGACATTCTCATACGATCCCCAGTCGGAAATGACGAACGCTTCCGCCTCCGCACCGAGCTCCCGCCAGATTGCCACATTTTCCGACAGGCGCTCAAACGGCAGAAAGACATATTCCGCCATATCGTTTCCGGTCACCCAGAACCGATGGCCTTCGACTGCCGCGGCGTGGCGGCAGTAGTGGTAGTTTTCCACCTCATAGACCTCGTTTCTTCCACAGTACGCCCAGTTGACCATCACGATCTCCTTTGAAAGCAGCGGACGCAGTTTCGGATAGACGATCGATTCATCGGCATAGAAGAGCATGGTTTTGCCGAGCGGACGGAGAAAGGCGGCGATGTCGTTGACATAATCGGCGAATGTCTTCTCCAGTCCGTGCTTTTCCAGATAGGCGCGGCTCCGGCCGAGTCCGAGATCGAACGCTTCGTCGCCGCCGCAGTGAACGTAGTCCGACGAGAAGTATGGAATGACCTCTTTCAGGTACATTTTCATCTTTTCCCGGAATTCCGGCTGATCGATCCGGCAGCAGTGGCCGCCCTCCGGGATGTCGCGGTATTTCTCCATCTCCGGAAGCGCCAGAAGATTCTCCAGATGGCTGAGAATTTCAAAATGCGGAATCAGTTCCAGTCCGAGCGCATCCGTACAGGCGCGGATCTGTGCCAGATATTCCGGGGTAACCGGATTTTCTCCTGCGCCCACGGCGGGAAACACCGAGTTCTCCACCACGTTCTCGAGATAGAGCTGCACGCCGTCCAGTCCATACGGGCGGAGAAGTTCAAGGTGTCGGGCCACCGTCTCCGGGCGCGGGACTCTTCCCCGTGCAATATCGTATTGAAGAATTTTTTTCATAAAAACTACCCTTTTTTGATGTTCCGGATACTATATCCATTCCTCCCGGAAAAACAATTCCGGATCTCATCTTTTCCGATCTTTTTCATCGGATCCCGAACACCGGGAGAAACTCCGGAGCAAAATCCTGATTTTTATTCGGAAATCTTGATTTTCCCCTCTTGACAAATCTGCTCAAATAGAGTATAATTATTGATACAAACATATTTGTATAACTATTTTTGTATGGAGTTGCAGCGAATGGCGGCGGAACGGAAAATACGACGGATCACCCTCCGGGATGTGGCACGGAGCTGCAATCTGTCGGTTCCGACGGTTTCGCAGATTCTGAACAACCGCGCCTCGAATTTCAGTTCCGAGGAGACGCGGCGGCTGGTGCGGGAAACGGCGGAAAAACTCGGCTATCAGCCGAATCTCGGGTACAAGCTCATGCGCGGAATCAGCACAAAGACCGTCGCGCTGATTATCGGACATGCAAACATGAAAGATCTCGAATACGTCCGTCAGCTGATCTTCATGGTCCTGGAGCGTCTGAGCCGTGAAGGATACGCCGTATACATCGAGACCATGCCATTCGACTGGTCCAAGCGGGCGGGCATCATACGGAATCTCATCCAGCGCGGAGCCGAGCATTTCATTTCCATCAACAAGCCGTGTGAATGGGAAGATCTTGAGTTGTTCAAGGAAAAAATGGGCATCACAATGATGTGCGTTTTTGAAGAATATAAGCATTCGATTTATGTTGATATTGAAAAAGGAGTCTCAGAACTTCTGGAACACTGTCTGCGACAGGGCTGTAAAAAGATTCGAGCGGTGATTCCGTATGACAGGGCTCGACTCAGTGCGCTGTGCAAGGTCTTGAAACTCGACGAAGAGGAGGTGAAATCCATCATCTGCCACTACGAAATTCCCCGCACGGATTCTCCGGAACAGCAGCTGGCTGTGCACATGGCTCTGGGATATGCCAGGACAAAGGAGCTCTTTGAAAAGGAGCCGGATACCGATGCGGTTCTCTATCTGACCGATTATTTTGCAATCGGCGGAGCCAACTATCTGCGGGAAACCGGACGCGTGATCGGCAAAGACGTCCGCCTCATGGCGTTCAACGAAACCCTCCCGGTACAGGCGTATCCGTATCCGATTTCCTCGGTTTCGCACAATCTGAAGGCGATTGTCGACTGCATCATGGAAAACTTCACCAAACGGGACGACGGCATTTTCCGGATTGATCCGATCCCCCATTTCAGAGATTGAACCATAGAAAAACCAGACAGAGGAAAACAATGATGATCCAGAGAAATCCACACAAATCACGAAAGAAGAGGACTGTTAATTTTACTTTGATAGAACTTCTTATCGTAATTGCGATTATTGCGATTCTTGCTGGTCTCCTTCTCCCTGCCCTGAACAAGGCACGGGACAAGGCGCGCGCAATCCACTGCACCAACAATCTGAAACAGCAGGGACTGGCGTTTATGCAGTACGCCGGAGATTTTGAAGACTGGATCTGTCCCGCTCTGACTTATTCGTTTCCGGGACATTTCTGGTGGCGGAAGCTCCAGCTTCTCGGCTATACGGGAAAAAAGTCCAGCAACAGCCAGAATGATGTGACAATCGGAGCAACCGGGATCTTCTATTGTACTGCGGATAGCAATCCGATCAAAATGACGGCATCCCTCTCCTGGAATATAGAGGATATTGTCAGTTATGTCGTCAATTTGAATATAGCAACCGGATATTATGAACTCAATCCGTCGGCTGAACCCGGATCAAAATTCAGAGAGAATCATTATCGTTTTACCGACCTTCAGAAAATGGCGAAAAAACCCTCCGCCGCAGTTCTTGTCGCCGATGGACAGGGAGGAAACAACGGCTATTCCACCGCGCCGCACTATGCAAAGGAGATGGAACCGTACTCCCTGACTGCGCCTCAGTACCGTATTCCGCTGCGCCATTTCCTCAGTGCCAACATGCTGTTTGCCGACGGTCATGTCGGAATGGAAAAAGGGCCACTCGGTCCCGCAGGAACCGAGACACCGCTTCTGGATGTTTCCAGCAACAAAAAACGTTAAAATAGAAAGGACATCACCATGCTAAAATCCGTACTCACCTTCATTCTGGCGTTTTCACTTCTGCAAACGCTCTCCGCGCTGGATCTGCTCCAGCAGGAAAAATGGGTCTCCTGGCACAAGGCGAAGATCACCCGGGTTAAAGATGCCGACGGCCAGACTGTCGTTCGGATCACCCTGCCCAAAACCGAAAAGAAAATCACCTACGCCGCCGCCGACTGTACTTTTCTCCGGCCGATGGATCTTTCCGACTACAAAGAGCTGAAGATGACCGTCCGCTCCTCGCAGAAAATCAAAGTCTCCATGCGGATCAACACGCGCGGCGGAGGCAATGCGTTTCCGGGGTGGAGCAAAGAGAACGCATCCGCGGAACCGGGAACCTTCGTTTTCCTGCGGGAAAACATGAAAAAGAGCAAAAATCCGAATCTGAAACAGGCGGTCTCGGTCACGTTCGGATTCGGGCTCTGGCAGTACGACACCACAAAGTTCCCGCTGGAAATCGAAATCCGGAATGCGGAAGTCATCCGGTCCGCCGCCGGCACACCGTCGAAGTAAACCATCCGGGATAAAGGAAGCGATATGTTCAGACACCTTTTCAGTCTTCTCCTGCTGTGCGCATTGTTTCCGGCGCTCTCCGCGCTGGATCTGATGAACATCGACAAATGGACCGCCGGACGCGATATGAAAATCACACCGTTCCGGGAACGCTCCGGAGAGCCGGTCGTCCGGATCGAAATTCCCCGGACGGAAAAGAAAATCACCTATGCGTCGGTCACCTGCGTGTTTCCGGAAAAGATGGATCTTTCCAATTTCAGGGAACTGGAAATGACCGTGAAGACCTCGCAGAAGATCAAGGTCTCGATGCGGATCAACACGCGCGGTGGGGGGAACCTCTTTCCCGGCTGGAGCCGGCAGAGTACCGAATCCCTGCCGAAAAAGTTTCTCTTTTCCCGCAAGGACATGAAAATGACGAAGGATCCGGATCTGAAGCAGTCGGTTTCCGTCACATTCGGATTCGGGCTCTGGCAGTATGACACCACAAAATTCCCGCTGGAAATCGAAATCCGCAAAGCGAAAATTGTGGATCCGGCGGAGCAGTTCCTGATCCCGCGTCCGACGGCGGGAACCATGATCGACGGCGCGTACAGAAAGGACTGGGGATATGAGAATGTGCTGTATCTGTGGACGCCGCCGGAATTCATCCGTGTTGCCGGGAAGGGGTCTTCGGTGGGAAAGAGGGTTCCGTCGGAGGAGGAGCTCTCCGGGTCCTTCTCCTTCATGTACGATGCGCAGAATCTCTACTTTCTCGCCATCGTTGCGGACCGGACGCCCGGAGAGGGAAACGATCCGGCCGCACCGTGGAACAACGATTCCGTGGAACTGTTTCTCGCTTCCGGGCTTCGGAAGAAGGAGCTGGAAACTCAGCTGCCGCTGCGCGGACACGGTCTTCAGATTGTCTTCGATATTTCCGCAGGGGGCAAGCCGCTGCTGCTGAAAGACGGAGTCAAATCCACGCCGTCGGATCTCTCTTACAAGGTTCTCAAAACGGATGTCGACGTGGGGGGAAAGCCGGTTCCTGGGTATGTGCTGGAGGCGGCGATTCCGCGGAAACTGCTTCCGGGAAAACTGGATCGCGGATCGCTGATCGGCTACTGCATCAATCTGAACGACAGCGGAAGCAGGGCGTCGCTGCGGACGAATCCGGCGAGCACCCGTCCGGCCTCGTCGGTCTTCGGCTACCGCAAGGCGTTTCTGGAGTACGAGGGACGGGAGGAGCTTCCGGTTTTCCAGTTCGGCCCCGTCGCCCCGGACATGCCGTGGCCGGCGATCTATCATGCCGGCGGGAAACGCTTCTGGGACGATTCCCTCCTGAACCGCCGGACCGACGGCTCCACGGAAAAAATTTATCTGAACGGTTTCTGGGCCGTCCAGGGGAGCCGGGATGAAACCGCCTCTCCGGATCCGGGAAAATGGTTCTACGCTCCGCTGCCGATGACCATCGGCTGGCATACGCCGGTCTACCGGATCAATCCATGGAACAGGGAGACTCTTCAGCCGGTCGGATACGGGGCCGTCACCGACAAGGCGAAAAACACCTTTTTCTGGTATGAACGGACCGTTCCGGTTCCCCGGGAATGGAAAGGGAAGAGCATCCGCCTGGTCTTCGACCATGTGGAGAAGGAGGTGATGGTCTGCATCAACGGGAAGACCGCGGGAACGGCCTCTCTGATGAAGCCGGACATTGATCTTTCCGGCGTTCTGGAATACGGGAAGAGAAACCGGCTGGATCTGCGTCTGTTCGGGAAACAGCCGCACGGGCCCTCGCTCAAACGGACGGACGGCATTCTCGGCGACCTGTATCTGGCGGTGTCGGACCATGCTCCGGTCCTCGACGACATCTGGGTGCAGAAGGCCGACGGAATCGACGGGAAATTCCAGATTCACGTCACAGCCCCGGCCCTCGGGAAAGGAAAACTCGCGCTGGAGCTGATCGGACCGGACGGGAAACGCCTGTTCCGCGAAGAGAAGGCCGTCAAAGGAGAAAACCGTCTGACCTTCACCGGGAGATGTCCGGCTTTTCCGCCGTGGTCTCCGGAACATCCCCGCCTCTGCACCGTCCGGGTCCGGGCGGAAAAAGCGGATGGGACTCTCGTCGAACAGAAGGATCAGCGTTTCGGCTTCCGCACTTTCCAGACGAAGGACGGGCACTTTCTGCTGAACGGCCGCATTGTCCGCCTCCGGACCGCCTTTCCGCGGACGCCGTCGAAGATCTACGACCCCGGCCGGATGGAGTACCTCCGGAAACTGGGCTTCAACGCGATCTATCTGCACGCGGTGGAGGGCGGATACAATACGCCGCTTTACGACCTGTGCGACAAACACGGTTTTCTTGTCATGGCACCGGTCGAACAGACCTATTCCGACGATCAGACCATCGAGGCGATCCGGAAAATCCGGAATCATCCGTCGATCATCGGCTACCTGAGCGATCCCTACGGCCAGCTGACCTCGAACGGCTTCAATCTGAATCCGTTTGCCGTCGACGACACCTACATGCCCGCCTCCCGCACCGCCCGCGATCAGGAGTCCTTCATGGCGAAGCGTGACGCCCTCTTCCACAAGGCCGATCCCGAGCGCGGCTACATCGCCCAGGCCACCGGCAACTGGAAAAATTTCATGCGCATGCTCCATCACTATCCGACCAACGGACTCAATCTTCTGGACCGGATGATGTATCACACCCCCTGGTCGAACCGTCCGATGAAAAAACTTCCCCTCTATCTTCTGGAAGCCGGGACGATCAATCTCTATACCATGGACACGCAGCATCCGGAACATCAGTTCCCCGTCATGAAGGAGCGCCGTCAAGTTCCGCGTCTTCTGTTCTACGAGGCCGCCGCCCGCTATCTGGGCGACGCGGCTTTCGACAACTGGATGCAGTGGAGCCGGATCCTCTTCCTTGCCGGACTCCGCGACTTCCGTCTCAACGGCGTGGACGGATTCTGCGCATGGACCGACGAACTTTACGCCCATCCGAACAACACCGACCGCGCCGAAGGCGTCAAAGACAACCGCAAGCTCTCCTGGCGCTACTTCACCGAACCGGTCCGAGGCACGGAAGATCATGAATGGATGCGCACCAACAGCTGGTATTTCAAACTCCGCGCCCTCGCCTGTTATCCGTGGCCGGAAGAGTTCGGCCAGGGAAAGCTCCCCGTAAAGGAAAGCCTCTTCGCCTCCCTCTACAAAAACGAGATGCAGCCGCTCTACATCACGCTGACCGGAGAGAAAAACGACCTCTTCACACGGGATCACAACTTCTACGGCGGCGAATCCGTCCGGAAACAGGTTGCCGTTGTCAACGACACGGAAAACCCCGTCACCGTCCGCGGCACCGTCACACTCCGGATCGACGGCCGGGAACACGCCCGCTTCCCGTTCCGGAAAACCGTTGCACAGGGAGCGATCGATTTTCTCCCGTTCACATTCCGTCTTCCGGAAGTGAGCACGAAAACCCGGGCGCGTCTTGTTCTGGAATCGGAGGGTCGAAGCGAGGAATTCGCCCTCACGCTGTTCCCCGCGCCGGATCGGAAAGCACTGCGGAACGCCGCGGCGAAAGCGACTATCGGAATTGCCGCGGGGAGAGCCGGATCCGTTGCGGAAAAAGCCGGTCTCAAAGGCGTGAAAGTCGATCTTTCCAAAGGAATTCCGAAGGGGATAGACGTTCTGATCGTCGAACGCGGCGCGCTCGTCCGGAACACCGATACCCGGGCGCTGAGCACATTTCTCCGGAACGGCGGACAAGTGCTGATCTTTGAACAGGACGATACATCGCTGTATTCACACCGTGTCAACGAACAGCGGCTCGAACACGCCTTCCTCGCGGATGCGGAGCACGAGGCGGTGAAAGGACTCGACAACGAGGATCTGAGCTTCTGGCGCGGCCGTGCGGAAACGGTGATCGATCAGAAGCGTCCGTCGGAGGCCTTCCGGCACAATCAGTCGGTCGCGCTGGAGACTCCGCATCTGACGAACCGGAATCTGGTTGCCGGTTTTGCGCTGGAGAACCCCTCCTATGGCGCGATTCATCCGATTGTCACCGGCGGATACGACCGCAGTTATGCAGTTGTTCTGGAAGCCCGCTCCGGAAAGGGACGGATTCTTTTCTGCCAGGCGGATGTCTCCTCCCGCTATGGAGAGGATCCTGCGGCGACCCGTCTTGCGGACAATCTTCTGACGAGCATTCTCTCAAAGCCGGCATCCCCGCAGCTTCCGGGCGTCCGCTACACCGGGGACGACGCGGGAAGAGCCTTCCTTTCGCGCCTCGGGGTCCGGATCGTCAACGACTCGCCCGTCTGCGTGGCGGGAGAGGGAACGATCGACCGGGAGCTTCTGGAAAAAAGCCGGATCATCGTCCGTCTTCCCGGCTCGGCCTATCTTCCGGAGGGCGTGACCATCCGCAAACAGTATCTGACCCGGGAGACCTATCCGCACTTCTGGCACGGGGGCTTCTATCAGTTCCAGCTTCTGAAAGGGATTCTTCCCGGAACGGACTTCCCGGAAAATGCGGGGGATGCGTTCCGCGGTCTTTCCGCATCGGATTTCTATCTCTTTGAAAATCCGCAGACCGAGACCTTTGAATTTCAGATGGCAAAAGGCGACACCCGCAGTCCGCACGGCACGCTGGCGGAGCTCTTCCGGAACAACCGGAGAACCATTCTCTGTGCATTCTCACCCGCTCTTGTCCGCTACGGCGACGAACGTCGGAAGGTGTATCGGATCTGGTCGGTCGTTTTCCGCAATCTGAATGTGAAAAACGACGCGGAACTCTCCTTTTCCGCCCCGAAATGGGATCTGACCGACAGCGCCTGGACCTTCCTGACCGACCCGGACGGGAAAGGCGAGAAAACCGGCTTTGCCGACGGGAAATTCGGCGGCAGAACCCCCCGTCCGATCCGGACCGGCATGATCTGGGAGGATCAGGGCGTCACGGAGAAGAATCCGTATCTGGAATCCGCCCCGTACTCCGCCTATGACGGCTACGGCTGGTATTTCACCGAACTGGAACTTTCCGATGTCCCCTCCGGTCCGATCTACCTCCATGTCAACGGCATCCGCGACATCGCGACCTTCAAGCGGACCGAGCACCAGAGCACCCTGTTTGTGAACGGCCGGAAGATGCCGGAAGCCGTCGGCATCTACAATGCATATCTGGGCGGACGCGGCGCGCGTCTCTGGAAACTGGACGCCGGCAAAGTCCTCCGAAAAGGGAAGAATCGGATTGCCATCCGGATCTACAACAACGGCGGAGCCGGCGGCATCCACAAGAATCCGGTCCGCTTTGAATTTGAAGGGAAAAATGCTGACCGGCTTTTCCCGTACGAGTTCAACGAATCCAAATACACCAACGACTTCTTCTGGTGCTGGTGACCGCATCCCCGGAAACGGCCCCCGGGAAATTTCCCGGGGCCGGAGTCACCGTCAGGGGATCCGGATTTCGAATCCTCTCCGGCAGCCGGAGAGATTCGCGTTTCCCCGGGGATATTTTTCCAGATCTCGATCTGCACTCCGCCACCGTGTTGCGCCGCCGAAACAGTAATTTCCGCCATCCGGCGGCGCATTCATTTCATTCCCGAGTCAGCAGACAGGAAAGCGTTCCGCCGGGCAGGAAATCGGTTGCCGCGCGGAAGTGGAGTTTCCCATCGCGGTATTCCGCGGGGATCTCCCGCTCAGCCGGCGTTCCATCCAGTTCCAGCGGGACAATCCGCATGTTCTGCGGAAGGGCAAGAACCATCTCCGCGCTTTTACGCTCCAGCATCTGAGGCAGGGATCCCCAGCTCAGGAGAACCCGGCGGCTTTGATCCTCGAACCGCACGCCGTTGTTGGAAAGATCGCTCAGCTGGACGAGAAGGATTTTCCGGCTTTCCGTCAACTTTTTTCCGTCCAGCGACATCAGGGCGATCGTCTGAAACCCGTTGAGCTTCGCCGATACAATGACCGATCCGGTCAGCCTTCCCGATCCGGTCAGCACTTCACTCCGGGGAGTCACGATCCGCATGGATTTCTCATTCCGGTTCAACGTGATTTCGCCGGTGGAGGAGGTGATTTCGCCGCGTTTCCGCAGGGATTCCAGAGCGGAACGCGCTTTTCCGGAAAGGTTTTTCTCCCAGTTTTTCCGGAGCGGATCGACCTTTTTCACGCCGTCGATTTCCATCTTCTCCGTCAGGGAGCCGATCCGGGTGAACAGGCCGAGTCTCTGGAAATCCATCGGATACGTTCCGGCGCGGCTGTTACCCTTCAACGAGCGGATCTGCTCCGGTGAGAGTTCGAACGCATACGCGCCTGCTGCGGCTTTGACATCGCCACGGACAAAGAGCATGTAGAGGATGCGTTCCGCCATCTGCGCCTGAACATTGTTCACGATGTCGAAATGATTCAGGGGACGGTTGGTGTTTTTCATACCGGAAATTCCGTGTGACCAGGCGAAGCGGTAGAGACCGTCCCAGTCCTGAAGTCCGGCATAGCCGCCGAAGAGGGTCGGGCACTCCGCGCGCCAGATGTTCGGCACGCAGAAATTGAATTCCGTCACGGTGAACGGTTTTCCGAACACGCGGGTTGCCATCAGCTCCCGTGGCGCCGCGGCGTCGGCGCTGATCGACGAGCGGTTGTGAAACACAAACGGGATTCCCCACCGTTTCTGCGGGAAACGCGGATGATCCCAGTACTGGTGATTGTCCACATGATCCAGTCCGGCGCGGAGTCCGGCGATGGTGAACACCATGTAGTTGTTCAGATCGGTGACCATGGCCTTGAGTCCGATCTCCTTTTTCAGGAAGCGCATCTGCTCCCGGATGCACCGCTCCTGAAGAGAATTGAGAAATTCGATGAAGAGGCCGTTCCGGGTGATCCGTTTTTCATCGGCGGAAAGGGAATTTTCACGCAGATACTCCTCAAACTTCCGCAGATAGATTCGGCGTGCGCCGAACGACGTGCGGACGCTGTCCCAGACCCCGATGAGCGCATTTTCGTTGACCAGATTCAGGGAGTAGAGCACCGGATCCTCGGCAAGGGAAAGACCGGTGTAGGGATTTTTCGTACACAGGACCTTCCGGGCAAACGCCTTCCAGTTCCGCATCGCGGCCGGACTGACGGGAACCAGATTTTTCATGCTGTATTCCCCGGTCTGATCGAATTCCGGAATCCGGTCGCCCGCCTTCAGCTTCCGGCTGGCGTAAAGATCGATGCAGACATAGAATCCGCGCTCCTTCAGCCGGGCGATCAGGTAATGGAACTGATTCAGCTTCTTCGGATCAATGGTGAGACTGTCGGCAGCCTTGCGGTTCAACAGTCCCTCCTCGAAATGGTGGAGGCGGACCGTATTATAGCCGAGCCGTTCCGCATTCCGGATGAACTGTTCGACCTCCGCACGATTCGGGTAGTTGGCAGTTCCGACAAGATTCGGCCCCAGAAGACGGATCCGCTTCCGGGGAGCCTTCTCAAACACGAAATGCCCGTTCGGATCTGCGACGATGTGTCCATATTTTCCCGCGGGCATCTCGCGGAAGACGGAGAAATCCAGCGGAGATCCCTCTGCCGTCGTCCCGCCGAACCGGATCGGCAGCCATTCCGGCCCCTTCCGCACCACGAACTCCTCCCGCAGCGGAAGACGGGCCCGGCCATCCGCGAACGCCGCGCCGGCGATCATCCACACCGCATCTCCGGCCCCCTTGACAAATTCCAGACGCACCGGTTTCCCCTTCAGCGGAAATGCCGAAAGATACAGTCCGATCTCCGCGGAAGGAACTTTCCCGTTCCAGACCACATGCGCATTCCGTCCTTCGACCGGACGATACCAGTTTCCGCAGTCGCGTCCCGCGGCGACCGCCACATTTTCCGTCCGTCCATCCGCATACCGGATCCGGAGAAATCCGACCGGCTCCCTTCCCACCGGAGTCCATGCGGAAGCGTGGAGCAGATAAAGATAGCGCATTCCCTCCGGGAAACGGGAGATCTCCACGGCGGCGGATTCCGGTCCGAGCCCCTGTCCGAGCACCAGACACGATTTTCCTCCGTTCCGATCCGGATTCACCGTGTCGATCCGGACATTGTAAAAATTGTGCTTCCCGGTTTTCAGAGAGCGGAGATCCATTTCCGCCCCCTGCCCGGTCCATCCGGGGAACTTCCCGTCATCGCGGAAACTCCGGTTGAAAACACCGGAAAGATCCAGCGGAACGGATTTGACATCGAAGCGGGCGAAATCATACGGGAAATTCAGAGCGAGACTCCAGGATCTTACCATTTCCGGATGTCGTTGTTCGGGCAGGAAGCGCAGCTGATAATACTCCGTTTCGCCGCGGACGAATTTTCCGACGCAGAACAGATGGAAATTTCCGGAGACCGAAAATCCTCCATACGGATCCGTCACCTCCACCTTCCGCGCCTTCCCGCCGAAAACGTTCCTTTTCCGGAACGTCGACGGCATGGAGATCGCTTTTCCATCGATTTTCAGTTCAATTTTCTTATTCAGCGGCAGTTCGACTCCGAGGAACACCTGTTTGCACGGAACAGGCTCCTTCCGAGCATCCAGACGAACCTCCCAGCGGAAGCGTCCTTCCTCCTGAGCCTGAATGGTTTCCGTGATCCGGAAAAGGTCGAATTCCCCTTTCAAGGCAAACTCCTTCTTCGTGTTTTTCGGATACCCGGCATCCGGTTTCACACGCGACTGGCCGATCGGATGCCATGCGGAATCGTAGCGGAGCATGGAAAAGCGGTAACGGCCGTCCAGCGAAAACACCCCATTCGGGGAAATCTGCATACTTTTCCCGAAATCCGCAGCCGCTCCGAACGGCAGCAGGAACAGCGAGAGCAAAATCATTTTCAAAAAAACTGTCATTTTCACCATCTCCGACTGTAATTTCATTTCTGTTTCAAATCCCACTTTTCCTTATATCTGCGGCTTGTGCTTGTATCCGTTCCGTCCCAGAGATCCCGGAAGGAGAGCGATGCGGCATGACCGTCATGAAACACAGCGTTCAGCCGTCCGGCATGCCGATAGGCCGGCATATTGTTGAGGGATGAGGAATATACCTCTCCGTAAACATCATAATAGATTGTTTTGTTTGCCCGTTCATAGCAGACCATCCAGTCGGTTCCGTCCGTAAAAAGGAGTTTGGAAGCGGGACGGCTCACCTGTGCATTCCGCATCCCCCGGTAAGCGCCGTTGCTGTGCTCGGCAAAACTGGGCAGACCCTCGCGGTTAAGTCCGTACGAATACATGACCTGGAAACAGCCGGGCCAGGAGGGGGATGTAACAGACCGGGCAAGAGAGGCATTCGGACAAATCAGTCCGCCCGGCCAGTAGTAACCGATCTCCGGAGTCAGTTTCGCATACGGGCGGAGCTGATAAACCCATCGAAGATCCGTGAATTCTCCCACGGTATTGACACCGGGGCACCATCCGTCATAATCGTCCTGATAGAAAATGGTGAACTTCCCGAAGGAATTCAGAATATTCATACAGGTGATCGTGCGCGCCTTCTCTCTTGCGGCATTCAAAGCGGGCAGAAGGACCGCGGCAAGAATGGCGATGATCGCAATCGTGACCAGCAATTCTATCAGAGTAAAGTTTTTTCCCGTCTTTTTCATAGAGTTCTCCCAGTTGTTGTTTTCACAGTTCCAGAAGGTAGACACCGCGTTTCCCGTCATGGGTCGAATCCACGGTGACGAAGCGGCCGTCCGGGCTCCAGCGCGGATGGAGATCGCAGCGGGTCTCCACCGTCGGGACCGGTTCGTGATGAAAGGTTCCGAGCAGTTCCCATTCTCCGGTCTGCGCGTCGATCCGGATCAGTTTCTGGCGGGAGTCGGCGTCGGGATAGCTGTCGGCGAGGATCCATTTCCCATCCGGAGAAAAGACCATGTGCGCCATGCCGCCGTGACTTTCCGAAAGCTCCCGGGCAAGAAACGGACGTCGGCTTTCGTCGAACACCACCGCGCCGTGCCCGGATCCGGTCCAGTCCGCATCGACCAGAATTTCGCGCGGAGTCCGGCCCCAGATCTGGTGGGAGATGAACTTCTGCCACTGGCACTCGGAAAGCACGCACTCCGCATCGCCGCCCTCCAGAGAGCTGGTGTACAGAAACGTCTTCCAGCGGATGTCCTTCCGCCGGCACGATTCCGCGCACTGACGGAACAGCCAGAGCACACGCGTCGAATCGCAGTTGACAATCGCATGGTTCAGCCAGATGTGCTGCCCCGGAAGACCGTATGCGTACGGATGGCGTTCCATCATTGTCCGGTAACTCACAATCAGCTTGATTTCTCCGCTTTCCAGATTGATCCGGAAAATTCCGTCCGAATCCGGATCCGCCGGATGCAGATCTTCGCTGAGAAGCGCGTCCGCATAGCTGTACCCGCGGCGCGGAATCCGGGAAAAGTTCAGGGAGACCGCCCACTTCCCGTCCGGCGACATCGCATACACCGGAAGCTCATAACGCCCGACCACGCCTTTCCCGATCTGGAAAATCCGCGCCACCAGCCGCTTCTCCTTCTCCTCGTAATCGTTGTAGATGAAACAGTCCGGCCGATGTTTCAGGAACAGCTCCATACTCCCCTGCTGATGGCACCATGCCCGCGTCTCGGTCATCGGCTCATAGTTTCCCTCCCGGTCCAGAAGCCCGATCTCCGCTCTCTCCCCCCGCTCCGGAAGACGGTCGATCTGCGAAATTTTCAGAACCAGATGCCGCCGGATCTCCCCATCCCACGGATTCCGGTCGTAGTACCCGAAAAAATAGTGCCCGTCATCCGGGGAGAGTTTCCTCCACGAATGTTTCCGGTCAATCTCCTTCATCATCTCCATGCACCTCCTTTTTATTTATTCGTATAAGCAATCAAGAAAAAAATCATGTCGATTCGCGGATCACCAGACGGCAGGGGATGGAAAGGAACTCGTGATGATCCGGATTTTCCAGCGAAGCAGAAAGTTCTGCAATCAGAGCATTCGTGATCCGTTTGCGCGGCTGGTCGACCGTGGTCAGAGAAGGCGTAAGATACGCGCCGGTGGAAATATTGTCGAATCCGGCCAGCGCGATGGCATCCGGAATGGAATATCCGGCCAACGCGATGGCCCGCTTGGCTCCGAGTGCGAGTTCGTCATTGTGCGCAAAAATGCCGTCGGTTTCCGGATGACGCTTCAAGTAGGCCTCCGTCGCGCGGAATCCCGGACGCATCGAATCGTCCGACGCGGGGGAAAACGGGATCGGAGAAAGAGGCAGTCCGGCCTCTCGAAGCGCATCGGAATAGGCCCGGAAACGGGGTTCCTTCTCCAGTGCCGCGCCGAGATACGCAATCCTCCGCCGGCCGCGCGCAATCAGAAAACGCATCAGCCGCAGAGCCGCGTGATAACGATCCGGAAGAACCTGACTGACCCCCAGATTCAGCGGATCGTCCCCTCCGTACAGCACCAGTGCGATTCCATCCTCCTTCAGCGGGAGCAGTTCCCGTCCGCCGTTTGCCAGTCCGATCACGCCCGCCACGCGCATCTGGCGCAGAATCTCCACGGTCCTGCGCAGCTCCTCCGGAGTCTCCGCGGGAGCGAAATAGAGCAGGAATCCACGCGGACGCAGCTGGTTCTGAATCTCCTGAAAGAGTTCCGCGTAGAACGGATTGGTCAGTCTCGGGAAAACGGCTCCGATCAGACTGGTCCGCCCTCCGCGCAGCATCTGCCCCGCGAGATTCGGCTGATAGCCGGCATCCTCCGCGAGTTTCCGCACCGACTCCCGCAGCTTCGGAGAGATCCGTTCCGATCCCTTCAGCGCCATGGACACCGCCGCCTGCGTGATATTCAATGCCCTTGCAATCTCTTTCTGCGTCATGATGGAACAATCCTGTCTCTTTTTTGCTTATACGTATAATTTTACCATAAATCCCACCATTTGTCAAGAGGGGGGAAGAGTATTTTTCCGGAAAATCGGAAAATGGCGGAAAAAGAAACGGTCAGGAAGCATCCGGAGACTTGAAATCGGGGGAAAAAGCTGTACGGTACCAAATCACCGGTTCCGGCGTAACGACAAGGAACGGTTCCGCAGCGATCCGGGTCACAGACTAAATCAGAAAAAAGGATCTTCACATGGCATTCAAATTGGATCTTCCGGATCAGGTCACGCTGGTTACGGAACGCGGGAAGCACATCCTTGCTCCGGCGGAGAATATGACGTTTCAGGATGTCTCGCTTGCACTCACTTCGGAAGACGACGGCTTGAAAATCGAAATCACCGCCGACCGGACTCCGCTGAACTTTCTCTTCCTGCGCTGGAACAGACGCCTTCCCGAAAACGCCCTCTTCCTCGGCGACGCCTGGGAACGCACCTATGGCGATCTCCAGTGGCGCACCCACGATCCCGCCCGCATGATGCCGTGGTACTTCCTGATGCACGAAGGAACCCGGACCGCCGGCTTCGGAGTCCGGGTCCGCCCGGGCGCCTTTGCCCTCTGGACCGAAAATCCGTCCGGGATCGCCCTCTGGCTGGATCTCCGGAACGGGAGCAGAGGAGTCCTTCTGAACAACCGGACTCTCCACGCGGCAACCGTGGTTTCCGCGGAATACGACGGGATC
>ERZ824600.1575-NODE-1575-length-27371-cov-8.117294_pt1 | contig 27371 bp, 20 predicted proteins | sample MGYA00519933_ERZ824600 | MGnify/ENA primary metagenome ERZ824600 (study PRJEB31778, sample SAMEA3449178) | human gut metagenome | biome: human gut; feature: human-associated habitat; material: faeces | place: United Kingdom | collected 2010/2012 ... | reverse complement strand
GCTTGTCGTAGAGCTTTTTGCCCTTGCACAGGCCGACTTCCATCTTGACGCGGCCGTGCTTGAAGTAGAGAGAAAGGGGAACGAGAGTATAGCCCTGCAGCTTGCACTGCTGGTGCAGACGCCGGATCTCGGTCTTGTGGGCCAGCAGACGCCGCACCCGCAGAGGGTCCTGATTGAAGATGTTGCCGTGGTCGTAGGGAGTGATGTGCATTCCCTTGACCAGCAGCTCGCCGTCCTCAATATCGACCCAGCTGTCTTTCAGGTTGACGCCGCCGGCACGCAGGCTCTTGACCTCGGTGCCTTTCAGCTCAACGCCGGTCTCCAGCGCTTCCAGAACGAAATACTCGTGGCGCGCTTCCCGGTTTGTGGCAATCGTCTTGGTTGCCGGACGCTCTTTGGTCGGTGCCATTCCGCGCGCCTCCTTTCTATCGCTTTGGTATCGTTACGTTAGTATATCATATTTTTGTGGATTTTCAAGGTCACTTTTTGAAGAAACTGTAAATCTTTCCCGCAAAAAGCGCCTTACAGCTTTTTATAGCCCGCCGGTTCGTCCGCTGCACACCGCCGCTCCATCAGGTAGGTGTCCAGCCAGCGGCCGTGGCAGTCCCGGGCAATGCGCTCCCGGCGGCCCACCACGCGGAAGCCGCATTTCAGGTGCAGGCCCCGGGAGGGGGCGTTGTCCTGCAGCACCGTGGACTGCAGTGTCCAGTACCCGGCCTGTTCGGCCTCACGGCAGAGCGCCGTGAGCAGGTGATAGCCCAGCCCCTTGCCCCGGAATTTCTCCCCGACATAGATGCTCACCTCGGCCACGCCGCGGTAGCACCAGCGGGAATCTACCCGATGCAGGGCTGCCCAGCCGGCCACGACCCCATCGTCCAGCACCACCAGGCGGCATTCCCGGGTATGGGATGCGTCCCAGGCGGTGTAGGGCGGGCAGTTGGTCTGGAAGGTGGCGTGCTCGGTGGCAATGCCCTCCAGATATATTTTGGACACGGCAGTCCAATCCTCCGGCATCATGGGCCGGACTGTGATCTCACTCATATTCCTATCCTGACCGGAGCCGCAATGCTCCGGTTTCCCCTCATTGCGTGTGCAATATCTCTTTTCAGTATAGCAGAATCTGCCGCAAATCACAATGGAAACCTGTTCACCTCAGGCCGGGCAGAGTGTCTGGAATCTGAATACCCGGCCCCTCGGAAGCGTGGAGATCACAACGCATGGATTTTGCGGACAGATTTGTTTTGACAATACCGGCGGGTGTGATACAATAGAACAAAAACCAACCGGTGTCGCCTGTGCAGTCTCATATTATAGTCCTCTGTACGGGAAAATGCAATCAGGGCGGTGCCGGGGGAAAGGAACGGAACATGAAACAGGCAAAACGAATCGTCGCGATGGTGCTGTGTCTGCTGGCACTGCTGGCCCTGCCCGCCGGTGCCGTAATGGAAAAGGGAGAGCCCAACATCACGGCCCAGACCACCATGAAGGAAGTGCGCAACAACCCGGGCATCAAGAACTCCGGCTTCTACACCTATTCGCAGGATAAGGACTGCCCGCCGGGTCAGGCCCTGTGGGAGATGACCACTGTGGAGGGCTACACCAACGAGTATGTGGCCGAAGGCTGTGCCAAGGGGCTGAATCTGGTCATTGAGAACTACAACAATGGCGTTCAGGTCACCCACTCGTTCTACACGGATGCGGAAAAGGCGGCGGACCGCACCAAAAACAACACCGGCCTGTTCTATTTCCCGGCCAAGGCTGAAAATGCCAAGTTTGCGCTGATCCTGGCTGGCAGCGGTGCCAATGAGAGCGCCGAGCTGGAGGAGGGGGCCTGTACGGCCTGGCAGCTGCATGAGCTGGGCTATGCCGCCTTTATTCTGCGGTATCGCGTCTGGACGGATGCTTCCGATGACGCTCCGCTGGAGGACATCGGCCGGGCCATGCAGTACATTGAGGAACACGCTGTGGAGTTTGGCATCCAGCCGGAGCAGTACGCCATTGTGGGATATTCCATGGGCGGCCACCTGACGGGTCTGTTCGGCACGGAATCGGTGGGGTATCAGCATTACAATGTGCCCAAGCCTGCCGCCCTGCTGCTGGGCTACCCCATCAACGATATGACCTACATCAAGCCCATCTACCATGTCATTCAGGATATCGGCGCGTACGGCCCCAAATACTATACCCGGAATCTTTCGGATGAGATCACGCCGGACTACCCCGCCACCTACCACTGGCACGGTGTGAACGACACGCTGCTGAAAGAGCTGGTCTACTGGCGGCAGGGACCGCAGCTGGAAGCTGCCCTGCAGGCCAATCACGTCAAGCATGTTTACCGGGTGTTCAACAATGCACCTCACGTCTGCGGCATCGGCACAGGAACAGATGCCGAGAACTGGCTGGTGGAAGCCACTGCTTTCTGGGAAGAGCAGTGCGCCTGAGAGAAAGGATGAAACAGGATGAAAGATCTGAACGAAGCATTTGTGCATCTGAACGTCGGTCTGCCCGATGATGTGGAGCGGCTGAAGGCTGCGGGCTATTACAAAGAAGCCGTGGCACGGATCGATGAATATCTGGCCGAGGACTGGACGGAGACCCAGAACAGCCCCCGCAGTCAGGGGTTGGAAATGCCGGAGTATGAGCAGCCCGCCAACCCTGTGCCCCACGGCGTGGACGCACTGCGGGATGCCCTGCTGGTGCAGAAGGAGATCATGCGCCGCCTGCCGCAGGAATACTGCTGGAACGAGGCACAGGCCGTGGCCCGGATGCAGGGCCTGGTGCGGGATTTCACGGTGGAGGAGTTCCGCCAGCTGGTGCATGATGGCCGGGTGGACTGGCGGTTCGTGGAAGGGGAGAAGCGCTACCTTGACCGCTTTGCCGAGACGCTGATCGCCACCCACGCCGACCTTGCCGCCCGTCAGCTCGACCCGCCCGCCCCGGCCGCGCTGGCCCGGGAGCGCCGCCACCGCATCCATGACCAGATGGAGCGGGAAGGGCAGGCCAGTGCCCGCATCACGCTGAAGACCAGCGTGGGGATGTCGGATGAGGCCTTTGCCGCTGCTCTGGCCAAGGCAAAGGCAGAGGGCCGGGAGAGCGTGCACGTCCGCGCCTGGCTGCCCATCCCGGCGGAATGCCTGGCCCAGAGCGAGATCGAGCTGCAGAGCTTTACCGAGCAGCCGGGCCGCATCGCCGATGCAAACGCCCCCCAGCGCACCGTCTGCTGGGAGGCTGACCTGACCGAAAACCGCCGCTTCGGGGTGCAGTACCGTTACAAGACAACGGCAGTTTATGCTGACCCGCTGGACTTTGTGCCTGCACCGGAACAGCCGACCTTTGATACCGAGGAGCAGGCCCCGCATATCGTGTTCACGCCCTACCTGCGGGCGCTGGCTGCACAGCTGACCGAAGGGATCACCGACCCGGCGGAAAAGGCAAAGCGCATCTATGATTACGTTACCCTGAACGTGCGGTATCACTATCAGCCCGCCTACTTTGTGCAGGAATGCCTGCCCGACCACTGCGCGCGGGACCGGCGCGGTGACTGCGGTATTATGGCCCTGACCTTCATCACCCTCTGCCGTCTGGTGGGCATTCCGGCCCGCTGGCAGAGCGGCCTGTCGGTGTCGCCCACCGGCGTGGGCTGCCACGACTGGGCCATGTTCTACATTGCCCCCAAGGGCTGGATGTATGCCGACTGCTCGTTTGGTGCCTCCATGGCACGGCAGGGCGAGGAAGAGCTGCGCCGCCACTACTTCGGCAGTCTGGATACCGGGCGCATGGTGGCAAACCGCGCCTTTGAGGCACCCTTTGACCCGCCGATGTACGGGTTCCGCTCCGACCCCTATGATAACCAGTCGGGCGAGTGTGAGGTGGACGGCGTGGGCCTTTATGGCGATGCGCTGGATACCCGGAAAGAATTGGTCGATTTCGAGGACTTATAATCAATGGAATTTTTAGCTGGATTGTACACCCTGCTGCTGGTCACCATCTGCCTGCTGCTGGCAGCGGTGCTCTGGAAACTGAACAAGCCCCGGAACGGGGGAGACTACGAGGAGCTCAAGCGCTGGATGCAGCAGCAGCTCGATGCACAGGCAAAAGACTTTGCGGCCAGACAGGCGGCAATGGCGGAGCAGAATTACACCGCCATCCGCAGTGTCAGTGAGACGCTGCAGACCTCAGTGCAGAGCATGAGCACCACACTGGCACAGGGCCAGAGCGGCCAGCAGCAGATCCTGACCCAGCGGCTCCAGAGTCTGGAGGCTGCCAACACCCAGAAGCTGGAAGAGCTGCGCAGGACCCTTGCGGAAAACATGACCGCCCTGCAGGTCGAGAACGCCAAAAAGCTGGATGAGATCCGCCACACCGTGGATGAGCAATTGCAGGATGCCTTGCAGAAGCGGGTGACCGAGAGCTTCAAGGCTGTGAACGACCAGCTGGAACAGGTGTACAAGGGGCTGGGCGAGATGCAGAACCTTGCCGCCGATGTGGGCGGGCTGAAGCAGGTGCTCTCGGGCGTTAAGACTCGCGGCATTCTGGGAGAGATCCAGCTGGGGGCCATTCTGGAAGAGATCCTGGCCCCGGAGCAGTACGAGACCAATGTGGCCACCATCCCGGGCAGCACCCAGCGGGTGGAATATGCCATCAAGATGCCGGGTGCGGACGGCGGCACGGTCTGGCTGCCCATCGACTCCAAATTCCCCGGCGACACCTATGCGCACTTGCAGGATGCCCAGGCCTCCGGCGATGCGCAGGCGGTGGAGAATGCCCGCCATGCGCTGGAGCTGGTGCTGCGGAGCGAGGCAAAGGACATCCGGGAAAAGTATGTGGAACCGCCCTACACCACGACCTTTGGCATCCTCTTCCTGCCTTTTGAGGGGCTGTACGCCGAGGTGGTGAACGCCGGTCTGCTGGAGGTGCTGCAGCGGGATTATCAGGTGAACATTGCAGGCCCCAGCACCATGGCGGCTCTGCTCAACAGCCTGCAGATGGGCTTCAAGACCCTTGCCATCCAGAAGCGCTCCGGCGAGGTCTGGCAGCTGCTGGGTGCCGTTAAGACGGAGTTCGACAAGTTCGGGCAGGGGCTCTCCAAGATGCAGCAGCGCCTGCGCCAGACCGATGAAGAGCTGGACAACCTCATTGGTGTCCGCAGCCGGGCCATCAGCCGCAAGCTCCGCAGTGTCCAGAGCCTGGATGATGCCAGCGCGGCAGCCCTGCTGGAGCTGGACAACGAGCCCGGCCGGCCGGTGGCAGCAAGACTGCCGGAGGAGCTTGAATAATCTTTAACAATGTGCTATACTAGGAACCGTTATTAGTATTATACTGCCGCTTTTCCGGCACAGCAATATGGATAGAGAGGATGTCTGCTATGAGCGTGAAAAAGATCAGCGAAGCCATTCTGGGCGTGGGTGTGGACGATACCACCATTGACCTGTTCGAGAGCCAGTACCCGGTGCCCACCGGCGTGAGCTACAATTCCTATGTCATTCTGGACGAAAAGACCGCCATTCTGGATACGGTGGATAACCGTGCCACGGAGCCCTGGCTTGCCAACCTGACCGAGGCACTGGCCGGACGCAAGCCGGATTACCTGGTGGTCAGCCACATGGAGCCTGACCACGGTGCCAATATCGCCAGACTGGCCGCCCTCTACCCGGAAATGCAGGTGGTGGGCAACGCCAAAACTTTCCTGTATATGGATCAGTTCTTTGGGGCGGATGCCGTTGCCAAGGAGCGCCGCGTGGTGGTGAAGGACGGCGAGAGCCTGAGCCTGGGTACCCACACCCTGACCTTTGTGCTTGCCCCCATGGTGCACTGGCCCGAGGTCATGGTGAGCTATGAGAGCAGTGAAAAGGTGCTCTTCTCTGCAGACGGCTTTGGCCGGTTTGGTGCAGTGGCCAGGTTTGACGAAAACGCCGACTGGGCCAGCGAGGCCCGCCGCTACTACCTGAATATCGTGGGCAAGTACGGCCCGCAGGTGCAGGCTCTGCTGAAAAAGGCCGCCGCGCTGGATATTGCCACCATTTGCCCCCTGCACGGCCCCGTGCTGACCGGCGATCTGAGCAAGTACCTGAACTACTATGACCTGTGGTCCAGCTACAAGGCCGAGGAGCCGGAGAAGATCCTGGTGGCCAGCGCTTCCATCCACGGCCACACCAGAGCCGCCGCCCACACCATGGCTGAGAAGCTGCGCGCCAAGGGTGCCAAGGTGGTGGAGATGGATCTGACCCGCACCGATGTCTCCTATGCCGTCACTGAGGCCTTCCGCTGCGGCCGGATCGTGCTGGCCTGCGCCACCTACGATGGCTTCCTTTTCCCGCCGATGGAGAATCTGCTGACCCACCTCAAGACCAAGAACTTCCAGGGCCGCACCGTTGGCCTGATGGAGAACGGCACCTGGGCCCCCATGGCTGCAAAGCTGATGCGTGCTGAGCTGGACGGCATGAAGAACATCACCGTCTGTGATGCCGTTGTGACCATCCGCTCTGCCGCCGATGCCGCCGCTGAGGCACAGATGGATGTGCTGGCTGACGAGCTGCTGGCAAAGTAACGAATCGAACCCATAAAAAGAACGAACGCCTGCCGAGTGAGAAAAGCCCGGCAGGCGTTCGTTTTGCTTATACGGTTTTGCGGGAAAAAAATTACTCTGCGTTCAGATCGGCCAGTGCCGTGCGGAGGTTGGCCAGTACCTTCTGGCTCAGCAGAACAAAGGCCTGCTTTGTGCGGCCTGCCGAGACGTTGGCGCAGTGGACATTCTCCCGGGCAAAGAAATCCTCGCTCACCGGGCCGGCAGCGGCACGGGTGTCGCAGAAGAAGTGGTTGCCGGGCAGGGTGAGCCACTGCTCCAGTGCAGCGGAATCAAAGCCGGGGCCGATGGAAGTGTTGAACAGCACCTTGCCGGTGCCCAGCTGGGCAAATTCCTCGCTGCCCAGCAGCAGAACATTTTTGTTCAGGCAGGTGAACACCACTTCGCTTTCGGCCAGCAGCTGGGGCAGGGGCTTGTAGGCCATGCCTGCGGCTTCTGCGTCCGGCTTGTGGCTGCGGCTGTAATAGCTGACTTCCGCCCCCAGGAACTGCAGGGCGTTGGCGATCATCCGGCCGGAAACGCCCAGCCCGACGATGCCGACCTTCAGGCCGTAGATCTCCACAGGCTCATCGTGGAGCATGGGCATCCCAAAACCATGCAGGATGCCGGTGAGCTCATGGAGCACATACTCCACCACGCCCCGGTCGCCGTAGTCCCGGATGCCCAATACCCGGATGCCCCGGCTGCGGGCAAAGGCGATGTCCACATTGGCACTTGCTTCGGAATACAGGCTGCAGCACATGCCGATGTAACGCAGGTTGGGGCAGCGCTCGATCACATCCCGGTCGATGCGGGAGGTATAGCTGAGCAGGGCGGCATCCGCATCTCCGATGCGGCGCACGATCTCATCGTTGTCAGCGGGGATATCCTCAAACAGCCGGACCTCTTTTGCATAGCGGGAAAGCTCCTGCTCCGCACTGGGGATCAGGCTGACCGGCTCAATGGCAACAAGTTTCTGGAACATGGAGAACCTCCTTTAATAGAAGCAGACGGGGGAGGACAGGTTGCGCAGCAGGGAGACCGCGCTCCAGCCCGCGATGGCGCTGGTGGAGGAACAGATGTCTACCACGGCCTTTACGCCCTCGATCTCGGCAGTGATGCGGTGATCGTCGCCCACCCAGTTGGGCACCGAGTGCATGGTCACACCAGTGATCTCAGGGCCGGTGGTGGCCAGAGAGGTGGCCACCGCCACATTGACCCGGCGGGGGAAGGTGGCAATGGCTTCCTTGGCGTTACCGGTGAACACGGTGGTCTTTTCCGTGTCGGTCAGCAGATGCTCAGCCCAGACAGGGGTGTTGCGGAAGCCCCGGGCACCGGTGTGGGTCTCGATGCCTGCGGTTTCCTCCAGCTGTTGTGCCTGTGCCATCAGGGTCACGGTCTGCAGCACATCAAAGCCGCCGATGGCACCACTTGCCAGATGCACCTTGGCGCTGCCCTCCCGGGCGGCCTGCTGCACCTGCTCGTAAAACGCAAGGTCAGCGAAGGCACCGATGGACAGGATGATCAGATTCACGCCCCGGCGCAGGACCGGCAGCGCCATGGCACGCACTGCCTCAACAGAGGCGGCCTCCACGATGTATTCTGGCTCCAGTGCCAGCAGCGCATCCACGGTATCGCAGACAGCGCAGCCGGTTTTGGCGGCAGTTGCTTCAGCGGAGGCACGGGTGCGGCTGGTCACACCCACCAGCTCGTAATCTGGCAGCAGGCCGTTCTTCCATGCGTCGGCCACAATATTGCCCAGAAAGCCGCAGCCCACGATGCCCAGTTTCGTTTTCATAGCTTGATTTCTCCTTTTCCTGCACAAAGTGCGATTCATTCCCTTCCAGTATAGCAGGTTTTCTTTTGGATGCAAGCCGCGGCCTTTGGCAGGGGGTACACCGGAGCGGAGCATCCCGCCTCAGGGCTTCGGCTCTGCGGCCGGATCGTGCTGGCCTGCGCCACCTACGATGGCTTCCTCTTCCCGCCGATGGAGAATCTGCTGGCAAAGTCTTTTTTGTGTGGAGTTCGCCTTTCTTTGTCAGAACAAATCGTACTGCTTCATAGTTTCAGCTTTTCGGGAATCATGTTTCTCGTAGTAGCCGATCAGGGTACCGTCCTCGTCCCGCAGGGCAACCATGTAGACATCACGGACATGCTTTGGATTGTAGTAGGTATAGACGATGTTGTGGCTGGCATCCGCCGCGAACCACTCGACCACCTTGCGGATGGCTTCCACCGAATGGGGGTTGTGGCAGGCCAGAAGGCTTTTGCCCAGCAGGGCGGCTCCGCCGTATTTGCCGTAATCCACCACAGCGGCAGGGTTCATATAGAGGATGGTGTGATCCAGGTCGCAGATAACCACGGCCTCGCGGTCCTGGTCGATGATGCTTTTGAAATAGGCGTTCAGGTCTGCCATGATGTTGCTCCTTCTTTATTCTTATCCAGCGCGTCGAACTGTTTGACGATCTGCGGGTCCTTCAGCTTGATGACCTTGCCGGTGAGGTAGTGCAGGGTGTTCTCCTCCGGGATATCCAGGAAGCTGATGCGGACGGCGCAGAGGGCTTGGGTCTTGGTGCCGGTGCGCTCGTTCATCTTGCGGTTGCCGTATTTGATATCTCCCAGCACCGGCTTGCCCAGGTAGGCCAGATGCGCGCGGATCTGGTGGGTGCGGCCCGTGATGAGGCCAATCCTGCACAGGGCAAAAGGCCCGGCGGTGCGCAGCACATCCACATCGGTGATGATCTGCTTGCGGTGCTCGTCCTGCGCCTGGTGGGCGTGGATACTGACCTTGTTGTTCTTCTCGTCGTGCTCCCACCAGGCCGTGAACCGCCCGCTCTGGGGGATGCCCACGGTGATGGTGTAGTATTCCTTTTTGAGCAGGTCGGTGCGGATGATCTCGTTCATGTCCCGCAGGGCGGCGTAGCTCTTGGCAGCGATGACAAGGCCCTCGGTGCCACGGTCCAGCCGGTTGCAGATGCCGGGCTTGAAGCGGTTCTCGCCGCCTGCGTCATACTCGCCCTTCTGGGCCAGATACTGGGTGAATGCGTCCACAAGGTTGGCATCGCCGGTGCGGTCGCTGTGGCAGAGCAGGTGGGTGGGCTTGTACAGCACGGCAATGTTCTCGTCCTCATAGATGACGGTCACCTTGGGCTGGTTCTGCTGCTTTTTGGGGGCAGGCTTGCGGGCTGCAGGCTTTGCGCCCTCGGGCGGGAAGAATTCATCGTTGATGTACAGCTCAATGAGATCGCCCGCCTTGAGCCGATCCTCGGGGGCTCCCTTTTTGCCGTTGACCTTGACCCGCTTGTTGCGGAAGCTCTTGTACAGCAGGCTGGTGGGGAGATCGCGCGTCACGCTCTGGACAAAGCGGGAAAGCCGCACGCCCTCGTCGTTTGCGGTGGCAGTAAATTGTTTCATAAGATCGTTCCTTTTATTGGATGAAAGACAAGCCCTCTCCGTCTTTGCTTCGCAAATCCACCTCTCCCAAAGGGAGAGGCAATGCATCTCCCGGGTTCAGTACATGCTGACCGAGAGCCACAAGAGGCTCTCCCTTTGGGAGAGCTGGCAAAGCCGCAGGCTTTGACTGAGAGGGCATATTGATTCATAAAAAAGCCTTTTCTCTATAATAAACCACCCTTTCTTTGAAGTCAACGCAGAATATTTCCTGTGCCCCCTTGTGTTTTGCTGAAAAAACGGTACTATTAGAGTAATAACGCAAAAGGAGAACGACCATGGCGAAGGAAAGCAGCCAGCATGAGGGGCACCGCCAGCGGATGCGCGCCCGGGTAGAGCAGTACGGACTGGAAAGTCTGGAACCCCACGAAGCGCTGGAATATGTCCTTTATATCACCAACACCCGCAAGGACACCAACGGCCTTGCCCATGTCCTCATAAATCGGTTCGGAGACTTTGCCGGGGTGCTGGATGCCTCCGAGGAGGATCTGCTGACGGTGGAGGGGGTAGGCCCCTCCACCGCCCGGATGCTGCATCTTTTGCCGCAGGTCGGCAGATACTATACCCAGTGTGCGGTCAACGGAAAAAAATGCATGAAGACCACCGACCAGCTGGTCGAATACCTGATGGCACAGTTTGCCGGGACTGTGCAGGAACGCGCCCTGCTGGCTGCGCTGGATGGCCGCAGCCGCATCAAGGGGCTGTTCTGGCTGCGGGACGGCACCAGCGACCGGGTGAGTTTGGAGATCAAGGATGTGGTGGCGGCAGCCCTCAAGGGCGGTACCGACAGTGTGGTGCTCTGCCATAACCACCCCAACGGCGTGGCCCTGCCCTCGCGGGAGGATCTGATGGCCACCGAGAATATCGTCCGGGCACTGGGGCTGGTCAAGGTGCATCTGCGGGATCACATCATCCTGACCGAGAGCGAATATTTCTCCATGCGGGAGGCCAACCGCCTGCCGTTCTACGATTTCCAGACCGGGGAGATGCTCAGGCCGTATTGATATTATAAAATAATTGTGTTATAATCAACATGAAAAGTACAACTATTTGTAGTTCCATCTGAGAACAGAAAGGAGAACTGAGACATGGCCGATGAAAAGTTCCATCTCGTCTCCAACTATGCCCCCACGGGTGACCAGCCCCAGGCCATTGAGCAGCTGGTAGAGGGCGTTGAGCGGGGCGACCGCTGCCAGACCCTGCTGGGTGTGACCGGCAGCGGCAAGACCTTTACCATGGCCAACGTGATCGCCCGGTGCAACCGCCCCACGCTGGTGCTGGCCCATAATAAGACGCTGGCGGCCCAGCTCTGCACCGAGTTCCGCTCGTTCTTCCCGGACAATGCGGTGGAGTATTTTGTTTCCTACTACGATTACTACCAGCCCGAAGCCTACATCCCCAGCACCGATACCTACATTGAAAAGGACAGCGCCATCAACGATGAGATCGACCGCCTGCGCCATTCGGCCACGGCGGCGCTTTCGGAGCGGCGGGATGTCATCATTGTGGCATCGGTGTCCTGTATCTACTCTCTGGGCGACCCCATCGATTACCGCAGCATGGTCATCAGCCTGCGGCCCGGGATGCAGATGGAGCGTGACGACCTGTGCAAAAAGCTGGTCACCCTGCAATATGAGCGGAACGACATCAATTTTATCCGCAATAAGTTCCGTGTTCACGGCGACACGGTGGATATCTATCTGGCCTACATGAGTGACCTTGCCATCCGGGTGGAGTTCTTCGGGGATGAGATCGACCGCATCACGGAGTTCAACCCCGTTACCGGCACCCGGCAGAACGTGGTGAAACATGTGGCCATCTTCCCGGCCAGCCACTACATCGTCAGTGCCGATAAAAAGGCAGCGGCCATTGAAAAGATTCGCGCCGAGTGCGACGAGCAGGTGAAGAAGTTTACCGCCGAGGGCAAGCTCATTGAAGCCCAGCGCATCCAGCAGAGAACGAACTACGACATCGAGATGCTGACCGAAGTGGGAATCTGCAAGGGCATCGAGAACTACTCGGCGGTGCTGTCGGGCCGTGCGCCGGGCAGCATGCCCACCACCCTGCTGGATTATTTCCCGGAGGATTTTCTGCTTTTTGTGGATGAGAGCCATGTGACCCTGCCGCAGGTGCGTGCTATGTACGGCGGCGACTATGCCCGCAAAAAGACGCTGGTGGAATATGGTTTCCGTCTGCCGTCGGCCTTTGACAACCGCCCCCTCAAGTTTGAGGAGGTGGAAAGCAAACTGAACCAGATGGTGTTCGTCTCGGCCACGCCGGGCGAGTACGAGCGCCGGAACAGCACCCGGATCGCGCAGCAGGTCATCCGGCCCACCGGCCTGCTGGACCCGCTGATCTCGGTGCGGCCCGTGGAGGGTCAGGTGACTGACCTGTTGGGCGAGATCAACGCCCGCACAGCGAAGAACGAGCGTGTTCTTGTGACCACCCTGACCAAGAAGATGGCCGAGGACCTGACCGACTTCTTGACCGAGCAGGGCATCAAGGTCAAATATATGCACCACGAGGTGGACACCTTTGAACGGATGGAGATCATCAAAGATCTGCGCCTGGGCTCCATCGATGTGGTGGTGGGCATCAACCTCCTGCGTGAGGGCTTGGATCTGCCCGAGGTCAGCCTTGTGGCGATCCTGGATGCCGACAAGGAAGGCTTCCTGCGCAGTGAGACCAGCCTTATCCAGACCATTGGCCGCGCGGCCCGCAACGCCAACGGCGTTGTACTCATGTACGCAGATGAGGTCACGCCCAGCATGGAGCGCGCCATCATGGAGACGGAGCGCCGCCGCTCCATTCAGGACGCCTACAATAAAGAACACGGCATCACGCCCAAAACCATCGTCAAGGCCATCGGCGAAGGGCTCGAAATCAGCATGAGCGAGGAAAACAAGCGGATGCGCCAGCACCGCATGAGCCGCGCCGAGCGCCAGCAGACAATTGAACGCCTGACCAAGGAGATGAAGGAGGCCGCGCGGCTGCTGCAATTTGAGCTGGCCGCGCAGCTGCGCGACGAAATTCAGCGGCTGGAACGCGGAGAGGATCCCACCGCCGCTGACACCAGTGAACGCAAGGCCGCTGCCAAAACACGCAAGGGCAGGAGGAAATATAAAAATTGAGTACAACACCCGAAAAAAAGCCTGCAAAGCGCAGCTCCAAAATCAAAATCGACCCGAACAACCGCATTGTCATCAAGGGTGCGCGGGAGCATAACCTGAAAAACGTCGATTTGGAGCTGCCCAGAGATAAGCTGATCGTCATGACCGGCCTGTCCGGCTCCGGCAAGTCGAGCCTGGCGTTTGACACGATCTACGCCGACGGCCAGCGCCGCTATATGGAAAGCCTTTCCAGCTATGCCCGCCAGTTCCTGGGCCAGATGGAAAAGCCCGATGTCGACGAGATCACCGGCCTGTCCCCGGCCATTTCCATCGACCAGAAAACAACAAGCCACAACCCGCGTTCCACGGTGGGAACGGTAACGGAGATTTACGACTATCTGCGTCTGATGTACGCCCGCATCGGCGTGCCCCACTGCCCGATCTGCGGGCGGGAGATTACCCAGCAGACCGTGGACGAGATGGTCGACGAAGTCATGAAGCTGCCGGAGCGCACCCGCTTTCAGGTGCTGGCCCCCGTTGTGCGTGCCCGCAAGGGCACCCAAGCCAAGGAGCTGGATGCCGCCCGCCGAGCCGGCTTTGCCCGCGTGCGCGTCGACGGCAATATGTACGACCTGAGCGAGGAGATCAACCTCGAAAAGAACATCAAGCACACCGTTGAGATCGTCGTGGACCGCCTGGTCATCAACGACACGGTCCGCGGGCGTCTGGCCGATTCCATAGAAACCGCGCTGGCGCAGGCAAACGGCCTTGTCGTCATCGACGTCATTGGCGGTGAACCGATGATGTTCAGCCAGAGCTACGCCTGCCCCGAGCACGGCATCTCCGTCGAGGAGCTGACCCCGCGGATGTTCAGCTTCAACAATCCCTTCGGTGCCTGCGAGAAGTGTACGGGTCTCGGCACCTTCATGAAGGTCGACCCGGCGCGCGTCATCCCCGACAAGCGCAAGTCCATCCGGGAAAGTGCCATCAAGGCCAGCGGCTGGTATTACGCCGAGGGCTCCATCTCCGAAATGACCTATAAGGCGCTGGGCAAGCGCTACGGCTTTACACTCGATACCCCGGTTAAGGACTTCAGCAAGGAGGCCCTGCACGCCCTGCTGTACGGCACGGGTGACGAGCGTATTGAGATGCAGCGCGAGAGCATGTTTGGCTCCGGCACCTACTTTAACCAGTTCGAAGGCATCATCCCGAATCTGGAGCGCCGTTTCCGCGAGACGAGCAGCGAGTGGGTCAAGGAGGAAATCGCCCTTGTCATGTCCAGCGAGGAATGCCCCGCCTGCCATGGCCGCCGCTTAAAGCCGACAAGCCTGGCCGTGACTGTAGGCGGCATCAACATTGCCGATTTCTGTGACAAGAGCGTCAACGAGGAGCTGGACTTTATCAACACCGCCAAGGTCAGCACCCGGGACGAAATGATCGGTGCGCCTATTTTTAAAGAGGTAAAAGAACGTCTGGGCTTTTTAAAGAGCGTCGGCCTTGGCTATCTGACGCTCTCCCGCGGTGCGGCTTCGCTGTCCGGCGGCGAGAGCCAGCGCATCCGTCTGGCGACCCAGATCGGCAGTGCGCTGACCGGCGTGCTCTACGTGCTCGACGAGCCGAGCATCGGCCTGCACCAGCGTGACAACGATAAGCTGATTGCAACGATGAAGCGGCTGCGCGACCTTGGCAACACGCTGATCGTCGTTGAGCACGATGAAGACACGATGCGGCAGGCCGACTATATTGTCGATGTCGGCCCCGGTGCGGGCGTCCACGGCGGCGAGATCGTCGCCGCAGGCAGCGTCGCGGACATCTGCAAGGTCAAGCGCAGCATCACTGGCGCGTATCTGTCTGGCCGCAAATTCGTAGAGGTTCCCGAGACACGCCGCGAGGGAAACGGCAAGGCGCTGCGCGTCGTCAAGGCCCATGAGAACAATCTGCAGGACATTACCGTAGACTTCCCGCTCGGCAAGCTGATCTGCGTTACCGGCGTGTCCGGCTCCGGCAAGTCGACGCTTGTCAACGAAATTCTGTACAAAACGCTGGCTGCCGCCCTGAACGGTGCGCGCAGCCGCCCCGGCCAGTGTGAGGCGGTCGAGGGCATGGAGTGGGTCGATAAGGTCATCGGCATCGACCAGTCGCCGATTGGCCGCACGCCGCGCTCCAACCCGGCCACCTACACAGGCGTGTTTGGCGACATCCGCACGCTGTTTTCCAACACGCAGGATGCCAAAATGCGCGGCTACGGCCCCGGGCGGTTCAGCTTCAATGTCAAGGGCGGACGCTGCGAAGCCTGCGAAGGCGGCGGCATCCTGACGATTGAAATGCACTTTCTGCCGGATATTTACGTGCCCTGTGACGTCTGCAAAGGCAAGCGCTACAACCGTGAAACGCTCGAGGTCAAGTACAAGGACAAGACCATCTCCGACGTGCTGGACATGACGGTAGAGGAGGCCTGCGTATTTTTCGCCAACATTCCGAAGATCGCGCGCAAGCTGCAAACGCTGCAGGAGGTCGGCCTTGGCTACATCCAGCTGGGTCAGGCAGCCACGACGCTTTCGGGCGGTGAGGCGCAGCGCGTCAAGCTGGCCAATGAGTTGGCCCGCCGCGATACCGGGCAGACCGTCTATATCCTCGACGAGCCTACTACCGGCCTGCATGTGGCCGACGTCCACCGCCTGGTCAAGGTGCTGGATAAGCTCGTTGATGCGGGCAATACGGTCATCGTCATTGAGCACAATCTCGACGTCATCAAACGCGCCGACTATATCATCGACCTCGGCCCCGAGGGCGGCAGCGGCGGCGGCACCATCGTCGCCACCGGCACCCCGGAGGAGGTCGCGCAGAACCCGCACTCCTTCACGGGACAGTATCTCCGGCCCGTGCTGGAGCGCGCCGCGGAGCTGCAATCACAGAAATAACACAAACGGCTCTCCTCCGGGAGAGCCGTTTGCTGTTGCAGCGTACCTTTCTGCCAGACATTGGGGTTTGCATCACAGGGCGTTTTGTGGTATAATATCTTCATATAGGCTTTAAGGAGGGTGGTACTGTGACCGTTTTGCGTTATACCGTGCCGCCGGAAAACGAGGGCTGCAAGCTGGGGCTGTTCCTGCGCATGCAGGGTGTTACGGCAGGACTGATCAAGTCCGTCAAATATGACGGTGACGGCTTTTACGCCGACGATCAGCCCATCCGCACGAATGAGCCTGTACACGCCGGGCAGCGCATCCGCTTTGCGCTCCCGCCCGAACAGGAGACGAGTGTGACCCCGCAGCCCGTGCCGTTTTCCATCGCCTATGAGGACGATTTTGCCGCGGTGCTCAACAAGCCCGCGGGCATTGCCGTGCACCCCACGCTGAACTACCCTGACGGCACACTGGCCAACGGCTGGCTGTACCACCTGCAGCAGCGGGGGGAAAGCGGCATCTTCCGCCCGGTAAACCGCATTGACAAAAACACAAGCGGCCTGGTGCTGTGCGCGAAAAACGCCTTTGCCGCACCGCTGCTGGCCGGGTCTGCCCACAAGTGCTACCTTGCGATTGTGCAGGGGACAATGCCGCTGGGGCCGGGCCGGGTCGAAGCGCCTATCGCGCGGCGCGGTGACTCCATCATTGGCCGCTGCGTGTGCGCGGACGGCAAGTACAGCCTGACCGAGTACGCGGTGCTGGCCGCGGGGCCGGGCCACAGTCTGCTGGCCTGCTGGCCGCGCACCGGGCGCACCCATCAGATTCGCGTACACATGTCCTATATCGGCCATCCGCTGGCGGGGGATACGCTGTACGGCGGGTCGGACATCCTTCTGCGACGTCACGCACTGCACTGCGGCATCCTTGCGTTTGCGCACCCGCTGACAGGGGAGCCCCTCCGTGTGGAGTGTCCGCTGCCCGAGGATATGGCCGCCCTGGCCCGGCAGGAAAAGCTGCTGACGGGCTGGCAGCTGCACAGTCTGCCCTGCGGTGCAGACCCCACGTAAATTTGCTTCACACGGAAAGGAGCTTCCGTATTTTGAATCCCATCCAAACTGATCCCAATCCGAAAAACGATAGCATCACCGAACCCCCGGAGATGACCCCTGTAACGCGCTTTTCTCACTCATCGCAGGAAAAAAAGCGCAGCGATAACCGCCGCAAAGCAGCCCGTTACATGCAGGACCTGCACCGCCGCAACACTGTCGGCGATATGCTGTACATGGTCGGCTTCTGGGTCGAGTATGTTTTTGTCTGCGTAGGCCGCAGAGTGGGGGCTGTTGTGCGCGGCATCGGTGATACCGTGCTGAATCTGCTGCTCATTGTCCTGCGCCCGATTCTGATCGGTATTATCACGCTGATTGAGGACCTGACCAGCCCGTTCGTGCGGATGGCCTCGGGCATCCGTCATATCCGCGCCATCCCCGATACCCTCGTGGAGAGCGTGGATGGCGATGTGCGCCGTGCCAAGAAAAAATACCTTGCCAGCGGCATCCGAAAATACGCCATCGTTGTCTGGAACGCCATCACTTACATACTCCCGGCAGTTGCCGCAGCGGGGCTTGTGGTCCTGGTGCGCAGCGGGCTGGGGCTGCGCTTTGTGCTGAATGTGCAGGTGAACGGCGAGAACGTCGGTTACGTGGAGAGCGAGCAGGTGTTTGAAAACGCCCGTGAGGACGTGCAGTCCCGTATCAACACGGCCAAGCGTATGCTGCAGGCCTCCGGCTCTGCGGTGGAGGACACAAGCTGGGATGTCTACCCGACCTACTCGCTTTCCATCGGCAACCAGACGATGACCGAGAGCGAGATTGCCAACGCCATCCTGCGTACGGCCAGTGATGAGATCATCAACGGCACGGCTGTCTACGTCGACGATCAGCTGCTCTACGTCACCACCGAGGGCGACCACCTGCGCAGCTATCTGGAAAACATCAAGGCACCGTTTGAAAATGCGATGGACAGCAGCGTTTACACGGCGTTTGCCCACAACATCCGCCTCGTGGACGGTGTTTATCTGCAGGAGTCTGTCAGCTCCTACGCGGACGTCATCAACGCCCTGACCGAGGGCGGCGGCATCCACACCTATACAGCCGTCGACGGCGACACCGTCGAGAGCGTCGTCAACGCTACCGGCGTTTCGTTTGACTCTCTGGCACAGATGAACCCCGAACTGCTGACGCTCGACCAGGAGATTCCTGCGGGCACGGTCATCACCACCGGTGCGTCCTCGGCAGAACTCATCAAGGTCAAGGTCGTCCGCCGCGACACAGAAACTGTCGCCATCCCGTTCGACACCCAGAACACCGAGTCCGACCAGTATGATTTCGGCAAGGTCGTGACCCTGCAGGAGGGTGCAGACGGCTCCGAGGAGATCACCTACGAGACAACGATGATCGACGGCGCGGTCACGGACCGTCAGGCCGTGGCCTACAATGTGCTGCAGGCCCCGACCCCGGAAATCACCGTCACCGGCACGAAGCTGAAGAATGGCATGATTGCCAAGGTCGGCTCTGGCTCCTTCATCTGGCCTGTGCCGAATTATAAGTACGTCAGCCGCTGGATGGGCAACGGCCACCGCGGCGCGGACATCTGTGCTGCCTACGGCACGCCGATTTTGGCCTCCGACTCCGGCACGATCATTGCTGCAGGCTGGCATTATTCCTACGGAAACTATGTGGAGATCGATCACGGCAACGGCTACAAGACGCTGTACGGTCACATGTCCAGCATCGCTGTTTCTCAGGGGCAGGCCGTCACGCAGGGGCAGGTCATCGGCTATGTCGGCTCCACGGGCAACTCCACCGGTAACCACTGCCATTTTGAGATGTCCTATAACGGTGCGCTGTTCAGCGCCTATACGCTGTTCTCGGGTATGTGATTTCCGGCGAAATTACGGTGCATGGTCAACATATCTTGTGCTGTTTCACAAAAATTTTGCAATTGCAGGGGACAGGCCTTTTCAATTAGCGCAAAATGTTGTATAATCTTAGAAAGTGTGTACTATAGGTCGGCCCTGTACAGAGGGTATACGAGCCGATTACCGCACAAAGGAGAGCTACACTTGGAAAAATACGTTATTCGCGGAGGTAAGCCGCTTGTTGGCGATGTCAACATTGGCGGCGCAAAGAACGCCGCGGTTGCCATACTCCCGGCCACGATCCTGGCCGGCGGGAAGTGCCTGATTGAAAACCTGCCCTGTATCAGTGATGTCATGGCGTCGCTGCAGATTTTGAGCGAGCTGGGTGCGAGCATCCGCATGGTCAGCCGCAGCACCTATGAAATTGACACGTCGCATTTGGACAGCACCGAGGTATCCAATGAACTGTCACGCCAGATGCGCGCAAGCTACTACTTTCTCGGCGCATTGCTGGGCCGCTTTGGTTCCGGTCAGGTCGCCATGCCGGGCGGCTGCAATCTGGGCCCGCGCCCGATTGACCAACACCTGAAAGCCTTCACCGCCTTTGGTGCAGAGGATTCCGTGGAGTACGGCCAGATCCACGTCAGGTCGGAGCATCTGGTCGGCGGGCACGTCTTTTTTGACACGGTCTCCGTCGGTGCCACGATGAACGCCATGCTGGCCGCTGTCCTGGCCGAAGGCACGACGATTCTTGAAAACGTGGCCCGTGAGCCGCACATTGTCGATTTGGCCAATTTCCTGAATATGATGGGTGCAGACGTACACGGTGCCGGTACCGACGTCATCAAGATCCACGGCGTCAAGGAGATGCACGGCTGCAACTACTCCATCATTCCCGACCAGATCGAGGCCGGCAGCTATATGGTGGCCGCCGCTATCACGAAGGGGGACATCACGCTGCACAACGTTATCCCGAAGCACATGGAACCCATCACCGCCAAGCTGCGCGCGGCCGGCTGCGAGGTGGAGGAATTCGACGACGCGCTGCGTATCACGCGCACCGGCGAGCTTAAGCCGCTCAAGCTCAAGACTATGCCGCACCCTGGCTTCCCCACGGATATGCAGCCGCTGATGACTGCACTGCTGACGCTGGCGAAGGGAACCTCCATCGTGACGGAGGGCATCTGGGAGAACCGCTTCCGCTATGTGGATGAGCTGATCCACATGGGCGCAAACATCCAGGTCGACGGCCAGGTCGCTGTCATTGAAGGCGTGAAGGAACTGCATCCCGCGCCGCTGCGCGCTACCGACCTGCGCGCCGGTGCCGCCATGGTCATGGCTGCTCTGGCAGCCAACGGCGTGAGCGAGGTCGACGAGACCATCCACATTGAGCGCGGCTACGAGAACATCGTAGAAAAGCTGCAGGCTCTGGGCGCGGACATCCGCCGCGTCGAGATTCCGGCCAATGCAGTGAGCCGGGCAATCTAAAAGGACTCTTGGGCCGCTGACCGGGCGGCCCAATTTTTATGGAAAGCGTTAGGATAAACGAATGGCATATTTTACCACCCTGTATTCCGGCTCCTCTGGCAACTGCGCGCTGATTCGCAGCGAGGACAAGTATCTGCTGATCGACATGGGCAAGAGCTGCCGCACGACTCTGACCGCGCTGAAATCCCTGGGTCTGGCGGTCAGCGACTGCGTCGGCATCCTCGTCACGCACGAGCACTCCGACCACGTCTCGGGACTGGATACCTTTTTGAAAAAGCACCCCGTCCCGCTGTACGGATGTGCCGATACGCTGGATACGCTGGCCTCCCGCGGCACGATTCCGCCCGCGGTGGAGGCAATCCCTGTGGACGGTCAGACGCTGGAAATCGGCAGCTTCACGGTGACGAGCTTTCCCACCAGCCATGATGTGCCCTGCTGCGGCTACCGCATCCGCACACCGGAAGGCCGCGTCATGGCGTTCGCCACCGACCTCGGCTACCTGACGCCCGTCGTACAGGACAACCTGATGGGCTGCGACCTCGTCGCGCTGGAGGCCAACTATGACGCATTCAGCCTGCACGGCGGTCCGTACCCGTATTATTTGAAGGTGCGCATCGCCAGTGACCGCGGCCATCTGGACAACAAGGCCTGTGCGGCGGAGATTCTGGACCTGATTCAGGACGGCTGCAAAAAATTTGCGCTCTGCCATTTGAGCCAGACAAACAACTCGCCGGAGCTGGTCATGACCACCGTCTATAATGTGCTGCTGGCCGCGGGCATCCAGCCCGGACGGGACGTGCTGATCCAGACCCAGTCCCGCAGTGAGGTCAGCCCGTATATTGAATTTTGAGCGGGGGAGCCTATGCAGAATATTGATTTGATTGCCATTGGCAAGATGAACGCCGCCTACTTTGCGCAGGGCGTGGCCGAATACCAGAAGCGCCTCGGCGGCTTCTGCAATTTCCGTATTATCGAATTGCCCGAGGTGCAGATTGCCGACAAGAACGCCAGCGACAGGCAGATTGCCAAAGCGCTGCAAAAGGAGGGGGAGACCATCCTGGCCAGCGTGCGCAGGGGTGCGTATCTCGTTGCGCTCTGTGTCGAGGGCAAGCAGGTATCCAGTGAGGATCTGGCGGCTATGATTGCAGACCGCGCCATGAGCGGCGCAGGGGATATGGCGTTTGTCATCGGCTCCTCCCACGGGTTGGACGACAGCGTCAAGCGCGCCGCACAGGCCCGCATCAGCCTGGGACGTATCACGCTGCCGCACCAGCTGGCGCGTCTTGTTTTGACCGAACAGCTCTACCGCGCCTGCACGATCAACGCAGGAATGAAGTACCACAAGTAAGAAACGCTTTGCCGAATCGGTAGGGGCAGGTTCCATATCCGCCCGCAGGCGTTTTCGCCGCTGCAAGCGGAAAGTTTGCTCCCTGTAGGGGCCGATGCTCGCATCGGCCCGCAAATCACAGCAAAAAAAATGCCCCGCATGGAGTTTTCATCTCCATGCGGGGCTGTTCAGTTACATATCAATAGTGCAGCAGATCCAGAGAATCCTGATACGGGGTCTCGGTGGCGACCTTCATGGTGGCCTCGTTCTTATACTTGTTCAGCATAGCAACGCTCTTGGCGGGGTCAGCCAGCGTACCGGCACCGGCAATGCAGCCGCCCGGGCAGGCCATGCCTTCCAGCAGGTAGCCGTTGTACTTGCCGGCCTTGGCCATCATCATCATCTTCTTGCAGTCGGCCAGACCCTGGGCGCTCATGACCTTGACCTCGCGGTCCGGGTCCATCTTCTTGATGGCATTGACAACCGCCTGTGCGACACCGCCGGAAGCAGCAAAGCCGCGGGCGTCGGCACTGGCGCTGTTGAAGGCATCCTCCGGGTTGTCCGGCAGGTCGGCAAAGTTGACAGCCTTGGCCTCAAACAGACCCATCAGCTCCTCGAAGGTCAGGACGAAGTCGACCTCACTGCGGACGGAACGGCGGCTGGCCTCCAGCTTCTTGGCGGCGCAGGGGCCGATAAAGCAGATACGGGCGTTGGGCTTTTCCTTCTTGATGAGGCGGGCGGTCAGGACCATGGGGGTCATGGCCATGCTGATGCACTCGGCCTGCTGGGGGAACAGCTTCTTAGCCATCACGCTCCACGCGGGGCAGCAGGACGTACCCATGAACGGGATCTTGGCGGGAACCTCTTCCATGAAGTCCTTCGCCTCGTCGATGGTGCACAGGTCGGCACCGATGGCGACCTCGGCCACATCGGCAAAGCCCAGCAAACGCATGGCCTCCTTCAGCTTGGAGGGGGTCATGCCGGGGAACTGGTTGATGAAGGCGGGGGCCACGATGGCAACGACCTCATCACCGCGCTTGATGGACTGGATCAGCTGGAAGATCTGGCCCTTGTCAACGATAGCGCCGAACGGGCAGTTGACCAGGCACATGCCGCAGGAAACGCACTTATCGTAATCGATCTCGGCACGGCCATGCTCGTCGGAGTGGATGGCACCCATGCCGCAGGCCGCGGCGCAGGGGCGCTCGGTCTTGACGATGGCGCTGTAAGGGCAGCTGTTGACGCAGCGGCCGCACTTGACGCAGAGGCTCTGGTCAATGTGGCTCTTGCCGTTGCGGAAGCTGATGGCGTGCTTCGGGCAGACCTCCTGGCAGGGGTGCGCCAGGCAACCCTGGCACATGGCCGTGACCTTGATGACCTTCTCCGGGCAGGCGTTGCAGGCAAACTTGATGACATTGATCAGCGGCGGCTCGTAGTACTTGTCTGCAATGACGCTGTGCTCCAGACCCTCGCTGGCGGGCACGCTCTCATCCAGCGGACGCAGGGACATGCCCATGGCCAGACGGACGCGCTCGGAGATGATGGCTCTCTCCAGGAAGATGCTGCTGCGCAGAGATTTTTCCTCACCGGGAATGATCTTGAAGGGCAGCTCACGCATCAGCTTTTCGTAGTCGGAAAGCTCGTTGACCTCATAGGCCATGCGGGCAACCTCAGTGAACACCTTGCGACGGATATCCGTTACGGGGGTGTAAATGCCTCTCATTGTAATTGCTCCTTTGTTTTGCTCTGTTTGCTCCAAAAGTGACGTATCAGCGGGTACACCCGCTCCTGTTAAAATTTTACCAAAAATCCATACTTTTTGCAAGAGGGCAGGCAACAAAAAACAGGAAAATCTCTGTAAAATCCAGAGATTTCCCTGCAGAATGGATGCAATATCTCTTGCGGCGCGGCGGCATCTCCGGCTTGCAGGGGCGGATGCCTGCATCCGCCCGCGGGTCGATGCAAGCATTGCCCCCGACATCGAGCATGAATAGCGGCGTTGCAACAATCAATATAAATCAAACGAGCTCCGCCCTGCACCGTTTCCCGTCCCAGGCACCCAGCGTGACCTCCACAATGTCGCCGGTCTTGTGCCCGGGTGCGCTGACCAGCACAGGCAGGTACTGCTTCGTGTAGCCGGTGAACATTGTGGCGGACAGCGGCGTTTCCAGCAGCACGCTGGCTTTGCGGCCCTGCATAGCGGCTGCTTCGGCAGCGCGTACCTCCTCCACAGCGGCGGTCATGCGGCGGCTGCGTGCCTCCTTCTCGTGCTCGGGCAGCTGGTCGGCAAAGTCGTAGGCTGCCGTTCCTTCGCGGCGGGAGTAGGGGAACACATGCACCTTCAAAAACCTCATTCCCGTCACAAAGGCCATGCTGGCTTCAAAGTCATCCTCCGTCTCGCCGGGGAAACCGACGATGACATCGGTGGTAAAGCTGACGTTGTCCGCACCGAATGCCGCGCGCAGCTTGGCTGCAATATCGGCGTACTGGGCCGTCGTGTAGGGGCGGCGCATGGCGCGCAGCGTCTTGTCGCAGCCGCTCTGCAGGCTTAAATGGAACTGCGGGCAGAGCTTCTTTACGGCTGCCATGCGGCGAATGTCGTCATCGTGCAGCATGTCGGGGTCAAGGCTGCCCAGCCGGATGCGCTCAATGCCGGGCACCTCGGCGGCTTTTTCGATCAGCTCCACCAGGCTCGTACCGCTGTCGGTGCCGTAGCTCGGCAGGCTGATGGCCGTCAGCACGACCTCCTTATACCCGGCGTCGGCCAGGCGGCGCAGTTCCTCCAGCACGCTCGCCTCATCGCGGCTGCGCACCGGACCGCGGGCGCGCGGAATAACGCAGTAGGCGCAGCGGCGGTTGCAGCCGTCCTCGACCTTGACAAAGGCGCGGGTGTGCTCGGCAAACTTATCCATGGGCAGCTCTTCAAAGCGCTCGCCCTTCTCGTGGGGGCGGATGTCGACGACGCGCTCCTCCTCACCGTTCAGCACCTTCTGCACGTCGGTCAGAATCGCGTGACGATTGCCGGAGCCGGTCACAACGTCCGCCTCGGCGATCTCAGCGGCCTCGTCCGGGAACGCCTGCGGGTAGCACCCTGTCAGCACGGTCACCGCGCCGGGGTTCTCGCGCTTGGCACGGCGCAGCCATTTGCGGCTCTTCTGGTCGCCGAAGTTCGTCACGGTGCAGCTGTTGACGATGTAGACATCCGCACCTTCTTCATTGGAGACAACGGTGTAGCCGTTTTCCTCAAACAGCTGGGCCAGCGCGCCCGTTTCATTCTGGTTTACCTTGCAGCCCAAGGTGTAAAAAGTTACCCGCATGGTGTACGATTCCTTTGCTTTTATAAATAGTAGATATACATGATTTATTATAATAGAATCCGACCAAAAGCGCAATACTAATTCCGCACAGAGCAGCATATCGTAGTACCAAAGCGATTTCCGCCGGAGGTGTGCTGCCATGAAAAAACGTGCCGTGACCCTGTTGCTCTGCCTGGTGCTGGTGGTGCTTTCGCTGCTGCGCGGGTTTGCCGCGTCCGCTGCGGGCATCATCCCGGCGACCAACGCCGACTTTGACGTGCCCTGCGCGGCGGCCATCCTGATCGACGAGGACTCCGGCACGGTGCTCTATGAGAAAAACGCCGATGCCCGGCGCCCGATTGCCTCCATCACCAAGGTCATGACACTGCTGCTGGCGTTTGAGGCCCTCGAGGCGGGCAAGATACACCTTGACGATTTTGTCCCGGTCAGTGAGCACGCTTACCACATGGGCGGCAGTCAGATCTGGCTCGAGCCCGGCGAACAGATGACGCTGGACGACATGCTCAAGGCCATCTGCATTTCCAGCGCCAACGACGCCGCAGTGGCCGTGGCTGAGTATGTCGGCGGCAGCGAAACCGCTTTTGCGGAGATGATGAACGTCCGCGCGTATGAGCTCGGTATGACGAATACCCACTTTGTCAACGCCTGCGGGCTGGACGAGGCAGGGCACCTTTCCACCGCGCGGGATGTCGCCCTGATGAGCCGCGAAATGCTTCTGCACCACACCGAGGTGCGGGACTACTGCTCGATCTGGATGGACACGCTGCGCGGCGGCGCGACCCAGCTCGTCAACACCAACAAGCTGCTCAAAAGCTACCGCGGCATCACGGGGCTGAAAACCGGCACCACTGGCAAGGCGGGCGTCTGTATCTCCGCCAGCGCCGAGCGAGACGGCCTGCGGCTGATCGCTGTTGTGCTGGGCTCTGCGTCGGGCAAGGAACGCTTCCAGGCAGCCAGTACTCTGTTGGATTACGGCTTTGCCCACTATGAGAGCGCAGTTGCCGCGCTGCCCGGCGACGCACCGCAGACGCTGCCCGTGGAGCACGGCACGGCGGCAACAGTCCCGCTGCACTACGAAAGCCCCGGACACTGCCTGATGCCCAAGGGCGAGGGCGGCACCTTGGAAGCCGTCGTCGAGCTGCCCGCGTCGCTGTCTGCGCCCGTCGCGGCAGGGGAGCAGGTGGGCCGCATTAAGATACTGCATCAGGGCACGGAAATGTGCAGCTATCCCATCACAGCAGCACAGAACGTTGATGCGTTAAGTTTCCGCTACTGCCTCCGCCTTCTTGCCCAAAGCCTGCTGCTCCGGAATTGAATTTGTGCAAATTTCATGAAAAAGTCGAAAAAAGACCCCTACTTTTGCTTGACAATACCGACGTAAAACGGTATCATGGGGATATAAAAATCATAAAGGAGGAGCTAAAGATGGCTGTTTCTTTTAACGGCAAGCATCTTGCAAAATTCATCCGTCCTGAAGAATATGAGGCAATCTATCCGCAGGTCGAGTTGGCCCACAATCAGCTGGAATCCAAAACGGGTGCCGGCAATGATTTTCTGGGCTGGCTGGACCTGCCTGTTACTTATGACAAGGAAGAGTTTGCCCGCATCAAGGAGGCTGCGCAGAAGATCCGCTCGGATTCCGATGTGCTGCTCGTCGCCGGTATCGGCGGTTCTTATCTGGGCGCACGCGCTGTGGTCGAGGCCGTCAAGGGCCTTTACCACAATGAGGCTGACGACGGCCTGAAGATTTATTTCTGCGGCAACACCATCAGCCCCACGGCCCTGAACGACATCATCAAGCTGACGAAGGGCAAGCGCTTCTCGATCAACGTCATCTCCAAGTCCGGCACCACCACCGAGACCGCGCTCGCGTTCCGCGTGCTGCGCAAGCTGCTGGAGGATTCTGTCGGTGCCGAGGAGGCCAACAAGCGCATCTACGCCACGACGGACCGCGCCAAAGGCACGCTGAAGCGGCTGGCAACCGAGCAGGGCTGGCCGACCTTCGTCGTTCCCGACGACGTCGGCGGACGCTACTCCGTCCTGACTGCTGTCGGCCTGCTGCCCATTGCCTGCGCCGGTATCGACATCGACGAGCTCATGCAGGGCGCTGCCGATGGCCGCGAGAAGTTCGGCAAGCTGTCCCCGGACAACGACGCCTACCGCTATGCCATGACCCGCAACATCCTGTACCGCAAGGGCAAGAGCGTTGAAATTCTGGAGTGCTACGAGCCGGACTTCGCCCTGATGAACGAGTGGTACAAGCAGCTGTTCGGCGAGAGCGAGGGCAAGGACAA
>ERZ824600.1573-NODE-1573-length-27391-cov-6.236209_pt1 | contig 27391 bp, 25 predicted proteins | sample MGYA00519933_ERZ824600 | MGnify/ENA primary metagenome ERZ824600 (study PRJEB31778, sample SAMEA3449178) | human gut metagenome | biome: human gut; feature: human-associated habitat; material: faeces | place: United Kingdom | collected 2010/2012 ... | reverse complement strand
GGGGCTGCCGCCCTCACCCCGCTTGGGGCTACGCCCCAAACCCCATTTTCAAAAAATAGCCGTCTTTTTTTAATCCCCCGAATCAACAGAGTTTGCGCTGATTTTGTCCGATATTGCTTTCTCTGCCTTCTCAGGCTCTTCCGACGCTATAAGAAAGCACAGATTGCCCTTTTGGAATACCACCGTCCTGCTTACGATTTTTTCCTGCTCGGGATATGTTCCGAATTGCTTTATAAGGCTGTCTTTCCTGCTTTGCAGTGCGGCTTTCACGCCGTCTGTGTCATCTGCACGCACAGCAATTATCTCCGACAGCTCAACGCTTATCGCCTGCTGATATACGCAGTAATCTGTGATACCGTATTTGCTGAAATCCATTATTGTATCAAGCAGCGTGCTGTCCGTTGCTTTTACCATTTCGGGAAAATCGCCGCTGTTAAGCGCTGTGAGCACAAGACCCTCGCAGGAAATATCATCGTCAGCCACCTTAGTTACCGTCCATTTTGTAGACGAACGGGAGGAGCTGTCCTCCTGCTGTACAGAGGACGAAACATCATCGGCACAGCCGCAGAGCATTGCGGCAATGATTACGGCTATTAATACAACGAGTGATTTTCTCATTTGCTTTTTATCCTCTCAAGATTTGCCGAAAGCGCATCGGGGAGCTTGTGCTTATCCTTGTCGTACCACGGCAGATCCTCACGCATTATGACATCGGGATGAGCCATAACACGCTTCATAAAATCCTCTGTCATATATTTTTCGTTTATCACAGTGTAGCCGTTTTTATCAAAAACAGGCTTGTACCATTCCCTCTTGTAGACAAACTCGCCCCACCACGGGAGCCACCACAGCCACATGGCGTTGTCCTTTTTCATCTCATCGGGATCGGGGATATAACCGCACTCCGACAAGGTTATCATCTTGCCGTGTGCAAGCTCGGTCATATATTCAAATCTCTGCTTCTGGGAAGAATGATCGTATTCCTTTACCGAATAAATATCATCTCCGCAGATGTCAAACGTGTCCGGGCTTACCTCCATACACTTGTCCTGACCGTTCCATACCCATATAAGATTGGTCAGCTTGTGATAATTTTCCATACGGTCAAATATCATATACCACAGCTTCTTATACGCTTCACGGTGCTGTTCGTCGTGGTTTCCCCACCAGAACCAGTTGCCGTTTGCCTCGTGCAGAGGCCGCCACAGCACAGGTATATCAAGCTGTGCCATACGCTTAAGCTCGGCTGATACCATATCTATCTCACGGATAATAAATTCATATTCCGCAGTGCCTTCGGTTACACCCTTGCATAAATCGAAGCAGGTCTTGTGATCGTAGCTTGTCGTCTTGTAGTAGAACGATGAGCCTTTTGAATAATCGTTCATATCGTTCGGAGCGTACCAGTGCCAGCACATTGTGACAATGCCTCCGCACTGAGTAGCCCATTTTATCGCCCTGTCTACCTGATCGTCCGTTTTCTTGCAGGAGCTTACCCCCATAAAGTCATATCCTCTCACGGCAGGGAGCTTTCCCGTCAGATGATAGTACACAAGATCCTCGACTTCTTCACTTTGCAGATACTGCTGACCTGCCAGATGTTTTTTGCCGTAAATGCTTTTAAGGTATTCAAAAAGCATTTTTGTGTTTTTGCTCGCCTGCTTTGAAACAAGCTCTGCGTTTAAATCTGTAGTATACGCCATAGTTCCTCACATTATATCTTTATTTGTTCTTCTGCTCCTGTAACGTTCTTACCGTTCTGAGAAGGAATTTTGTCGGAGCAAATCTTGAGCCTGCCGCAGCCGCCTTGGTGGTAACGCCGGGGATTATCAGCAGATCGCCGCATAAAAGACGCTCGATAGCATAGTCCGCAACATAAGCCTCGTTCTCGCTCGGTATTCCGAAGCTCTTTACGCCTGCAACGCTGTTGAATTCGGTATCTACAGGTCCGGGGCAAAGTGCGCTTATCACTACCCTGCTGCCTGTGCTTCTCAGTTCCTCGTAAACCGCCTTGGTAAGCTGTACAACGTAGTTTTTTGTCGCATAGTATGTCGCAAGCAGAGGTCCTGCCATAAAGCCTGCAACAGACGCAGTGTTAAGGATATATCCGCTGTTTCTTGCGGCAAAATCACGCAGGAACAGCTTTGTCAGAATATGAACAGCCTTTATATTGACGTTTATCATCGAAAGTTCGTCTTTAAGATCTGTTTCAAGGAACGGACCGTACAGTCCGAATCCCGCATTGTTAAAGAGAAAATCAATTTTATAATCCTTTACCTTGTTGTAAAGCCCGAAGCACTGCTCCTCTTTCGAAAGGTCGGCTGTAATTGTCTTGACCTTTATTTCGGGACAGTTGTATATGATTTCTTCCTTGAGTGCCAGCAGACGCTCCGTTCTTCTTGCGACAAGTATAAGATTTACACCTCTTGTAGCAAGGTTTTTCGCCATTTCTTTTCCGATTCCTGAGCTTGCGCCCGTAATAAGTGCGATCATGTCAGATTCCTTTCCCGGTCAGATAACCGTGTTCATCAAGATATTCTTCAAGTATATCAGCCGCCATACAGACGATTTTCAGACAAGGCCGTTTTTTATAATACTCATTCGTTCTTTCTTCAGGTATATGTGTGCCTTCTGGCTTTGACAGTCCGAGAAGCTCCTTGCAGATTATACTGCCGTTTTCTTTTCTGAAGCGTGAAGCAAGCTCCTGTATTGCGGCATAGGTGGATTTCTTGCCCTGTGCGTCCGAAGGATCGCTGTAGCCTGCCACTATGCCCAGTACGATGAACATTCCGCTTACAGCGCCGCATACCTCACGCATACGTCCCATACCGCCGCCGAAGCCCGATGCAAGCATAGCCGCCGTCTTATCGTCAAGCCCCGTTATATCCGAATAGCTGAGCAATACTGCCTGTGAGCAGTTATACCCTTCCATAAACAGTTGCTCGGCTCTTTTGCCATATTCGCCCATAGAAATACCTCTTTTCTGTTTTTGCTTTCACACAGTCCTTACGGCTCGGCTTATGGATAGTATATACTAAACCGCCGCCGATTTCAAGCCCTGAACGCAAAAAATCCGGCAGGATGTGCCGGATTCTTTTGCAGTCTTTATAAATCGTCAGATTTCTGCGTCATCGTCAGAAACGCTGTGCTTTACTCTATCTCTTTCTTCGGCTCTCTTGCCGTTGTTGAATCGGTCAACAGTGCCTACAAGATAGCCTGTTATACGGCGGATACGCTCAAATCTTGTGTTGTCGCCGTGATCGCTTCTTCCGCACTTGGGGCATACGTCACCGATTATACCCGTATATCCGCAGCAGGGATCTCTGTCTACGGGGTGGTTTATCGAACCGTAGCCGATACCCGATTCCTTCATGCATCTGATAATCTGCTCAAATGCCTCAAGGTTCTGAAGCGGGTCGCCGTCAAGCTCTACATAGCTGATATGACCTGCGTTTGTGAGTGCGTGATAAGGCGCTTCCAGCTTGATTTTTCTGAATGCGTTGATGGGGAAGTAAACAGGTATATGGAATGAGTTCGTGTAGTATTCTCTGTCTGTTACGCCCTCGATCTTGCCGAACTTCTTGCGGTCGATCTTTACAAATCTTCCCGAAAGGCCTTCTGCGGGTGTTGCGAGGAGCGTGAAGTTAAGACCTGTCTTCTTGCTTTCTTCGTCCATTCTTGCTCTCATTCTGCCTATAATACGCAGACCAAGCTCCTGAGCCTCCTTGCTTTCGCCGTGATGAACGCCGATAAGCGCCTTGAGACATTCAGCAAGACCTATAAAGCCTACAGAAAGCGTACCATGCTTTAATACCTCTCCGATAGTATCGTTGGGGTTGAGCTTTTCTGAGTCGATCCATATTCCCTGTCCCATAAGGAACGGATAGTTCTTTACTTTCTTTTGCGACTGTATCTTGAATCTGTAGAGAAGCTGATCTACGACAAGATTCATTCTGTCCTCGAGCATCTCAAAGAACTTTACAATATCTCCGCCTGCAAGTATGCCGAGTCTGGGCAGATTTATAGATGTGAACGAAAGGTTTCCTCGTCCTGTTACTATTTCTCTTGTGGGATCGTAAACATTGCCTATTACACGGGTACGGCATCCCATATATGCGATTTCCGTATTATAGTCGCCGGGCTTGTAATACTGAAGGTTGTAGGGAGCGTCGATAAACGAGAAGTTCGGGAACAGTCTTTTAGCCGATACTCTGCAAGCCAGCTTGAACAGATCGTAGTTAGGATCGCCCTCGTTATAGTTAAGGCCGTCCTTTACCTTGAAGATATGTATCGGGAAGATGGGTGTTTCGCCGTTGCCAAGACCTGCCTCGGTAGCAAGCAGAACGTTCTTTATTACCATTCTTCCTTCGGGAGAGGTGTCTGTACCGTAGTTTATTGATGAGAACGGTATCTGTGCGCCTGCACGGCTGTTCATTGTGTTGAGGTTGTGTACAAGTGCCTCCATAGCCTGATATGTGGCTCTGTCGGTTTCCACTTCAGCCTGCTTCAGCGCAAATTTCTGTATCTTGTCGATTATTTCATCGCTGATATCGGGGCAAATCTCCCTGAGGCATTCACGCTCTGCGTCCTGATAGCCGTTATCGTTAGCGAGAACAGGACAAAGCTGCTTTTCTTCTTCGAGCTTCTTTGTATATGCCTTTACATCGGCTTCCGCTGTTGCAAGGTCATCAATGCCGCCTATAAGCTCAAGTCCTCTTACGATATTCTGAGCATAGCGGTGCTTATATGTCTTTCTTACGCCGTCAGCCATAGAATAGTCAAAGTTGGGGATAGACTGTCCGCCGTGCTGATCGTTCTGGTTTGACTGGATAGCAATGCAGGCAAGCGCAGAATAGCTGCTGATCTCGTTAGGCTCTCTGAGGAAGCCGTGACCTGTCGAGAAGCCGTTCTTGAACAGCTTGATAAGGTCGATCTGACAGCAGGTCGTGGTAAGCGTTAAAAAGTCAAGGTCGTGGATATGAATATCTCCGTCCCTGTGTGCCTTTGAATGTTCGGGAGCAAGAACATACATCTCGTTGAACTGCTTTGCACCCTCAGAGCCGTATTTGAGCATTGTGCCCATTGCGGTATCTCCGTCAATGTTGGCGTTTTCACGCTTAATATCGCAATCTCTTGCAGCCTTGAATGTAAGATCCTCATAGATCTTCATAAGGCTGGTGTTCATTTCTCTAACCCTTGTTCTGTCGGCTCTGTAAAGGATATATGCCTTTGCGGTCTTTGCGTGGCCGCTTTCAACAAGCACCTTTTCTACAGCATCCTGAACCTCTTCTACAGTGGGAAGCTCCCCTGTCTTATTTACGTTTGCCTCAAGATAATCGCAAACCTTTTCAGCCATTTCACCGGCTTCCTGATAATCGTTGCCACCGACAGCTCTCGCCGCCTTATATATAGCATCGGCTATCTTTTCAATGTTGAACGGCACTGTACGTCCGTCTCTCTTTTGAATTTTAGTCAGCATTAATTTCTCCCTCTCGTTTAAGCTTTAATCGTAAAACCACAATATGTAGTGGTGAGCGAAATACATTTAATATTATATAGTGTTATCTCCGATTTGTCAATATGTCATTTAGGAATAAGTAACTAAAAATCCGGGTTCATTTTTATACAATTTGTCTATTGACGATTGACGGATGCGGATATAACGTAAAGATAAAAATACCGCCGTAGAAATTTACGGCGGTGCGGTATTTGTTTATAGCTGTGAATCTCCGTTTCATAGCCGGATTACAACAATCCGATATAGAAATTCAGTAGAATAAGCCCAAGAACCACATTGAAGCCGATGCCAACGCTAATATAAGGTATCCGCATACGGTTTGTACGCAGAAAACCCGACGCTATGCCTATCCACACGCACGATGCCATCACCGCAAGAAGAAGTATCACCGCAGCGATATTCTTAGGCAGTTCGCACCCTAAAAACGCAGTACAGATAAAGCAGGACACGCAGTTGGCAAGCGGCAGTATCCCAAGCGGAACGGTCGCTATGACCCAGCGGATTCTGTCGGCTCTGGCGAATGAGAACACTATAGCCCCAAGTATAAACGTTATAACAAGACACTCTATAGCCATACGGTTCTCCTTTCGTTTTACTGATTTACTTAGCCATAGCCTTGAAATCTTCGATAGCCTTTGCGTTGTCGGCACAGATGATAAGCGCTACATAGTTACCGCTTGTAACTACGTTGTTGCCGTCTATCTTGTACATTTCATCGGGCGTATAGTCCTTGAATGCGGTGCTAAGGCTCTCTACACGCTTTTCGAGAACCGATTTTACGGCATTTACATCGTCGGCGGACTTCATCTTGAAAACCGCTATCTCATCGGGATAAGCGCCCGAGCCGCAGATATAAGCACTGTAGCTGTCTATCTTGTCGGCGGCAACGTCATAGTAGCCTGCCATGCGGTCTGCGCCTATTTCAGCCATACCGGGAAACTTGACATCTTCCTGTATCTTAGCTGTGATTTCGGCGGCTATACCGGTCGCCGTACTGCTGTCAGAAGCCTCGGAAACCGAGCCTGCATCGGATGTTACGGAGCTTTCCGAAGCCGATGACTGAGCGGGTTTTTCGGAGCATCCGCATATTGAAACTGCGACCATAGCGCAGACAATTCCTGCCATAATTCTCTTTGTGATACTGCTTTTCATTGTTCATAATTCCTTTCTTTTATGCACATTTTATATTAAGAATGTTTCTCAAGGAAACTTAGCATAACCTGATACGTTGAACCCATAAAGTGAATTCCGTCCATCTCGTGATATTCCTCGTAATAATATCCGTCGGGAGCGGTGAGCACAGAATGAAAGTCGAGAAATTTTGCTTTTGTGCCTTTGATTACGCTTTTTAATGCGGTATTATACTCGTTTATCGCAGATGTTGTAAGTGCGTTGTCATAGTCTGCTTCGGCGTAATATGTTATCGGCGGGATAGACAGAACGTATACCTTCGCTTTTGTAATTTGTGAAATATGTTGTACAAGTTCGCCCATACAATTTGCAAGGTAATTGCCGTCGGAATAGCCAACGCTGTTCGTGCCGAGCATAATATATATCTTTTTGGGATTATTTGCCTTTATTTTACTGTTTATGGTTACACCGTCTATTTCGCTTTCCAATGCGGTTGAGGGGGCAAGCCCGAGCTTTGCGTAGACAAGGGACTCGTCAAGATAACCGTAAAGGTAAAGACCGGTCGTAATGCTGTCGCCTATGAACAGCGCATCGTCAAAAAATGAGGTATCGAAGTCTGTTGACGCTGTCGGACTGGCTTGTGGAGCGGTTTCAGAGGTTTGTGGCGGATCGGTCGGAGTAGGTTTTGGCTCTGTTGCTACAGCTGTAGTTTCAGGCAGTGTCGTTTCTGTCGTTGTAACGGCTGTAGTAGCCGATGTAGTTACGATTTTAACGGTTGTCGCTACAGTTGATGATTTGGTGTCGGTTAACGATGTTTTTACAGGGGTTGTTGTGTCATTTTTTGACAACGAACTATCCTGCGACACCGTTACATCCGAACAGCTGCAAAGAACTATTGATAATATACAGATTAACGATATTGCTATTGTTTTACAATCAGCTATATGTTTCATTCTAATATATTGCCCCTTTTGATATTTATGAAGAATGCTTCTGCAGGTAGCTGAGCATTACCTCGTAGGTTTTTCCCATAAAGTGAATTCCGTCCATTTCTGCATAATCGGCATTGAAATATCCGTCCTTGTCGGAAAGGATGCTGTTAAGGTCGATGAATGTTGCCGAAGTGTCTGAAATTGCAGATTTGAGTTTTGTATTATAATCGGTGATGTCCTTAAGGGTAAGTGCGTTCTCGTCCGACTTCTCCGCTTCCTGTGTTACGGGCGGAATGGATACAACGTAAATCTTAGCTTTTGTAAGAGCCGAGATCTTTTCCACAAGCTCCTTCATATTGCCTGCAAGCGTTTTGTTATCGGCGTAGCCGACGCTGTTTGTGCCGAGCATTACGAATATCTTTTTGGGCTTGAATGAAGCAATCTTATCCGAAAGCGTCACTCCGTCGATATCAGCGTCAAGCGCCGTAGAGGGTGCAAGACCCTGCTGGGCGAATACGTTTTGCTGATCGAGGAAGCCGTAAAGGCTAAGACCTGTGGAGATACTGTCGCCTATGAACAGCGATGAGGAGAAATAGTCCTTATCAAAGTCAAGTGTCGGCTCATTATCCGATGTGGCAACGGATGAGTTGCTGCCGGGCTTTTCCGTACTGCCTGCTGTAGTAGTCGGAGCGGAAGTTTCGGGCGGTGCGGATGTCACCGCTGTGAACGGCGGTTCGGATGAAGTATTATCCTCGCCGTTTATAATATTATAGGTAAAGAAACACACTGTGCAGATGATAAGAACCAGTAAAAGATTCAGAAATATCATAGACGGTGTTATTCCGAATTTATTTTTTCCTTTTTTCTGTGCCAAAACACACACCTCACAATCATACTGTATTATTATACAGCATTTTAAGGAAATAATCAATAGATAAAAATAAAAAAATCGATGCGGTTTAAGCATCGATTTTTTATAAAGCTGTTTATAACTTAGTCAGAAACGTAAGGAATAAGAGCTACCTGTCTAGCCTTCTTGATAGCTGTTGTAAGCTCTCTCTGATGATATGCGCAGCAGCCTGTTACTCTGCGGGGCAGAATCTTGTAACGCTCTGTCATGCACTTTCTGAGCTTAGCTACATCCTTATAGTCAATGAATTCAGCTCTGTCGGCACAGAATGCGCAAACTTTTTTTCTTGTACGCTTCATAGGACGAACTGTTGACTTTTCGTTCTTTTCTCTTTCAGACATTGTTTTATCCTCCTTATTTTGATCAGAACGGGTAATCGTCATCGTCACCGGATTCTACGGTGAAATCCGAATTGTTACCCTGCGACACTGTGGGCGCTGTGTTTGAAGTCTGCGCAGGATGTTCGGGAGCAGCGTTTTTAGCGGCATTGCCGGGGTAGCTCTGATAAGCAGAGGATGTACCCTGTGTGTTGTTTGCCTTTTCGCCTGTGAACGTGGAACGGTCAACGATAATCTCGGTAATGTAAGCTGTGTTGCCGTTCTTATCCTGGTAAGATCTGTTCTGAAGCTCACCCTCGATAAGTATCATGCGTCCTTTTGCAAAATATCTTGAAATGAATTCTGCCTCGTTACGCCATGCGACAACATTGAAGAAATCGGATTTTCTGTCTTCTCCCTTTGTCTGAAATCTGCGATCTACCGCAATTCTGAAAGAAAGCACGGAAGCACCTGCAGGTGTCGATCTCAGCTCAAGGTCGTTTACAATCCTGCCCATCATAATTACCTTGTTGTACATACGTTATCGTTCCTCCTGTCTGTTTTCAAACCTTGATTACTTGCGTACCGTTACAAGCGAACGGAGAACGCCGTCAGTGATGTTGATGATACGCTCGAATTCCATAGGGAAATCAGGCTTGCAGTCGAAGCTGTAAACTACATAATAACCGTCGGTTTCGTAGTTAATCTCGTAAGCGAGCTTACGAGCGCCCCATTCATCAACGTCAACTAATGTGCCGTGTTCCTTGATCAGATCAGAGAACTTAGCAACGAGAGCCTTTACTGCATCCTCACCGTTCTTGAGTGAAAATACAACAACTGCCTCATACTTTTCGCTGAGCTTTGCCATTATAAAGCACCTCCTTGTGGATATTAAGCCCGTACTCTTGTACGAGCAAGGGATGTTGACAAAGTTGTATACTTGTCAAGCTATATTATTATAGCAAACCGAAAACAGTTTGTCAAGACTTTTTTGAAATTTTATATTTTTCCGAAAATCAGCAGGAAAAAGACCATTGCTACAGGCTGGTGCAGAACGTATATCCACAGGGTATATCTGCCTGCAAGCGCAAGCGGTTTGCAATGTGTTTTATAGAAGAATGCCGGCATTTTATCCTCGATAGCGTATTTTCCGGTGTAAGCACCTGCCAGAAAGACGAAAAACCAAGGCAGGAGCGGAAAATAATCCATTGACTGAAAACTCGGTGCTCTGAAGCCGAGCGGAAAAAGAAGTCCTGCATTGTAGATAAATTCGGGCAGCTTTATTCCGACACCTTGCGCAGGTCCGAGATAGCCGTACATAATTCCTCTTGTTAATAAGAAAAGCACGGCGCACACGGCTATTCCGACCGGTGCGGGAATCTTAAGGAAATACTTATCCCCTATCGCATATATCATCATAGATACGCCCATAAAGTGCAGTATTCCGAAAAGTATTGGGGCGGAGGGTGCGAAGAATGCGAAAATGAAGGTTATTATCATACCAATAAAAAAGCACTGGATGCCACGCTTTGCGTTATTATGCGAATAACGGCTGCTCATACCGGATATGAACATGAATGCTCCTGCAAAAATGTCACGGACAATGTCAAACCAGCCGTCGAACATTATCGGGATATGAATATTATAGGTGTAGTTAAGGTCGAAGCAGACGTGGTACACTACCATACAGAGTATGCAGAAGCCTCTAACTTCGTCCATAAAGCCTGCACGTCTGTATTTTTTAACTTCTGTGCCGCTGACGGTTGCAGTATTTTCCATTTTTATCTTTCCTCATATTTTTTTAGTCGGATAAAGTTATTATATCACTAATGCACCTCAAGTTCCACTGTGCATAATCACCAATAATTAAGGCATATATATAGGTGTTTTCTACAAAAGTGAATTACCTTTTTATATTGCAATGCAGGTGCGTTTGTGATATTATATGTATGAAAAAAACAGCGGAAAGCTCCGCACTATGAAAGGGACGACATATTAATGCTTATTGCAAAGATAACCGAAAGCGATTTCTTTGGCGGTGAGCCTCAGTACATCGATGACGACGCTCGTTATAACACAAGAGGCGTCATGACAGACGGCGAGGGCAACATTGCCATGATGAAGATAGAAGACTCCAAATATTACAAGCTGCCCGGCGGAAGTATAGAGATAACAGAAACTCCCGACAAGGCATTTTTAAGGGAAGTAACGGAAGAAACCGGCTACCCTGCCGAGCTTTTAGGCTATCTCGGATGGATAGAGGAGCATAAGTTCAAGAGAAAATTCTGCATGGTTTCACACTGCTATGTGGCAAAGAAAGTATCGGACAAGTGCGATACTGCGATGCTTGAACGTTCGCAGGAAAGACTGGGATATAAAATAGAATGGATGCCTTATGACGAGGCTGTAAGCAGACTTAAGGCTCTTTCCGAGCAGTGTAAGGAATATCAGATGAGCTTTGTGCTTAAAAGGGAGCAGCTTATTCTTGAAAAGGCTAAGGAATATATAGTAAAATAAGGACGGATATGAGCGAAGAAAAAGTATTGGCAAACGCAGAATACGGCGAAAACCACGAAAATGACGATATGATCGCACAGCACACAGTAAAAAGCGATGAAACAATTTCGTTCAGTGTGAGCGATGAAGCCCGTCCTCAGCACACCTGGACGAAAAAGCAGAAAAGAACGGTATGGATAGCGGCTGTTGTTGCTGTTGTGCTGTTCATTGCTGTCAGTTTTTTGCTGAGCCTTGCGGGGATTGATATATTCAGTCTGCTTGGCGGTAATCCTGCGATGCAGTAAGGTTTAGAATAAGTAAGACCGCACCTGTGATGAGGTGCGGTCTTTTGGTTTGTAGGGAAAGTGTTGAGCGAGGGATTGTTGTTCTTTTGCAATGGTTGTGTGGGAATGGCAGTATTCGGTGCAACGGGAGGGGCGAGCAAGGCAAGTGATAGGTGTTCTTTTACAAAGATTAGCGAAAACAACAAGGATTGGTGCAACGGGAGGGGCAAGCAAGGCAAGGATGCCTTAGCGTGTGTGCCCATAGTTTCGCATGGATGCGAAACCAAAAAGCACACACAGACCCTCACCCTACGAAAAGCGAGTGGGATAGTACGGTTTTGGAGGGGTTGGTGCGGAGAGTAAGAGATTGAAATTAATAGCACTACTATCTTCAAAACTTCTTATCTATTACAATCCCCACCGTCACGGCTCGGAATAGTTTCAGAATTGTAAAGGCAGGAGTATCTGAATACTGTACAGCAAGCGAAAAAATTGTATCAGCCGTGCCACCTCCCCTTTTTCGAGGGGAGGCAAGGGTGTTGGCGATTTGCTACATTTTGCGAAACCGACAAAGCGTTCATTAAAAGGCAAGAGTGTTGGCAATTTTCGAGGGATAGTGTGGTTTTGGAAAGGTTGGTAAAGCAGTATCGCCTTTAGCTCCCTTGTGTAAAGGTGAGCTTCTGTTGCAGTGCGAAGCACTGCCAACTATTGAGGGATTGTTAACGGAGGTGTCAGAGAAACGGAAAGGGTGCGGTAGGTGTGGCAATCCCTCCGTCTTGACGGCAGAAAAGTTTGCAATATAAAAATGGTGAGCATATCGCAAGTAAATGCAATAATGTTAAGGTTTGTGCCTTGCCGCCAATCCACCTCCCTTTGACAAGGGAGGCAAGTTTAGTGCGAGGCAAGGGATAGTGCGGATGTGAAAGCATATCGGCACATACAGATGTTGGCATTACGAAAAGTGAGTGGGATAGTGCGGTTTTGTGAAGGATTGGTGCGAGGCGTGGTTGGTGAAATATTTCACTGCGTGGGCTTTAATAATAATCGGTTTATCGACAGAGTAAGACCGCACCTGTGATGAGGTGCGGTCTTTTTATATGGCGGACTTTTATAATATAAGACAGATAAGCCCGTTACAGCCGTCATTGATAATTCTCTGTATCGCCTCCTGCAGTTTTGCTCTTGCGTCATCGGGCATACGGCTCAGCTTATTGTGCAGGCCCTCGTTTACAAGCTCGTGGAGCGATTTTCCGAAAATATTGCTTTCCCATATCTTTGTGGGATTTTCCTCAAATTCTCTGAGAAGATACCTTACAAGATCCTCCGATTGCTTTTCACTGCCGACTATCGGGTTTACCTCAGTGTTGATATTTGCAAGGGTCATATGAATTGACGGGGCTGACGCTTTGAGCCTTACGCCGAATTTTCCGCCCTGCTTTACAATTTCGGGTTCTTCAAGGGTAAGCTCCTCGGCAGACGGCATTACTATCGCGTATCCTGTGGCTCTGACCTGCTCAAGTGCGGTGCTGACTTTTTCGTACTCTTTCTTGATTCTTGCAAGTTCAATCATACAAGGCATAAGGTCGCCCTCGTCGCTAAGCTCGATGCCTGTGGTTTCGCCAAGTACCTTGTAGAAAAGCTCCTGCCCCAGCTCCACTGTGACATAGGCTGTTCCCGAGCCAAGCTCCGTTTTATCCTTACTGCAACGGCTGACGCTTTCGCACTGCCCTATTTTGCCCGTGAAGCTGTCTAAATCACCCATACAGGAGATATTTTCCGCAGATGTCCTTACAGCTTCGAATACCTGCTTTTTCAGGTAATGGTCATTATCGAGGGACGCTAACCACTTCGGCAGTTTTATGCCTATCTCCCTTACGGGAAAGCCCATAAGCACATCGGACAGCAGTTCCTTTATATTTTCTTCGGTGATGTAAAGACAGTTCAGCGGTGTAACGGTACAGCCGTACTTTTCCGAAAGCCTGCAAGCAAGCTCTTTTGATTCTTCCGATGAGGGATCGCTGCAGTTAAGCACTACGGTAAACGGCTTTTTTATGCTTTTCAGCTCGTTTATCACACGCTCCTCCGCCGCCTCGTATTCCTCTCTCGGAATATCGGTGATACTGCCGTCTGTGGTGACCACAAGTCCTATGGTGCTGTGTTCTGTGATTACCTTATGAGTACCGACCTCCGCCGCCATATTGAACGGCACTTCCTCGTCAAACCATGGCGTTTTGACCATTCTCGGCGCTTCGTTTTCTATATAGCCCTTTGCGCCGGGTACTATGTAGCCTACGCAGTCGATAAGTCTTACATTCATTTCCACGCTTTCGTCAACGGTGATATTTACCGCTTCCTCAGGCACGAATTTCGGCTCTGTGGTCATTATCGTTTTTCCTGCCGCAGACTGAGGAAGCTCATCCACTGCCCTTTCCCTGCGGAATTCGTCTTCGATTGACGGTACAACCAGCACGTTCATAAACCTGCTGATAAAGGTCGATTTCCCCGAACGGACGGGACCGACAACTCCTATATAGATATTTCCGCCTGTTCGCTCGGAAATATCCTTATAAATTGATTTTGGCATAAATTCTCCTTATCTGTCAGCAAAATGCCGTATCTTGAGTATTGTTATATTATCGGAATCAGAAGCAGGCCTGACACTTTGCCGTCGGTGACCTCGTTTTCGGATTCTATCGCCGCCGCAGAAGTGTTATAGCGTTTTGCTATGTTCCATACATCCTCGTTTTCATCGGCAAAATACAGCTTCAGCGAATAATCATCGCACTTTTGCTTTTCTGCGTTTTCGTTAAGCTCTATCTGCTTTATTATCTGACTTGTGCCGCAAACATACATACATCCCTGCATAAGAAGCGAGCATCTTATTTCGATACCGTCATCGGTAATGCTGTAACTTACGGACGATATGTTCACGACAGGCTGTATTACGCAACCGTCGGTAACCATACCGAGCTGTTCCGAAACATCAAACGGCAGATTTTTTTCAATGAATACCGGCTCGTTGTCCTTTACGGCACTGATATTACAAAGCAGTTTACCGCTCACTTTAAGCTCGCCGTTTTCGCACGGTCTGCAGATTATTTCCGATACGAAGCATTCAGCGTCCGTCACGCTGTCGGGAATGCCGTTTTCGCACTCGATAAGCTGTTTTATATTTAGCGTTCTGCTGATAAATCTGTGGTCGGATTCGGTTTTCAACGCAGAAGTGGTGTAGCTTAATTCGTAGGACGTGGAATACATATCGGTGACGGGGTAAATGCTTTCTTCAAGCGTTGCGGTAATCTGAGAGCCGATTGTCAGCTCACAGCCGAATACTCCCGACGCATCGTCATCGGCGGACTTTACCGTAAGAGCGCACGACAGAACTCTGAACAGGGCGTAGCAGGTGTGCCTTTCGTCAATGCCCTGCATATCGACTATCTGGCTGAGGGGAATTTCGGCTTCCATTGTCTGAAGATATGTGCCGTTATCGTTTCCGACAAGATAGAGCGCTTTTAACTTTGCCTCACCCTTAAGCACGACCTTGTCTGCGATTATCTTGCAGTCATTCACGACCGCTGTGGCATCACAGCTTACAACGGCTTTCACTGTGCCGTCAATGCCGGATACGCCTATATCTTCACGGACAACGAACTGCTTTCCTGCGGTGAGCTTTCTTGTACAGCTGACTTTGTTTTTTCTTGTCTGTATGTTACAGCCTTCAATATCCGTTATTATCTCAAACGGTGTTATGTTCTCGACCTTTATCCTGAAGCTGACCGCTCCCCTGACATCAATGCGTCTGCCCGAAACCGCACGGCAGGTAGTATAATCCACCTTAGGCTCGACAGTAACTGTGCCGTTATCGGCTGATTTCGGCAAATCGACCGTTTTTGAATAGCTGTAGCGATGCTCTACGCACTCCATACCTCCGCCCTCGCTCAGATAGAGTGCGGTGATGCATATCACACCGTCAAGTATCAGCTTGTCGCCCGAAATGTTGCAGGATACTATTCCGGGACGAAGGGTGCATCTTAATATTCTGAAAATGTCGGGGTAATAATCCGGCAGGACATAATCAAACTCGACACCCTGCTCCGCCTGTCCGTCATATATCACTTCCGTGACAAATACAGGCTCTTTCTTTACGGAAAAGTCCATATAATCCTCCTTTAGCTGTTTCCCTCTTGTACGGGTTTTAACACAATATATGAGGGTGCGGGACATAATATTACTGTTTGTCAGGGAAAAAGAAAAGGCTGTACCGAAAAGGTACAGCTTCAAACTGTAGAAAAAGTATGTTTTTTCAAAAAAGTGCTTGTTCTCAATCCCTATCCCCAAACCCCTTTCCCCGGGAAAGGGGCTATATTACTGGGGCTACCGCCCCTAGACCCTGTCGGGGGCTACGCCCCTGCGACCCCATTTTATCAAAAGGTACAGCTCAAATGTATTAAGTTAATCAATAAAATCCGCCGTCTACTCCGAGTATCTGACCTGTGACGAAGCCTGCAAAGGCAAGGTATACAGCCGCCTTTGCCACATCATCGGGTGTTCCGAGCCTGCCGAGCGGAGTTTCGGCGATAAGCTCGTTCATTTCATCGGGCGACAGGTGAGCATTGTTCATAGGGCTGTCGATTACTCCCGGGGCGATGCAGTTTACGGTTATTCCGCTGGGGGCGACCTCTTTGGAGAGTGATTTTGTGAAGCCGATAAGTCCTGCCTTGACCGTTGAGTAAGGCACTTCGCAGGACGCTCCGTATACTCCCCACACCGATGAAATGTTGATGATGCTTCCCTGTTTGCGATTTATCATAAAAGGCAGTACCGCCTTTGTCATATTGAATGCGCCCGTAAGGTGAACATCAATCATATTGTACCAGTCAAGCTCGGTGACATCGCTCAGCATTTTAATCTGGGATATGCCGGCATTATTGATAAGCACATCTATTTTTCCGAAATCAGCCGCTATGCGTTCTACCGCAGCCGACACCTCTTTAGCGGAGGTAACATCTGCCTTATATGCCTTGCTGCCGAGTTCATTTTCAAGCTGACGGGCTTTTTCATCGGAGCTTTTGTAGATTATAGCAACATCGTTTGTTTTTGCGAAGGCACGAGCCATAGCGCTGCCGATAGCTCCTGTTCCGCCTGTAATAATTACTGCCATAGTAATCCTTTCGATTATAAAACGGGCATTGCATTACCTGCCGGAGTTAATGCAATGCCCTGCTTATTTACTTGCCTGTTACCTTTATCTCATCGCCGTCTGCGTCAACGTCTATCTGTGATATGTTGCCGTCGGCTTCGACTATGATATTTGCTACCTTGTCCTCAATATCCTTACGGACGACTTTGCGGACATCTCTGCCGCCGAACTTGCCACCGGACGCTTTTTTCGCAACAAGCTCATAAGCCTCATCGCTGACGTTAAGCGTTATGTTCTTTTCGAGCAGAGGCTCTTTCATCTCGCCTATCATAAGTCCGGCAATGCCCTTGTAGGCATCGAGGGTGAGGGGCTTGAACACTACTACCTCGTCAACACGGCTCAGGAATTCGGGGCGAAGGAATTCACCGAGAGCCTTCATCGCCTTGTCTTTTGAAATATCCGCCTCGCTCTTTGCAAAGCCAAGACCGCTTGTATTGAATGATGAACCTGCGTTTGAGGTCATGGCGATTACGGTATTCTCGAAGCTGACCGTTCTGCCGTGAGCATCGGTCACCTTGCCTTCGTCAAGAATTTGCAGGAGAATGTTCATTACATCGGGGTGAGCCTTTTCTATCTCGTCAAAGAGAATTACGGAATAGGGCTTTCTGCGTACCTTTTCGGTAAGCTGACCTGCCTCATCGTATCCTACATATCCGGGAGGCGAGCCGATGATTCTCGAAACGCTGTGCTTTTCCATAAACTCGGACATATCAAGCCTTATAAGCGGATCGACCGTATTGAAAAGCTCATTTGCAAGCACCTTTACAAGCTCGGTCTTGCCGACACCGGTAGGTCCTACGAAAATGAATGACGCAGGTCTGCGGCGTGCGGAAAGCTGAACTCGTGTTCTTTTTATAGCGGCGGCTACAAGCTCGCACGCTTCGTCCTGACCGACTACCTTTGATTTAAGCACAGTTTCAAGGTTTGCGATACGCTTGAATTCGGTTTCAAGCAGCTTGCTTGCCGGGATACCCGTCCACAGCTCGATGACCTTGCAGACATCGTTTTCTGTAACGTGTACTTCCTTTATCATAGGCTCAAGCTCGTCAATACGGGCTGTATTCTTTGCAAGCTCGGTCTTTATCTCGGCTATACGCTGATAATCCTTGTTCTCGGTTTCTGCGGACAGATTGTTTTCTTCGGTTTCAAGAGCCTTGTTTTTCTTTTTGAGCTGTTCGTACTCGGTAAGCTCCTTGCTGTTTATGCTTGCGCAAGCCGCCGCCTCGTCGAGCAGGTCTATCGCCTTGTCGGGAAGATACCTGTCGGTAATGTAGCGTTCACTGAGAACGGCACAGCTTTTTAAAATATCATCGCTGACATACAGCTTATGGTATTCTTCGTAGTATTCCTTGATTCCCTTTAAAAGCTCGATAGTATCCTCTATTGACGGCTCGTTTGCCGTTACGGGCTGGAAACGTCTTTCAAGTGCGGAATCCTTTTCGATATACTTTCTGTACTCGTTGAACGTTGTAGCGCCGATGACCTGCACCTCTTCCCTTGACAAAGCAGGCTTGAGGATATTTGCGGCATTCATCGTGCCTTCGCTGTCGCCTGTGCCGACAAGGTTATGAACCTCGTCAATAAAGAGGATTATATTACCTGCGGTCTTTATCTCCTCAATAAGCGCTTTCACACGGCCTTCAAACTGACCTCTGAACTGCGTGCCTGCGACAAGGGAGGTAAGGTCGAGCATATAAAGCTCCTTACCCTGAAGTCTGAAGGGAACATCGCCGTCCGCCAGCTTCTGAGCAATGCCCTCTGCAATAGCGGTTTTACCGACACCGGGTTCGCCTATTATGCAGGGGTTGTTCTTTGTACGGCGGGATAATATCTGCATAACACGGTAGATCTCTTTCTCTCTGCCGATTATACGGTCAATCTCGCCTTTTTTTGCCTTGGCGGTAAGATTGGTGCAATAGGTATCGAGGAATTTTCTCTTTTTCTCCTCTTTTTTCTTATTGTGCTTCTTATCGTCCTTTAAGTCTTGCTTTTCGCTTTCGGTCTGACTGTCCTTGTTTGCGGCAAAACGCTTGAAGAACGGCATCATTGTGCCTGCGCCGCCCGGTGTGAAGTCATCGTCTGCGCCGCTGTCTGCGTCTGCACCTGATTCTTCATCGACATCACCGAAAATCATTTTATAGCTTTCTTCAAGGTCCTCATCGCTGATTCCCATTTTTTCGAGGTAGTCGTTTACCTGCGGAACACCGAGCTCTTTTGCGCAGATAAGGCAAAGCCCCTCGTCACGCTTGTCGTTGCCCTGTATTGTCGAGATAAAAACTACCGCTTGTCTTTTTTTACATCTTGAGCAAAGCATTTATATCCAACCTTTCTTTAGGTTCTTTTGTATTTTTATTGTATTGTAAGCTGTTATCGCTTATGAGATAACAACTCAGCTTGTAGAAAAAAAGTATGTTTTTTCAAAAAGTGCTTGTCCTTAATCCCTATCCCCTTTAGGACACTCTGTTGGCTTTGCTTCGTGCAAAGCTTGGTGTGTCCTTATTTCGGCATCCTTGCCGAAAACCCCTTTCCCCCGGAAAGGGGCTGAATATGGGGCTGCCGCCCTCACCCCGCTTGGGGCTACGCCCCAAACCCCTATTTTAAGAATTATATAGGTTTTTCGACAGTCTACGGCGGAAAAGCAAAAGCTTTTCCGCCGTCATTATTTTATATGCTTATTTCGACCGATACGCACCTTCCGCCGTACAGCTTTTCGCTGAGTTCAGTAGGCTGTGTGAAGCCTGCGTACAGCGTATATCTGCCGCTTATTACCGCTCTTACGCCGTTATCGTCAACTGTTTCAAACGCACCTTCGGGAATATTGATGCTTATCGTCCTGCTTTCCCCGTCAAACAGAGAAACACGCTCAAATGCGCAAAGGCTGTGATTTTTCGCCCCGTTTTTGCTCTTTATATAGACCTGCAGAACGTCCTCCGCACTTCTGCTTCCCGTATTGGTAACATTAACGGCAAGCGTATTGTCCTTGTACGAAATATCGCCGCATTCAAAGTGCGAATAGGTAAGTCCGTAGCCGAAAGGATAAAGCACGTTGCTTTCATCGTCACAGAAGCGATATGTCCTGTTCTTCATTGAATAGTCGGTGAAATCGGGTAACATATCCGCCGATTTGTAGAAAGTGATCGGAAGCTTGCCGGACGGTGAAACCTCACCGAAAAGTATCTCTGCAAGCGCCTTTCCGCCGTACTGACCGGGATACCACGCATTTATAAGAGCGTTCCCCTCGCATTCGGTATTCACACTGCTTCCTGCCGCAAGAACTATTATAAGCGGCTTTCCTGTGTCTTTCAGCTTCTGCAGAAGCACTCGCTGAACCTCAGGCAATCTGAGATCCGGCTTATCCCCCGATGCAAACTCGTTTCCTGTGTCGCCCTCCTCGCCCTCAAGAGTAGCGTCAAGTCCCACGCATACAACAGTGACATCCGCCGCCTCGCACGCCGCAACCGCCTCGGCATATCTGTCGCCGGGCAGTGCAAGACCCTGCGTTCTGTCACGGAAAAGCTGACAGCCCTCCGCATAATATACCCTGCCGTCAAATGCGTCCTGTATTCCCTCAAGGAACGTAACGCTTCTGTCTGGCGTACCGTTATAATTTCCGAGCAGTGCCGCACGGCTGTCCGCATTAGGTCCTATTACGGCTATCGAGCTTATCCTGCTTTTGTCAAGCGGAAGTATGCCGTCATTATGCAAAAGCACCATTGATTTCTCCGCCGCTTCAAGCGATAACGCTTTATTGCCGTCACAGGCAATAATATCAAACGGCAGGTCGTCAAACTCGTTATCGTCAAGCTGTCCGAGCCTTATTCTTGTCCGTAATGCGTGAATACAGGCAGTGCGTATATCCTGCTTTGTTATAAGCCCTTCTTCAAGTGCCGCCAGAATATGCAGATATGTGTTTCCGCAATTAACGTCACAACCTGCTTTCAGCGCCATTGCCGCAGACTGCGGTGCTGTGTCGGTGATTTTGTGGGTAGTATGAAAATCCCTTATCGCCCAGCAATCCGACACAAAATAACCGTCAAAGCCCCATTCACGCAGTTTTCCCATCAGCTTTTCAGATGCGCACGAAGGCTCGCCGTTCACCCTGTTATATGCACCCATAACGCCTTCGACCCTGCCCTCTTTTACAAGCGCCTTGAATGCAGGCAGATAGGTCTCTTCCATATCCTTCTCGCTTACCCTTGCGTCAAACTCGTGGCGGAGCGACTCCGGACCGCTGTGTACCGCAAAATGCTTTGCGCAGGCGGCGGCTCTGAGGTATTCTTCTTCTCCCTGTATGCCCTTTACGAAGTTCACACCGAGCCTTGAAGTCAGGTACGGATCCTCGCCGTAGGTTTCATGCCCTCTGCCCCAGCGTGGGTCACGGAATATATTTATATTCGGCGCCCATAATGTAAGGCCTTTATATATGTCGGTATCGCCGTGCTTTGCGGCGCTGTTGTACATTGCCCTCGCTTCTGTGGAAATCACCTCACCGACACGATACATCATATCCTTGTCGAAAGCCGCCGCAAGTGCAATAGCCTGCGGAAAAACCGTAGCCGTTCCTGCTCTTGCCACACCGTGAAGTCCCTCGTTCCACCAGTTATAAGACGGAAGCCCTGCCTTTTCTATGGCAGGTGCGTCATATTTCAGCTGCTGTGCCTGTTCCTCCGTACTCAGCGTATCGGCAAGTGCCGCCGCTCTCTCGTAAGCCGATAATTGTTTATCCTTATATCTTTCCATAAATTACTCCTTGAAATTCGGTTTGCCGTACTGTTAAGTTGATTTTATCATATCTTACGGCAAGTTTCAAGATGATTTCAATGCAAAATGCACGGTTAAAAAAATAATAGCCCCACCATAAAGGCGGAGCTTCATTTCCGGCAGCTTCGCAACTGCTCCTATTTGTTATAAGTTTGTTATAAGCTGTAAGAAAAATATCTTCTTCCGTGTTCCTCTTCTGCACCGATCTTATTGTAAAAATTGATCGCAGGCTCGTTCCAGTCAAGGCAGCTCCACTCTATATATGAAAATCCGTCCTGCTTTACAAATTTCTCTACTTCAGAAAAGAACTTTGTTCCAAGTCCGTTCCTGCGTTTTTCCGGCTTTAAAAACAGATCTTCAAGATGCACTCCCGCCTTTGCCGCAAATGAGGCGAATACGGGGTAATAAATAGCATAACCGACCGGCTCGCCGCTTAGTTCAGCGATAAGCGCAGCAGCTATGTTCTTTTCGAAGAGAAGATAACGCAAATCCTCCTGTGTAGCAGTCATATCCTGCGGTCTTTTTTCGTATGCGGCAAGACCTTTTATCAGGTTTTCTATAAGGGTTATGTCGTTTTCAGTTGCTTTTCTGACAGTAAAATTTTCGTTCATTGGAAGTCCTCCTGCTTGTATAGATTTATTATAGCGGGTTTCTGTGGCTAAGTCAATTGTGACTTTACACCTGAACATCCGTATAGCAGAAAAGCCATTTGAGAAAGGGAGCTATCCTCTCTCAAAGGGCAGGTTGAAAAGCTGAAATTTATCGTTCCTTTATCATCACATAATTCGTAAGAAAAATTCCTTGCCGTTCTACCTGTTGTTCATTTGCAATTTTATAACCTCTTTTTTCAAAGAAAGGCTTTGCAGTAATAGAAGCATGAGTAGTAATATCTCCTTTAATTGCTTGCTCCAGTTGATTGCAAATAGCTGTTGCAATGCCTTTGCTTTGATAATCAGCGTGAACAAATAGACGGTCAAGATAGCCTGTTTTATCTATGTCCCCAAAGCCTACAATAATTTCATTATCGACTGCAACAACACTGAAATGTTTTTGAAGCGAATCATTCCACTTTTCTAAATCTGCTTGCCCTGTCGCCCATACATTTAACTGTTCTTTTGTATAATCTTTTGCATTGACATTGTGAACTGTATTATAAAACAGCTCTGTCAATTCTTTGCAATCTGATGGTTGATATTTTCTTATAATCATTCTTTCTTTTCCTAAATTCCTATTTGTATTTCTGTTTGTTTTAAAAATGGGCAACTCCGATTGGAACTGCCCGTTAAAATATTCACTTCACTTCCGGCTTCATCGTCGGGATTTCAAATGAAAGTATCTTATGCCCTGATTTAACCTCTCTTTTCCTTACTTTGTTAATCCAAACCGTTTTCATTAAAGTACATAACCTCACATAAGATGTCATAACTTTATTTGATTTGTCGTAAAAATTGTCGTAAAAAAACGAGGGTGTTTTCATTGTCCGGCGAAGAAGCAAATCCCGGATATCACCGACTATTCGCCGCATAAACCTTTATTTGTTTATACAGTATAACATATTCTTATTCAAAAATCAAGGAGCCTGCCACCGTGTTGTGGCAAGCCCCCTTTTCATCGTATCTTGATTTTACCCTCAAGCCCTGCAAAGGACTCCATCTTTTTATCAACCGTCGATCGACGGTTTATATGCTATCTATCATATAAACAGACTTGTTCCATCCGTCCATGAAAACCACTCTGTCATTGAATACATTCATATATGACGGGCGGACATTTTCTTGTCCGAGCTTTTCATATTTCAGCTTCTCACCGGTTGCTGTATCATATATATTTACGGTTGTATCACCTCGCTCATAGCCGTATAATGCAGAATCTTCGATTTCAACATCATTGGGCACACAGGTTATCAGATATTTACCGTTTGGAGTAATCCCACAATAACTGTTTTCTATCTCGTTATCAAAATATTGTACTCTCAGCTCGTTAGTTTTGTAATTGTAGAAAATAACTCCGTTTGAGCGTTCGGAAAACTCCGGATTTATCTCCGGGTCAAACGGCGACATAAAACAGATAAAATCTCCCGCCTTTACAAGCCTGCGGTTGCAGTTGCTGAAAGGGCCTATGTTTATCTGCTGTATCATCTTTCCGTTTTTATCCATAACGCAAAAATAGCAAGCGTCAAATTCATCGGTAAACGCCTCACCCTCGCAGTAATAACCCACTATTTCATTATCAAGCACATAGAAATCCGCAAAATTTTCATCGAATAATTTATCTTTATTGCTTCCGTCTGAATTCATTTTATAAAAGCAGCATTCATCGTTTACAGAAACATTGTAATATACCTTGTCGTCGGAAGGAACATAAGTACAATGACTTATCTGCGTTTTGCTTGTTGTACTTTTATATATCAGATTTCCGTACACATCGGTAACCTCGTACCATCTTTCACATTCATCGGTATCGACATAATAGTTCCACGCAGAAAAAGAGAACATTCCTTCACTATATTTTACATCCGAATCAAAAGGCTGTGATTCAGATACCGGATCATAGTAACCTCCTACTGTAAAGTGATATACAGCCTTCTTTTCTCTGTCGTCATAAACGACGTAATCGCAAGTATAATCGTTTAAGGAGTTATCTGCGTTTGCTTTCAGCAACAAATACCTCTGCTCTTCATCAACATATCCGACAGGGATATAGTCATAAATGTTTATTATTTCTACGTCTTCGTCAGCCTGATTCGGTTTACTCGTTTCGGGCAAACTCTCCGGTAAAAGAACGCTGTCACCGCTTTGCTCAAAAGAGGATTTCCCCGATGCGGTCGTTCCGCTTGTACTATCGGAATAGCTTTCCGTTGTCGATGTATTGTCTATACAAGCACAAAGTGAGAAAGCAAGTGCCAAAGCAAGTGCAGATGTGATAATGCGTTTTTTCATTTGTGCTCCTCCGATATTTATGAAATATATTTTGTCATCTTATTCGTTTTCCGTAACCACAATACTAATACTTTTACGGATATTCATTGAGCCAACCTCAGCGTTTAGCGGTACTTCAACAGCATAAATTATATCTCCCGCTTTTACATCGTCAATCGTCACCTTGTACTCATTTATATAACCGGTTTTTGAAGCAAATCTCATACCGCCGTTCTCTCCAAGCTTTATTCGCTCATGGTTCTTATAAAAATATACAGCATATTCATCGGGATCGCCGCCATATAAAAGCAGAGTGACGCCCAATTTATCCGAGCTTTTATCAATAGATAAGCTGTGTTCCTGACGCTTTGCATCAAACAAACTTATCATATTTGTGCCGGATATTTTTGCGTCAGTCAGATTATACTCCTCTTTTACTTTTGCGGTTGCTAAAATGCTTTCACAATCTGACGAATATGTAAAATCGTAGATAATCTGTGGTTCTGTGTCTGCTTCAATCTCAAACTCAAAGAACGACTGTCCGGAATGTGCGTTTCCGAAGCCTAAAAAGCCGTCTTTGGGTCTGTAAGACGGGTGCAAAACGGTCATCAGCTTTACTTTCAATATTTTTTCATGTTCGTATTCTTTTGTTATCTCCGGAATAAAGGTAAGAGTAACCGTCTGCTTTGTGTCGGGCTTTTGTGAAATGCTTACAAGCTCGGATTTTTCAGAGCCGTTCAGCGACAGCTTTTGAGGCACACCGTTTATAAATGCCATATAGCCAATCTCTACATCATATTTATTCTTTGCAGAATCGGACACAAAGCTGAAATTTACCTCACCGCCGCTGTACTTTACAGTTGACTTGCCTTCAATGCTGTAGTCGCTGAATGCAATTTCGGCTTCCTGATATTTGCTGAAATCATCATTTTCCGGTTCGGATTCCTGAGGTTTACTAAACGGAGGCAATGTTTCTATAACCGCTGAATCTACGGAGATATTTGTTACGGAAGCTGTTGTGTCAAACGGGTTGCTCACTTGTGTTTCGCTGTTAAGGTTCTCCGATGTTTCAAATGGATTTGACACAAGGCTCTGTGTGTCACTTTCACTTGTTCCCACACAGGAGCAGAGCAAAAAAACAAGAGCTATTGCAAGCAATGATGCAATGATAAGTTTTTTCATTTGCGTTCCTCCGTTACTTTGCAAAATACCTTTGTTACTGTTTTCTGTATACCACTTTGTGCAATAATGTATATAAGGAAACAACTGAGCATCTATTTTTAAGTCACTCAGTTGCCCTCATCGACTGCCATAATATTGCAGTTCCTTTGGGATAATAATTGATATTCAACGGCGATTAAATATCCGGCTTAAATTATATTGTAAAATTATGTGATGAATACAACATGCAAGTTTGTTTTCCGTTGTTATATGCTGAATGAGCGCCAAAAGAAGTTACTTTTTTGCACCACTACCATAAGATACATAGCAGTATGTACGAACATCATCTGAATTATAGTTCTTATCATCGTTATAATCATACTGGCCACCTGTATAGTAGTCATTAACACTCAATCCAGCAAAAATCTCGTCAACGCTTTCATTTGTATTTTGAGTTCTAGCAGAGAATCTCTTTGAATATTGCGAATAGGCAGTTGATTTTAAAGTACCAACATAATCGCCGCCAGTCACAGGATTGGCAGCAATAGCATTAACAGTAAGGCATATTGCTGCTGTAAATGCAGTAATCATTTTAATTATTCTTTTCATAATTACACATCCTAATTTAATTTTTTATTATAATAATGCCGCATTCGCCGCTACAGCATTAATTATAAATCTATCATATAAAAACATTGCACATTCTGCCTTGTTTCATCGGTTGCTTCATCTATTAACAGCTCACAGAACATCACTTTATCCTCATAGACTCTGTGCATATAAAGCGGAGATTTTGTATCAATCTCGATTTCCTTTATTTTGGTGCCGCTTTCCGTATCGTACATATAAAGCTTGTCTATTACCCCGATAAGATCTGTTTTATCCTCGTTTGTAATATCTGTCTCAGTTATGCACACTGCGGTTTTGCCGTCGGGTGTAAATCTGAGCGTTCCTGCCTCCTGCGCCGTTTCAGGTCTGAACTCCGATAACTCTCTGCTTTCGGTATCATATACTATTACACAGTCGTTTGGGGCTTCGTCAGGCAGAGGCGAATACCCGAGGTTTGGCGGCATATAAATCAGCTTTCCGGCTCTTTCAATGCGTATTGCGTTATAATCCTTTACGGGTGCCGCCGAGCAGATGACATTACCACTTAAATCAATTATTTCAAGCTTTTCGTGACTATTCATATCACGTTCAAGGACAGCGAGTCTGTCTCCGGTAGATAAAATATTCTGTGCGCACCATTCGCCGCTTGTCAGTACTTTTTCCTGTTCACCGTCTTTGGTGTACAATGCCATTGTATATACGCCGTCCTTTTCGGTACATATACAATACTGATCGGTCGCCGCAATATAAGCGGCGCTGAAAAGCTTTGTATCGGAGAAAGCAATACGGTTTATTTCTTCAAGATTTTCGTTGTAGGTTAATACATATTGTTCTTTTATTTTGCCGTTATCATCAAGGACTTTATCAAGAATTACAAAATAACCGTCACCATAGCTTGTCCGCAGGCATCGATTGTCAATGGTATAAAGCTCATCGGAGATTGTCTTGTCTGTGCTGTTGTAAACAATGTAGCAATATCCGTCAGCGGCATCAAGATTTTTCTCCCTGTAAAGCAGTAAATAACGCATATCGTTATCTATATATCCCATCGGAGTGTATGCAAAAAGCGGGTCGGAAAGCCGGTCGATATCCGTTATGCCGGGCTCACTTTCGGGTACATCTGCACTTGTGTCGGCAGGCAGCTGTGTTGCGGG
>ERZ824600.1550-NODE-1550-length-27661-cov-6.571760_pt1 | contig 27661 bp, 16 predicted proteins | sample MGYA00519933_ERZ824600 | MGnify/ENA primary metagenome ERZ824600 (study PRJEB31778, sample SAMEA3449178) | human gut metagenome | biome: human gut; feature: human-associated habitat; material: faeces | place: United Kingdom | collected 2010/2012 ... | reverse complement strand
TTTGTGAAAGGTGATTTTCTTTATGTGATGTGCCGTGGGAAAGTGTATTTTATCCTTGATCTGGAAAGTGGTTTGTGGAGACTGTATTTGCCAATGCACCGACCTCCAAGGCTGAAAGTACTGTGGTGGAGGATTCAAGAGACAACAAGGGATTTGGTGTGGTTGGTGAGACATTGGAAGGACTGAAATAATTCACTACATAGTCACACCTCTTCTACTCGTGCCAACTCCCAGCCGGAGAACTGCATCACGATGCAATGCAGCGTTGTCCCTTGGCACATCAACTGTACCTTAGGGCCTTCGGCATAGCGGTGAATTTGTGCTATGGCATCCTCCCACTGGGCTTCGCCTTTGGCGTCATAGTCCTTGGCAGGAAGATATTTTAACTCCAGAATGTAGCTGTGTTCCACTTCGGGATAGCGTTGTAGGTCAGGCATCAGGAACAAATCACAAAAGCCGTGGTTCAACTCTACTTCGGGCGCAGTAAGGTAATAGGAATTGATGCTGAGATAGGCTTGGAAGAAGCCCTGAATGTTACGCTCGCCTTCAATCAGACTGCGTACGGAGGAATTCTCTTTGTAATCGTAGGCAATCTTCTCCATGGCAGGACGCCAGTCACCATCGAAGGCCATGTTATCGTACAGGTTCTTCAGGTCGTTCAGGCTGATGCGCTCCTTATTCTGATATTGCTCCAGCATATAATCGTAGTATTGTTTACGTACATTATTATTAGGGATGCCCAGAATGAGACGGTCGCCACGGGTACCGATGATGGTAAGCATGCCGTAGTAGAACAGTAGGCTGGTGAACAGTTCCGGATTAACCAGGTCCTTGGCGGGAAAGGAGAGGGCTAAGTCTGCTACAATCTGTCCTTCTTCCGCGATACGGCGGATGACGCCTTTACGGTCACCGTCCAGATGGTCGAGGTTGAGGAGCTTCTTCATCTTGCTGTAGTCCGTGCGGGTATTGGGATCAATCATCTGCTTGGGAGAGTATCCCAAGTCTATTTTCTGCCTCAGATAATAAAGCACCATGTCGCAGTTGAACATCTTCGGGTCACGGTTCAGGCTCTCTTTAGAGAAGCAATAATTGTCATACCACGGTTTTATCTCAGTTATCATTTCGTCGATGTCACCCTTTAGTTGTTCGCAATCCTTGTAATATTGGAACATCTGGCGTACATCCGTCTCAGAGAATCCCAGCATGGTGTTGAATTGCTGTTTGGTACTAATGTTCCAGCCAATATTAAAGCCGCTTGTCAGGTCGTCCAGTGTGACGGGGCTGACGCCCATCATAAGGATGCGGTCGAAAGTACCCTTGAACTTTTTGAAAGCATTACGGTAAAAAACGTCGGCATGGGTGAGGGTGTGATAAACGTTTTCGCTATGCTCGTTCAGTACCACATTAGTGAAGTTGTCGTACTCATCGACGATGAGATAGAGGGGATAATTGCGTAGGTGGGCTTCTCCCAGTATCACTTGCAGCTTGGCCTCGAAGGTGGGAGCTGCTTCGAACTGAGTCCGGATATGATCGGAATAGAAGTCATGGTATTTGTTCATAAAGATGTTCAGCTCTCCGGTGCAGTAAATCTGGAAATTCACTTCCAATTGTTCCCTGCTACCTCCTACCCGTGAGAAGTCGAACGACATAATCTGGAATGTACCTTGCAGGCGGGTGGGATGACTACCTATCCAAAGGTTGCCGAAAAGATGTTCGAAATCATTCTTCCTCGCAATGTCATAGTATGCACTCATCATGCTCAAGAAGATACTCTTGCCGAAGCGCCGGGGACGGATGAGGAACAAGTTACTGGGCTGATCCTCCAACAAAGGCAGGTACATCGTCTTGTCCACATAATACTGGTTCTGTTCAATGACATCCACAAAGTTGGACACACCGTAAGGTATTCGTTTAACTTCTTCCATATACATCATAATTGTCGGGATAAATGCAACAACACTACAAAGATAGGAAAAGTTCCTGGAAATCGGGGAGCGGGTATGCCGGATTTTTCCGGTCTTATAAAAGAATACGGGGTTAGGAGCTTTCCCTGTCTATCAGTAACTCTTTAGTTTTTCCTGTATATCGGTAATTCTTTCCCAAACTCCGTATGAACCACTTCGAAATTGACAAAGCCATTCACGGACTCCGGTTCTAACAGCGTTGTCGCAAGGTTTGCATTCTTCTGTGAAAGACGAATGATGAAACAACCTGCCGGGAAGCTCTTCTTTTCCTTTACCGTCCGTGTAGAGACTGTGACCGGATAAATCTTTTCCCATTCCTTGGTAACTTTCTTGTATCCGGTAACTATATACTTCTCTACGGTGGCTGTGAAGGTTTTTCCTATCTCTTCTACTTCTATTCCTAAAGCCCGCAATTTCTCTGCTTGCATCCGGCAGGTATTCGGCAGAATATATGCTTTGGGACGTTTGCGTACTAACTCAGCTTTTAGTTGAAGTGCATCGAAGGTAGGCAGAGGTTCCGTAAAACGTTCGTTCTTGGCAAGGTCAATAAAAGTAACGGGAAGCTCTGTCCGTGCGGATTGAAAAGTGACGGATATATCACTCTTTCCACTGCAAGTCTCTTTTACGGCCTTTCGTATCTCACTTCTTACTTCTTTTGAATGAAGAGCCGCCGTTTCCAAAAGACTGCGGGATACCAGAAAACCACATTCTGCACGACGGGCAAAACACGCTCTTCCCAATCCTATTCCACGGATTTCTATGAATAGAGATACCGTATTGGTGAGTCCCTGAAACGTGGAACTGGATTGCGGGTTCTTGGCATCTTTCATTGCATACAAGCTATCATTTCTGACACTGGGTGTAAAGTAAAAGCCTGAATGATAATTGTTAGCTTCCAATGCCTTCTCTGCTTCTTCACGGAATAAGCCGTTGGAAAGTGTACGAATTCCGGCAGGGATATTCAAATGCCCGCTGGGTAGGAAAAGGACATCGGGGGCCGTAGCTACTTTAGTACCCCGAAGCAATTCAAACTCCTTGCGGAACGGATTGAATTCGTGAATATCCAGCGCTATTTCGGGATTCCATTCCTTGTACGCTTTTTTAAGAAGAAGAGTCACCGGATCGGCAAGTTTACTTTGATCCCGGTTCAAATCATACCCACTGCCCGATTTACGGCTTTGCATGGCATAACCGTCCGTATTGGCTATGGGTACAAGCGCAAGAGAAACCTTTCTCAATAGTTCAGTACCTTCGGGCGTATTCAGTAAATAATCGACAAGCATACAGGTTGCTTCCGGCCCGGCAGGTTCGTTGCCGTGCAGTCCTGCTTGTATCCAGACTCTTATTTTCTTTTTCTCGTTGGGAGTTCCGAAATAGAGCACGGGGATATCCCTGCCCTGTGGAGTCTTTCCTATATCGGACAGCGTAACCTTACCGGGATGCTTGTCGGCTAAATCCTTCAAATATCTGTTTATCTCGAACAAGGAAGCCAGACCTTCTTCAAGCGGCTTACCGAGGGTGGGAGTGGAATATTGCTGTTCCGGTTCGGGATAGAAACGGCGGGTTACCTCTTCCGGCTGCACCGTGGGCTGGATATTCCAGAGAGAAGGGTTGCTGAATACGGTTTCTTGCGCAATACGTTGCAGATAGAGTGCTTCCTCTTCGGGCAGTCCGACATAATAAGTACTTGTATAGGGTTTCTGAAAAAATACGCTACAGAATACATTGGCGGCAAGATAAGAACCCTGTCGGGAAGGGTGGCTGTGATCGTTGTTGTAAAGCGTGATACTTGGATTCTCCGTGCGGACACGCTTCCAAGCGATGCCGACGGGGGCACACCAGGCATTCAGTTGAACAGTCATCTCCAAATAACTTTCAGCCAGTCGTTGCTGCATTTCGGTATATGTGTCGATGTCGTGTCCCCAGGTCATGTAGAAAACGGTTTTTCCCTTCGGATTGTAAAGGCGGCGCAGGCTGTCGAGGGAGTGGGCAGGCTTGTATACATTTTCCTGTACCCATTCCTTTTCGCGGGCAGGCGCTTTACTTTGGTCTTGCAGGATGACGAAATCCCAGTTTCCTTCACGAATGGCATCCAGGGTTTCAGGATTGGCGGCATGTTTCCTCAATGTCCAGCCACCGTGTTCCACCAATTTTACAGAAAGCTTGTGGCCGGTGGAGGCGGCAAGAGCTTGCACTTGTCGGACTAAACGGTTGTATTGTGTGTAGCTGTTGCCTATGAACAGTGCACGTAGGGAGTCTCCCAACATGGCAGGAACGGCACGTCTGCCCATTCCGGCGGAGTGGTGTCCGATGCCCTGTTCTTCTATTTTCTGCCAGTTGCAGGGCCAGTTGTGTTCGGCTGCTATCCGGTGGAGGTATCGGTAGAACTGATTGCCACGCTCGTAGCGGTTGCGTCCCTGTGCTTCGGCTTCGGGAGTCTTTCTTAAATACGATTCGCGGATGGTGTCTCCCGTAGCCAATTGGAGGATAATCGGTTTGGCAAGGTACTTCCTGATTGTTTCGGGGGTGACATACGGAATGTTGCGTACTCCGTAGGGAAAATCTTGCGAAGCATCGGGGAAGGTGTACCATCCCGGACTGCCGATAACGGCTTTCTCCACATACGGACTGTCATAAAAAAGCATGAAACGCTGCACAAACTGCCCTCCGGCTGAGTGACCGTAAATCATATATCCTTTCCGTTCACTACCTGAAGATTGGCGGACGTACTCAAAGATTTTATCAACCAGTGCCGGCGTTTGCTTTTCGGCCGGACGTATCGTGTGATCTTTGTCATTCATGACACCGACTTCCTGATAATCGGGCAAAGGAAACCTTTCCAGATCGAAGTGGGGAATGAAAACCATGAATTTATGCTTCTCTGCCTCCTGCTTCCAAGCTTTGAGCAGATAAGTGAAACCGCGGTCGGCACCTTCAAAGACAAAGACAATGGGCATCCGGCGTACATCGCCCGAAGCCGGAATGTAATAGTGCACATCTACCGGACGGTCGGCAAAAGGCGGATAGTCTTTGTAGGTGAACTTGCCTTCACCCACGGGAAGCACGGAGGCGGCACGGAGTCCGGCGCCCAGAAAGACAATGGCAAAAAATAGAATCAGTCTTTTCATTCTTCATACCTCCCTTTTTTAATGACTTCTTTATCCTTTAGGGCGAGTTTGCCGCGTGCTATGACGTGTGTCAGTTGAAGCTCGGAATCGAGGAAACAGAGGTCGGCATCGAAACCGATGTCTATTCTGCCTTTGGTACGCAGTTTGAGGTTGCGTGCCGGATTGCTGGTGATAAGGGTCAGTGCCTGTTCCAGAGGCAACAGACCTTCTTTTACGAGCAATCTCATCTCCTGCAAGTTGAGGTGCAGGGGAGCGGGGCGATAGGTCGTTTCTTTGGTTTCGGGATTGGTACGGCGCACTCCGCCACGGCCGTCACTGGAGAAGGTGATGCGGTCGAGGGGTACATGGGCTTCGAGGGCTTTCATGACGCAGCGATGGGGAGCGTCGAATTTGGTTCCTCCGGTGGAGAAATCTACCATACCACCCATGCAGGCAAATTCTACGGCTTGCCAGAATAAGGCTTCCGTGCGTATCAGGTGAGTAGGCGAGAGATAGGGAATCAGCGTGGGATATTTGCGGGCGATGTCCAGCAACGGGGTGATACCGTCGGGTAAGGCTCCCAGATGAATATGCAGGATACCTCCTTTGCCGGAAGTGAAACCGCCGAGGCGTACTTGGTTGATGAGGCGCAGTATCTCCAGTTCGGTGGGGAAAGCGCTGCGGTCGTCACTCATGGCAAGTTTGCAACCGATCACTTTGTCGATGAAGATGAGATCGTCGGCTACGCAGGACATCAGTGTTCTGGGAGGCAATCCGTAGAAACTGGTAAGCATGTAGGCGCTGAGGCCGTTATCTTCCAAGGCTTTGGTTTTAGCATAAAGGGTGGTCAGTTCTTTTACGAAACCGTCCGTGCCGAGTAGTCCTACCACGGTAGTGGTTCCGCAAGCCACCAGTTCGCTCATGGAGACGTCGGGGACTAAGGAAGCATAGCCGGTTTGTCCGCCGCCACCGGTGATGTGGACGTGCTGGTCGATAAAGCCGGGGGTGACGGCGCACCCGCCGGCGTCTATGGTATCAAATGGAATACCGGTCAGTTCTATTTTCCGGTCTATGAGGGCTATTTTATCATCTGCCAGCAGAACGTCGTTCATGCCAAGATGTTCCGGAGAGTATAAGTTTGCATTTTTAATGAGTGTGAACATGATTCGGAGTTGTTTTATAGTGTTATGAAATGATAAGCTATCAGGAATAGAATGCTGCCTATAAGGGGCAGGGTATTTCTCTTTGCCAGTTCAATGGGCGATACACCCGCCACACCGGCAATGGCGACAATGATTCCCGCTATGGGAGATGCGGCACGCCCCATGCTGGCGGATAACTGCAAGGGAAGCACGAGGGAATAGGCAGGCATACCCAACTGTCCGGCAATTCCGGGCAGCAACGGGCCGAACGAGAAGAAAGCCGCGTTTCCGCTTCCCATCAGCATGGCCGCACAGAAGATTATCAGGGCGAAGACTGCTGCGATGGCAATGCCGGAAAGTCCTATATGCGTGGAGTAATCTACCAGTGAGTCGATGAAGCCGAGGCTAATCAGTCCTTTGGAGAATATCTCGGAGGCAACAATCAGTGTCACGACACTTCCGAAGACATTTCCCATCCCTTTCCAGAAGCTGGAGAAGGCGTCAAAGGTTTTTCGTATATTGCGTGTGTGGTAACCTACGAATACGAGTGAGACAAAGAGGGAAAATAGCATGGCGGTCGTTGTATTGAGCGTTATGGGAGGCTGGAACAGGCCCACATAGGGCGAAAATACAATGAGAAGCGCAAGCGGAAGTATGGGGAGCAAGGCGAATATCAATGGAATATCCGGTTTGGCAGAGGTCTGCGGGACTTCTGCTGTTTCACTATTTTCCGTACTCTGCCTGGAGGCTTCTTTTTTATCGAAATACCTATTGTTGAAGTAAAACAGGGTCATGACTACCAAGGTGGTAGGGATAACCAACGGGAGTTGGTGGGTAATGAAATAAGCTACGTTGGTCTGGTCGATAAGTTCGGCGGCAAGGGCTGTGTTTGCCGAGCCGGGGCCCTGGTCGAACAGCGTTGCGGCGGCAATGACGGATAATGCGGTGAGGCGGCTTACTCCCAATCCGATGAGGACGGGGTAAACGGAGGCGACAAGCAAGAGTCCTAATCCGGCTGCCGAGGGGGTAGTGATAAAGAGCAACTGGCCGATGGGAATGGTGACGGTAGCTGCCAGGTAGGGGTAACGACGAAAGAAACCCAACGGTTTCATGGAGATGTGTACCAGGGCATTGGTGGCTTTTATGTGATTCATAAAAGCTACATAGCCGCCAATGGTCATAATCATCAGTCCTGCGCGGGACAGGTTGCCGATGAATGTTTCTTCCACCACTTTCACCAAATCGAAAACAACGCTACCGGTGGATTTATCCGGAATGATGGGTTGGACATTGAGAATGAGGGCGAATGTCAACATCACAAGTCCGGCCAGCATCAGAACTCCTTGCGGATTCAGTTTCCGGTAGAGGTAAATAGCGGTGACGGTGATCACCAATATACAGAGGAGGAAGGCTACGACTGACATAATCTGATTGGTTCTGTGTTATAAATTGTTTTTTGAGGAGTGATCGGAGATGGGACAGGAATGCATTAAATGAAGTGTCTCAATTCTCCTCCTCTCAAAAGGAGGAGAATTGGGATAGCACTATTTAATCATTGTTCTACTGTCTTATAAGTACCCCGGATTATTCTCCAACTGGCGACCTGTATTGGAATCTATGAACTCTTGCGGAATCGGGAACAACACAGGCGTATCATACGAATTCATGCCTCGTGCATCGCGTCCTGCAATCTCATTCAACTGTCGCATACGGCGTTTGAAGTAATTGTTCACATCACGTTCATCTCCACCTTTCTCCTGACTTACGCGAATCAGGGTGTGACGGCGTTCTTCTTCGGAAAGAAGTTCACGGCTACGTTCGTCCAGAATGAAATCCATACCTCCTGCGGTAAGTTCAGCTTCTGTGATGCTGACTGCATTGGAACGATTGCGTACCTTGTTAATCCATTTGATGGCTTCACCTGCCTGGTTGTTTTTCAGTAAGGCTTCCGCATAAAGCAAGTACGTGTCGGCGAGGCGGAGATAAACAATATCCTGATAACATCCATCCTTGTCACCATTTGCCAGCAACGGTGCCACGTAATCCCATTTGCGGGTAGTGGGCCAGTTATACTTCTTGATGGTTGTCTTATTATCATCCAGCATAGCGGCGGTTACAGTGGTGTCTACCACCATCTTACCGTTATTAAGGAATTCCGTAATCTTGCCGTCGGCACCCTTTTCGTTAATAGTCCATACCACTGCATGATCGGATACACGGTCGTCCTGAGTTCCCTGATCTTTATAGTTGTAGAGGCGGAAAGCACCTCTTGAAGGCACGCAACGTCCGGCACCTTTACCACCGTTGTTTATCCAGAACACCTGAGGCCAAGTGGCTGCACCGCTTGTATAGTCGGGATCGTACTTGTTGCTCTTGTTGATGACACCATCGTTGGAGTAATAATTTTTATATGTACTCTTCATGTAAACTTCGGCTGTACCGAACGCGCTGTTTTCCGGTTCCGTGTTGACAAAAGCATATAAAACCTCTGTGTTTCCGTCCGCATACATCGGTGTGCGGAATACGTCGATGAACGGACAGCCTGGATTGGCGGAGTTCTTGCCGAAACGGTTGGTTATCAAACTGTATTCGGAACCTTCTGTCAGCGGCTTCAAAACTTCGACTGCCTTGGAGGGCTGGTCCATTGCCAGGTATAGTTCACCCAGATAATGGCGTGCCATGGCTCCTGAAATCTTGCTGTTGCTTTCTTCACGCAACGGTAAATTGTTCATGGCGAAAACAAAGTCCTGCTCCATGACTTCACGGATGGATTCTACGGAATTGCGCTCCCAGTCGTTACGGTAGTTCATACCTGTAATTTCTTCGGTGGACAAAGGTACGGCACCGAATGAATACGTCAGATGACGGTAAGCCCATGCGCGGAAGAAGCGGGCCTGTGCGATGATCTTATTCTTGTGGGCGGCAGCTTCGGTTTCGGTTCCTTTCCAGTCGATACCACTGCCTTCGGCACGTGAAATCACCATGTTTGCCGTATTGATGATGCGGTAACACCATTGGAAGATGTTCTGAAATATCTGTAAGTCCGTCTGGTTGATTTGCGACGGATAGTACATGTATTTAAAGTCGCTGTGTGAGTTATTACTCCATGAATTGTCCACACCGCAACCCCATGCAGAGTGCAGAACGAGCGGCAGACCACCACCGAGTGCATCGGCACGGCGGTATTCGTTACGCATCATTCCGTAGAGGCTGGTTACCATGGATTGGAACCCGCTGTAATCTACTAACAGATTTTCAGGGTAGAGTGAAGCACGCGGATCTTCTTCCAGGAAGCTGGATTCATTGCATCCGGTCATGCAGAGCACGAGTAGTGCTATCAGTGTATATTTTAGCTTTTTCATACTGTTTCTCTTTGTTTTAGCGGTTTATAAATCAAGTTTCAGACCGAATGTGAATGAACGTACCTGCGGAGTGGACTGTTGGTCGCTGATAAATTCCGGGTCGAGGCCGGTCCAGCTTGTCCAGGTTGCCAGGTTCTTGATGTTCATATATACTTCGAGGCGGTTCAGGGAAATCTTCTTTAACCAACGCTGAGGAACACGGTAGGCCAGCGTGACATCCTGCACACGGAGGAAGTCGGTCTTTTCGTAGAAACCTGCGCTCATCGGGTTTACAGAAGTATCCAGTGAGTTTTTCGGGTACTTGTTGGTAGGATTCTCCGGTGTCCAGAAGTCTACCATGAGGCGGTTCTGGCGATAGGAGTTGTGAGATACGTCGTAAAGCCAGTTATTGGCTGTCTGTCCCAGTTGGGCATTGAGGAATACGCTCAGACTGACATTCTTGTATCGGAAAGTATTCGTCATACCCATTGTTACTTTAGGAATTGCCGAGCCGATGATTTCCTTGTCTGCTGGGGTGATGTCGTTTACACCATCCTTGTCATGGTACTTCATATATCCGGGGATGGAGTAGCGATAGTTCGGGTCTTGCTGTCCGTTCGGATTAGACGGGTCGGTGATCTGCCAGATACCGATGAAGCGGTAGTCGTAGTTCACGTTGATGGGCTGGCCGATGAACCACCTGGAACCGATATCATCCATAGGGTTGCCGTTGGCATCGTAGAGACCTACATTTACGATCTTTGTCTTGTAGTGCGACAGGTTGAAAGTAGTGGACCAGTCGAAATCTTTCTTGGCAATGTTGTTGGAAGTAATTTGTAACTCTAAACCACGGTTCTTGGTCTCACCGATATTCTCGGTAATGTTTCCCGTACCGTTGATGGTGGGGATGGAGCGATTCAGCAACAGGTCGCTTGTCTTCGACCAGTACATGTCGAATGTTCCTTGGATACGTCCGTTCCACAGTTGGAAGTCGATACCGGTATTGATGGATTGTGTAGTTTCCCATCCTAACGAAGGAGAAGCCAGCTTGGAAGGATAGAAACCGTAGTTTGGGGTATGGTCGTCTTTCAGATAATTGAAGGTGGAAAGGTCAGGCAATGTAGTGTAGGCGCCTACTGCTTCGTTACCGTTCTTACCCCATGACAGGCGATATTTCAGGTTGCTTACCACTTTTGCCAACGGGCTTGTCTGAAAGAAATGTTCATTGGAAATATTCCAGCCGATAGCCATGGAAGGGAATATACCGAACTTGGATTGGCTACCGAATGCGGAGTAACCGTCACGGCGTGCAGTCAGTGTCAATAGGTAACGGCTGTCGTATGAGTAGTTCAGACGTGCCATCTGAGAGATATGGTTTTGCTTGGTATAGCTGGAACTGCCGGACATGGTGGCGGCTTTGGATATCTGGTAATAGTACATCACGTCGTTCGGAAAGTCTTTGCCTTCCATTCCGTTGCCTTCTTTCTCGTAGCTTTGTGCAGAATACAGACCGGTGAAGAAGATGCGGTGCTTGCCGAATTCACGGGTATAAGTGATGATGTTTTCCAGAATCCACTCTTGTGAGTGCCAGTCGTCGGTGTTCAGAATACCATTGGAGCGTGCGCCGTAGTAAGTGTCCATTCCTTGGTACTGTTTCCAGCTGCTGCTTTGGTACGTATAGCCGGTATTGAGCTTATAGCTGAGTCCGGGGACGAACGGCAACTTTATTTCTACCACGTTGTTGGTGATGACTTTAGAGCGTATGTCGTTGCTCTTGTTGTTGAGGCTGCTTAAAGGGTTTACAGAGAAAGCTTCGCTGGAATCTTCCCAGGCGGCGGAACGGATGTTGCCTTCTTCGTCATAAGCTTCTGCCAGGGGATTCATACGGAATGCTCTGGAGAAAGAAGCGCTGCTGCCGCTTCGGTCGTAGCGTCCCAACTGGGTACTGGTAGAGAACTTAAACCAGGAAGTGAACTCCTGATCGAGGTTGAAACGGATGTTGTAGCGTTTGAATTGGTTGCCTACGGCAGTACCTTTCACATCGGTATAGTTCAGCGAGACAAAATAGTTGGTTTTGTTGACGCCACCACGGAAGGAGATGTTGTGCTGCTGCTTGAAACCGGTGCGGGTTGCCAGCTCCAGCCAGTCGGTATCCATGCCGGCTTCGTGCATACGCAATTCTGTGGCGGTCATAGATCCCATCCACGGTTCGGGATTGCTTTCTGTGGGCGGGGTGGTATTGGCATCTTTCAATGCTTCCGTCTTATACTTCCAGAATTCAGCTCCATTCATGAGGTTGGGGAAGTTGATAGGATTGTCAATGGTGATGTAGGTGTCGTAAGATACGGTCAGTTTGCCTTTTTCACCTCTCTTGGAGCTGATGAGGATGACACCGTTCGAACCGCGGGCACCGTAGATGGCAGCCGAAGAAGCATCTTTCAATACTTCAATGGATTCGATGTCGTTCGGATTGATTTCGGACCAGGGACCATCAAAGGGAATACCGTCCAGAATAACCAGTGGTTTGTTGTCTGCCGTGATGGAGTTCTCGCCGCGGATGCGGGTCTTGGTGGAAGAGCCTTCCGCATTGGTTCCGGTCACTGAGATATTCAGGCCCGGTACGGCACCTTGCAAAGATTGGATGATGTTGGTTTGCGGGCGATTCTCCAGTGTTTTGGTATTTACGGAAGCAACTGCACCTGTCATATCCGACTTGCGCTGCACACCATAACCTACCACTACTACCTCATCCAGCATCTTAGTGTCTTCCTTCAGGATAATGCTGACGGGTTTCGTGCCGTTGACTTTCACATCCTGGTTCAGATAGCCGATAAAAGAGATTTCAAGAGTGCTGCCATTCTGTACATTTGCTAATGAAAAGTCTCCTTCTACATTGGTGACACTTCCTGTACCAGTGCCTTTCACAATGACATTAGCTCCGATGATGGGTTCGCCCTTTTCATCTTTCACATTTCCGGTGACTGTGACTTGCTGTTGTGCAAATGCATTTACCGAAATGAACAGTAACAAAGCGCAGCAGGCAAGAATGAGTCTGCATGAGCGTTTTTCTTTTCTTTTCATGATTCGTTTAATAGTTAACATAAGTTTTTAGTTTGGATCTCTGTGGCAAAGGTATGCGCAATAAGGGTTACTTACTCTGCGAGGTAAACAGGCAAAGTAAACTGTTAAAACTGATAAGTGCTTGATTATTAGTGCTGCTTTCTGAAAATGAGAGGCTCGGAAGTAAACTCTTTGAATGGAATCGATAGTAGAGAGCAGGGCTTACGCTTTGTATTTTCCGAGCTTTTTCACAGCATTTATAAAATCTTCTTTCGGGATAATGGATTTATTCCGGGTACGAAGCCGGTTGTTATAAACTGTTTGTGCGGAACAATGGAGGAAGTCCGCTATCTTCACGCTGTCTGTGATGCCGAGTCTTATCAAGGCATGTATGCGCAGTTCGGTATTAAGCAGTTCGCCTTCTTTCAGTTCGATGCGCTCTTCGGGTAGCAGTAAGGCGTTGAAGTCACCTACAAAATCGGGATAGAGATGCAGGAAGATGGTATCGAAATTCTGGTAGAACTCTTTCAGTTCGTTGGAGGCTGTTGCGGAAGAGTCTGTCATTGCTTTTACATCTTCTATCTGGCCTACTTTCAGTTTCCGGTTGATGTTCTTGCGAAACTCTTCCAGCTTACTGATGTAGGTGGAACAGATGTTGAATACATAGCCGATATATTCTTCTTTTACGTAATTAGATTCCCGCAACTGGTCATTGACTTCCTGTAATTGCGTATTCAAGTCTTTTAGCTGTATGTTTACTTCTTCCAGGCGTTGATGTGCCGTAGAGAGGGCATCCATATTAACAGACAGCTTCTGGTTTGTACTGTCTAACTTCAAGTTGGCTTCTTTTAGCCGGCGCATTTGCTTGCGGATGAACAGGAAGGCGCCGATCAGTACGAGAAATAAGAAACTGACGGCAATCAGGGAGGCTTGAAGACGTTTTTGCTGTGTGCGGCTCTGTTCCTGGTACGCTTTGTAGATTTGGTTTTGCAAATGAGACATTTTGACTATTCGTACCCGGTTGTGGAAAAGCATGGCTTTTTGGGAACAATAGAGGATGTAGTTATAGGCGCGGTCTATTTCTCCATGCTTAAATAGGTATTCCGCTATTTCCTGCAAAGAGCCGATATCTCCGTTGACAGACCGTATGTCTGCCATAGCCGAAAGAATGAGGTTTTCCAGGTATTTGCTCTCGTTATTTTCACTCCGGTAGATGGCGGAGAGATTGTAGGTAGCTATGGAATACTTGCGGCTGTCGTTAGACAATGTCTGCTTGTTTTCCTCAAATGCTTGTTTGACGGGTTCTATTTCCGGGGTTCCCATGTAGAGCCATGCCCGGCAGTTCCAGTAGCGCAATTCGTCGGGAGTGGCTGTGAGGTATACCGAGTCTCGGAAAGCCTTTTGGAGATTATTGTAATGTTCCGACAGTTGGGAGTTCTCACTGGAGTAATCCCGCAGGCGGGAATAGAGTGTACATAACCTGCCAAAATACTCGGAACGGAGATTTTGGGGTAATTCTTCCGGTTGGATGTCACTGACGGCTTTCAAGGCTTCGGTCAGTAGCCCGGAGGAGGTGAGGACAAATGATTGTTCGAGCAAAGAGACCACTTCCCAGGTACGGTTGTTGGTCTGTTGTGCCAGTTGTATGTTCTTGTTGATGTAATGTAGGGCGGAATCCGCATCATAAACTCGATACTCCAAATAGACCATTCTATTCATGGCATAGAGTTCCTTTACATCTTTGACCCGGCTATACTGCATTTTCAATTGCTTGATGCGCTCCTCTTTTACTCTGACAAATAGATCCTGCTGTTCCAGCAGGCTATCTAAAGAGTGAAGCAATTTTCTGTTTTCTTCTAAAGCATGTTTAGAAGTGTCCGCACAGACATAGGCAGGAAAAAGAAGGCATACAATGAGTATAAAGAGGCCGCTTTTCATGGCGCTACAATCCTAAAACGTCCGTTTGTCTTGGCTGATTGTCATATTGTCCGCTGATTCCTTGGATTTCTTTGGGGTTCAACTCCAATCCTTTCTTCATATCTTCTGCAGAGCCTACCGTGTCACCATTCAGCAACTTGGCGCGACCGCGTTCATGATAGGCTTGTGCGAAATTAGGATTCAGTTCGATGGCTTCGTCAAAGAGTGCGATAGCTTCGGGATACTTCTTCTGGACGATATAAAGTTGTCCCAGGCAAAGAAAAGCCTGTTCGTTGAATGGATTCAATTCTGTTACATAGCGATAATCGGTTTCGGCTTCTTCCTGCTGTCCCGTTGTTTCTTTCACTTTACCGCGGAGCAGTAATGCAGCTTCTTCATCGGGATCTTGGGAGAGTATAGCGTCGATATCTTCGGTAGCTTCCTTGTATTGCTGCATCTTGATTAAGGCTTCGGCACGCAGCAGGCGGGCTTCGGTGAAGTCGTCTTTCAGTACGATAGCTTTGGTGAGATGGGCGATGCTCATGATACTGTCGTCCATACCTTGCTTGGCTCTGCCCAGAAGATAGTGTGCCATGGCATTTCCTTCTTCTATTTCGATAGCTTTTTGTGCGGCGTCTGCCATTGCCTGATAGTCTTCTTGCAGGTAACATACGTTGGCAAGGGTGAGGAAAGTGGAGGTATGGTCCGGTTCCTGTTTTGCCATGCGTTCCAGCAGTTCATGTGCTTCGCTGAGGGCATTGGTTTGGATGTAAACCTGGCTCAGGTAGCTCATGGTTTCAAAGTCTTCCTGAAGGGCAAGGGCTTCCGTGAAGCATTTAATTGCATAATCGGGACGCCCCATGCGCTGTGCACGCATGCCGTCATACTTAAATATCTCGAAGTTCTTTTGATCGTTTTTCTGTTTTTCAGTTTCCGGTTTTTCTTGTTTGCCGGAGAAGAAAGATTTAAAGAATCCCATAATATCTGTATTTCTTAGGTGTTTTGTTTTTATTCTTTTTGCAAACTTAGTGAAAAATCTCGTTTCCATATCAAGAATTCGACCTAAAAAGAAAAAACATCCGTGTTATTATTGATGGTATCATTTAAAATTTGTTATTTTGCGATACATTTATCAATTATATTAATTAATCATCATTTCTAAATTAAAGACACAAGAATGAAAAAGACTTTCATGAAGTGGGCCTTCTTTATGTTATGTATGGCCATGACAATGCCTGCAATGGCTCAGTTTAATGTGAAAGCACTGAAAGGTGCGGCTAAAGCTGTTAAAGCTGTTACTCTGACTGATGCTCAGATGGCAGAATATGTAAAAGAGTATATCGACTGGATGGATACACATAATCAGGTATGTGCCGACGATAATGAGTATACAATTCGTCTGAAAAAGCTGACTGAAGGTTTGACGGATGTGGAGGGAATTCCTTTGAACTTCAAAGTTTATTATGTGATAGATGTCAATGCATTTGCTTGTGCTGACGGTAGTGTGCGCATTTTCTCGTCTTTGATGGATATCATGACGGATGATGAATTGCTGGGTGTAATCGGTCATGAAGTAGGTCACGTGGCACACAAGGACTCTAAGAATGGGTTCCGTACGGCATTGCTGACTTCAGCTTTGAAGGATGGTATTTCTTCACAAGGTGGTACAGCAGCTAAGTTATCTGATTCTCAGTTGGGTGACTTGGGTGAGGCTCTGGTAAACTCTACATATTCACAGAAGCAGGAGAGAAGTGCTGATGACTATGGATATGAATTCCTGAAAAGTCATGGTAAGAATCCCTGGGCAATGGCTTTATCTTTCCAAAAGCTGAAGAAATTGCAGGAAGAAGCCGGTGCACAGAAAAGTAGTAAGCTGAATCAACTGTTCTCTACTCATCCAGATTTGGATGCCCGTATCCAGCGTATGGAAGAACGTGCAACCAGCGAGGGTATTGAGAAGCCGGCAGTAACGGAATAATTCTTATTGATATCATAAGGAGAAGGGCGTGCATTCACTGTACGCCCTTTATTATACCTTCAGGCTTATTATGCCGTTCTCCGCCTTCAGATCTTCATCTTCCAGCAATTCGCGGATGCATTGAGAGATAATTTCTTTATCTGCTTCTATTTGTGAGGCAATATCGGCAGGTGTCAGAGGTTGCTTGCGAAGCAATTCTTTAATTTCTTCTTTTATTTGTTGGGAGGAAAGCCCGGGAGTCTCGGCACGGTGGCTGAGGCAGACATCGCATATTCCGCAGTTATGCTCATTCTTCTCTCCGAAATAGCGTAGAAGCATACGGCTGCGGCAAACGGTTTCGGTCGTTACATAATCTACCATTGCCTGAATGCGGGCTTCATAACGCTCCTTACGCTCCTCGTATATGCTGCGGGAGATTTGCAGATGTTGCCTGTCTACGCGTTCGCGTGTGTATATGATATAAGGTGTCTTTTTATGTGGAATATAGTCGATGACACGCATCTTGGATAGACGTATCAGCAAGTCGTACACCCGTTGTCGCGTTAATCCGCTACGTACCGCAAGTGAATTCTCGTTGATAAAGGTGTAATCCGTGAATACTCCGGTGTAAGAGCGCAGAACGATTTGAATAAGTTTGTCCATATCCTCTCCCAGTTCGCGTAATTTATACAGTTCATCACGGCGGACGGTGAAGTAAAGACGGGAGGCATTGTCCTGTTCGTCGGTATATTCCAGATATCCTGCTTGCGTCAGAATCTTCAATGCACTGTCGGCAGGTACAGGGAAGTATTTGAACTTCCGGCAAAAGTCTTCCAGATTGAACTCTCTGACACATCCCAAACCGTCTCCCATTGCCATCTGATAATAATATTGCAGATGTTCGTATACCTGTTTGATGTAGTCTTTCTCCGGAAAGGTGTCCGGGATACGTTTATGAAGGGTGACTTTGTCCGATTTGGCATAGAGTATTACGGCATACGCTTTGTTGCCGTCACGTCCTGCACGTCCTGCTTCCTGGAAATAAGCTTCGAGAGAGTCCGGCAAATCGAGGTGGATTACGATACGTACATCGGGTTTGTCGATACCCATGCCGAAAGCATTGGTGGCAACCATTACACGACTTTCTCCTGTCTGCCAGCGATGCTGACGTATATCCTTGGTGGCATCATCCAGACCGGCATGGTAGAAGTCGGCGGTAATCTCTTCGTTAATTAAAAGTTCGGTGATTTCTTTGGTTCGCCGACGATTGCGTACGTAAATAATGGCACTACCCGGCATACGGCGTAGGATGTGAAGAAGTTCTCCGGTCTTATTTTCTGTTTTGCGGACTATGTAGGCAAGATTCTTCCGTTCAAAACTCATGCGGAAAACATTTTCCTGCCGGAAGCACAGCCGCATCTGGATGTCCTTCACAACTTCCGGAGTAGCGGTTGCAGTCAGTGCCAGCACAGGGACACCGGGTAGGAGATCACGTATTCCGGCTATCTTCAAATAGGCAGGACGGAAATCATATCCCCATTGTGAAATGCAATGGCTTTCGTCAACGGTTATCATGCTAACGTTCATTTTCCGTAGCTTGGTGCGGAAGATTTCCGTATCCAACCGTTCGGGCGATATATACAGGAATTTATAATTGCCGAAAATACAGTTTTCCAACGTGACGATAATCTCTTGCCTGGACATTCCGGAGTAGATGGCAAGTGCTTTGATTCCTCTTTTTTTCAGGTTCTGTACTTGGTCTTTCATCAGAGAAATCAGAGGAGTAATAACTATGCAAAGCCCCTCTTTGGCAAGTGCAGGCACCTGGAATGTGATGGACTTTCCGCCGCCCGTAGGCATCAGCCCCAGGGTATCTTTGCCTTCGCCAATGCTATTGATGATGTCTTCCTGTATGCCCCGGAAGTTATCATATCCCCAGTACTCTTTGAGAAGTTGAGAGTTGAGAATGGAGAGTTGAGAGTTAGGCTGCGCAGTCATAGGGTGTGGTATTATGGGAAGTTGAGAGTTGAAGGTGGAAAGTGAGTAGTCAAACCGTATGGTAACTCTCAACTCTCCATTCTCAACTCTCAACTTCTCCAACTAATTAGGTTGAATATCCTCTATCTGCAACTGTACCTCGCCCCGTTTATGGGTATTCTCTTCAATGGTGTAGCAGATATCAAACGAACGCTTGGTTTTGATGAAACGTACATGCGAACTTTGTCCGAAGGCAATGCCGTTCATTACATTATTCGATTTGTTGTCTACCAGTTCCAGCTTGATATGTTCCTGATCGCGTCCCACTACTTTACTAGTGCCGTAATCATAAACATTATGTGTGCAGAATATCGGCTTCGGATTATCCGGACCATAAGGATTGAACTTCTTCAGGTCACTAAAAAATTTCGGAGAAATATCCCTGAAATCTATCTCTGCATCAATATTTATGACTGCACTTGTCTGTTCCGGTAGGATGTTCTGTGAAACGAATTCCTCGAAGCGTTCGGTAAAGGCGGGAACATTCTCCACTTTCATCGAAAGACCGGCTGCATAGGTATGGCCACCGAAATTTTCCAGCAGATCACGACAATATTCAATCGCCTTATACACGTCAAAACCAGATACGGAACGGGCGGAACCTGTTGCCATATCATCCGTACGGGTCAGTACTACCGCGGGGCGATAATAAATCTCCGTCAGGCGGGAGGCAACGATACCGATAACACCTTTGTGCCAATCCTCGTTGTATAACACGATGGAGCGGCGGTCTGCCAGTCCTTCCAGGTCAGCTACAATCTGGTTGGCTTCCTCGGTCATGGTCTTATCGAGGTCTTTCCGGGTTTCATTGTATTGATTGATTTGATTGGCTTTTTCCAAAGCCATGGAGAAATCTTTCTCTGTCAGCAGGTCGACAGCTTCTTTTCCGTTTTGGATACGTCCGGAGGCATTGATGCGTGGGCCTATCTTGAACACGATGTCGCTGACGGTAATATCCTTTTCCGTCAGTCCGCATACGTCGATGATCGCTTTCAAGCCTACACTGGGATTACTGTTCAATTGCTTCAATCCATGGAAAGCAAGTATCCGGTTTTCTCCCATGATGGGAACAATGTCCGAGGCGATGCTTACGGCAACCAAGTCGAGCAGTGGAATGAGGTGATGGAACTCAATGCCATTGCTGATGGCAAATGCCTGCATAAATTTAAAGCCTACGCCGCAACCGGAAAGGTGCTCGTAAGGATACGTATTATCTAAACGCTTGGCGTTCAGGATGGCGGCGGCAGGTGGAAGTACATCGTCGGGCACATGATGGTCGCAGATGATGAAGTCAATGCCTTTTTCTTTGGCATAGGTGATCTCCTCTACAGCTTTGATGCCGCAATCCAGTACGATAATCAATCCTACACCGGTTTCTGCGGCATAGTCTACCCCTTTGGTAGATACCCCGTAGCCTTCGTTGTAGCGGTCGGGGATGTAATAGTCAATGTTCGAATAGAACTGTTGAATAAACTTGTAGACCAATGCCACTGCAGTAGTACCGTCTACATCATAGTCACCATAAATCAGAATACGCTCTTTCTTTCCCATTGCCTTATTAAGGCGTTCCACGGCCACATCCATGTCTTTCATCAGGAATGGGTCGTGCAAGTCGGGCAATTGCGGGCGGAAAAACTTCTTGGCATCCTGTGCCTTCGTTATTCCCCGCTGCACCAATAATCCGCTAAGAATCGGGCTAATCCCTAATTCTTGGGCCAACTTTTGGCTTGTCTCTACCTGTTCGGGTGTAATGGGTTGATAATTCCATTTGTGAGTCATTTTATATATTGTTTTTTCCTTTTTTCAGTCTCGTGGTTGGAACAGGTTTCGTTTCTCTCGGGAAAAGCCTATATTTTTCCAACAAGGCGTAAAAGTACGAAAAAGTATGGAAATAGAGGACGATTATGCGGAAAAACTTTGCGCAAAACTTTTTCATGCGAGCATGAAAGTTCTACATTCGATTTGTATTACCTTTGTTTCTCTAAAAACTTTGAACGTGATATGTTGACATTCATCTCTTGTGCCAAAACGATGACGGCACGCACATCTGTAGGAGTCCCTGAAATAACCGTTCCGTACTTTCAGGCGGAAGCAGTACAGAATGCTTTGGATATGGGGCAATTTTCAGCTGCTGACCTGGAACGTCTGCTACGTATAAATTCCAAGATTGCCGCTGAGAATTATCTGCGCTATCAGGATTTCTTTTCGGAGGCAAATTCTGCAATGCCCGCTATCTGTGCCTATACCGGTGCGGTGTTCAAACGTATAATGCCGAAAGATTTTTCCGAAGATGATTTTCGTTACGCTCAGGAACACATGCGTATCACTTCCTTTCTGTACGGACTGCTTCGTCCGCTGGACGGGATAAAGCCTTATCGTATGGAAGGAGATGTACGCCTGCCCGAAAGGGGAGGGATGACTATGTTTGATTACTGGAAACCTTTGCTGACGGATTATTTTATAGCGGATATCAAACGTCAGGGTGGCATACTCGTTAATCTTGCCAGTGGTGAGATGAGAGATCTGTTCGACTGGAAACGAGTAGAAGAAGAAGTCCGTGTCATTACTCCCGAATTCCAGGTATGGAAAGGCGGGCAGCTAAAGACAATTGTGATATATGCCAAGATGTGCCGCGGGGAAATGCTACGCTATATTATTAAAAATCGCATTGAAAATCCCGAAGACTTGAGAGCTTTTACGTGGGAGGGCTTCGCTTACGATGAAGGGCGCAGTACGGATGAGCACTTGCAATTTACGCTGGTGTGATCAGCGGAGGTGGCTATGATTGCAAAAGCTCCATGTATTCTTCGTAGCTGATATATCTTCCTCCCATTGATTTCAGATGGGGAGTTTCGAACTGGCAGTCTATCAGTACGCCGCCATGCTCTCCGAAGAATTGTGCCAAGTGGATGAGGGCTAACTTGGATGCACTGGGAACCAGTGAAAACATACTTTCACCGAAAAAGCATCGCCCCAAGGTGACTCCATAGAGTCCGCCTACTAACTGTTCCCCTTCCCATATTTCCACGCTGGCGGCAAAGCCCTGTTCATGCAACAACGTGTAAGCTTCTATCATTTCCGGACCGAGCCAGGCACCTTCCATATCCATCCTCAGTTCTCCGCACTTACGGATGACTTCATCAAAAGCCTGATTGATAGTGACATCGTACTTCCCTTTGTTTATGAGCGTTCGCATGGAGTGGGAGATATGGATTTCGTCGGGGAAAATGACGAAGCGTTCCAGCGGGCACCACCATTGTATCATACCCTCCTGGAAAGCGTACCAGGGGAATATCCCGTTGGAGTAAGCCAGGATGAGGCGGTCGGTTGATAGGTCACCGCCTACTGCCAACAATCCGTCCGGATCACCGTAGTGCGGATCGGGAAATGTAATTTCGTCAGTTAGTGCAAAGACCATAGTATCACTTTGTTGAAAGTTGTAAGACTAACTGATCTTTGTCTACCTGTATGCAAGTTTTACCACCGGATTTTAAGGAACCAAATAAGATTTCGCGCATCAGGAGTGGTTTCAGATGCGAAGCTATCACACGGTCCATTTCGCGGGCGCCATATTCGGGCAGGAATCCACGTTGCAATAACCAGTTGCGGGCTTCCGGGCTCAGTTCCATCTCTATCTGGCGTGAGGCAAGCTTGCTGCTCAGTTCCCCAAGCTTCTTGTCGAGGATAAGTGAGGCCATTTTCCGACTCATATCGTGGAAAACGACAGTAGCGGACAGACGGTTGATAAACTCCGGTTTGAAGGTCTTCTTGACCTGTTTCAACATGGCTTCCCCGGCTGTAATCTGACTGCTGAATCCAATAGATGCCTGACGGGCAAATTGTGCACCGGCATTTGAAGTCATGATAAGTACAACGTGGCGGCAGTCGGCTTTTCGTCCCTTATTATCCGTAAGAACAGCATAGTCCATTACTTGTAGCAGGATGTTGAATACATCGGGATGGGCTTTCTCAATTTCATCAAGCAGCAGCACACAGTTGGGAGTTTTGCGGATGGCGTCGGTTAATAAACCACCGTCTTCATAACCTACATATCCGGCGGGTGAACCGATTAATTTGGCTACGGTATGCTTCTCGGTATATTCGCTCATATCGAAACGTTGCAAGGAAATACCCAGTTCGGAGGCCAGCACTTTGGCTACTTCGGTTTTACCTACTCCGGTAGGACCGACGAAGAGCAGGCTTGCCAGCGGTTTGTTTTCATCCAGCAGTCCGGCTTTGGACATTTGTACGGCTTCCACTACTTGACGCACTGCCTCTTCCTGACCGTAAATTTTGGCACTGATACGTGCATGCAAAGTTTCCAGTGAGGTGGTATCTTCTTCTTTCATGGCGAGTGCATCTACTTTACAGATACGGGCGAGTACATCGGTTATCAATGTCTTGTCCACACTTTGCTCTCCGGAAGGTATAGGGTGAATTTCGCGGTAAGCTCCTGCTTCATCCACCAAGTCGATAGCCTTGTCGGGCAGAAAGCGGTCGCTGATATAGCGGACACTTGCTTTGACGGCGTAGGGGATTACATCAGACTGGTAGGTTACTCCATGAAATTCTTCATATTTTTCTTTCAGTCCTTCTACAATATGGATGGTTTCCTCAATGCTCGGTTCAAGTATATCTATTTGTTGGAAACGGCGCACCAACCCCTTGCTGCGGGCAAAGTAACGGTTGTATTCCTCGTAAGTAGTAGAACCGATGAAACGGATGTCTCCGCTTTCCAGATAAGGTTTCAGCATATTGGATGCATCCATGGAGCCGCCTCCTGTACGTCCGGCACCTATCAGATTGTGTATCTCGTCGATATAGATGATGGCACGTCCTTCATTGCGGACACTTTCCATAATGGTTTTCAGGCGTTTTTCAAAGTCACCCCGGTATTGCGTACCTGCCAGTAGAGTACCTAAATCCAGTTCATAGATACGGCAGTCGAGGAGTCGTTCGGGGACCTCACGTGCTTCGATGCGGGCAGCGAGCCCGTAAGCGAGGGAGGTTTTGCCAACGCCCGGTTCGCCTACATGCAGCGGATTATTTTTCTCTTTGCGACAGAGCACCTGGATGGTTCGTTCCAGTTCTGCTTCCCGTCCGATGAGTGGATTATGGTCTTGCAGACAGTCATTCAGACAGGTTACAAAGTTTCGCCAGGGCTCGCTTTTTTCCTGTGGAGAGGCTTGCAGGTCATCTTCTTCCTCTACTTCTTCATATCGGGAGATGAGTTGGCTGATAAATTCGGGTAGCTCTTCTTCAAGAGTTTCTTTCAGAATATGGCATGCCCAGGAGTCTTTGAGCTGAAGCATGCTTTGCACTAAATGGGGGACATTCAATGCTTCAGCACTTGAATAGTCTATCATCAGATAGGCATGTTGTATCAGTTCGTTGAGCTGGGTTGAAACTTCCAGTTCATAATCCATGTCTGCGGGAACGCTTTCCAGTTCTTCCGTGAAATAATTCTCTAAAGAGAAAGCAAGTTCTTGGGTATCACAGAAACACATATTTAAAGCATTGGCAAAGGGACTCTGTTCCAGAAATGCACTCAGCAAATGCTCAGGTGTGATAAATTCATGGCGATAAGATATCGCTTTTTTTTGTGCATAGGTGAATGCGCTGTTCACATGCACTGTATTTTGTATATCCATAATCTTCTCCTAATTCTTATTCTTCTTCCGGCGCAACGGTGAGCCGGAGTGGAAAATTCTCTTCGCGTGCCATACGGGTCGCTTTCTGTACTTTCGATTGTGCAATGTCGTATGTATAGATGCCTACCACTGCTGATTGACTCTTGTGTACCTGTAGCATCAGCGTTTCTGCTTCTGCTGCCGATTTAAAGAATATGGTAGTAAGTATCTTGACGACAAACTCCATCGTGGTGAAGTCATCGTTATAGATGATCACCTTGAAGTGCTGCGGTTCGCGTAGATCTGTACGTTCCTTTTCTTTGAAAGATGATTGTTGCTGTTCCATAATGGGGGCAAATTTATGAAAAAAGAGGCAGATTTGTCTGTTATGGAGTCAGTAAAAACATACCGGATTTGATCAGGTTAAGAGAATACACTATATTGGGAATGATTTGCAAAATGACAAAATGTAAATTCTAACGCCTTAGAATCTTTCCTTTTCGTACCAATTACTATGGTGGACGAAAAGATGCAGAGAATGTTTGATGGGGTGATGCGAAATGGTAGTAATTGATGAGGAAATGAGATTTTAAGATTATAGAATCCTTAAATGGAAGATGTTTTGGAATCTGTTTCCCGGATATTCTTTATAAATGTTACTTTTTCTTAGTGGTCGTTTCTCTTCGAAATAGAATAAATATCATGTGTTTTTTAGAAGGGTGACGCCCTTTGTGAGTGATGGCGTCACCCTTTAGTTATTATGGTGTCACCTTTTGGAGCAAAGGGTGTAGCCTTGGCAAATGAGACTTACTTTTTTAGGGAAGAAAGACTGTGCGATTGGTCTGAATAGATGGTCGGTTTAGGATAAATGAACCATCTGTTTGCTCTGGATAGATGATGTAAATCTTCAAAACAGCGGTTGTAATATTCTGGAAGCGTAGCTTTGATCGAAGTGTCTGTTAGCAATAATGAGGAAAATGGATTTTTTGTCTTGCAAAACATGATATAAGGTATCAGTTTGATAAGATGATTTAGAATGTGTTCGCTTCTTACCTGGATTGTATCTGAGACGTAGTTGCTTCGTACATTCTTCACTGAAAAGTACTTCTGAACGAAGAAGTACCGGAGAAGGTACGGAGCAACTACATCTCGGGTATATTCCAGGCCCGAATTTGCTTGCTTATCTTTCAGCTTCTATCGTGTAGGTGAAGCTGTCTGCCCGATAGTATCCGATATTGTATTCAATAGGTACTTGATTGATATCGTAAACGAATCTTTTCCTTATTAAGATAGGATCACTTGACTTTATATCCAGTTTTTCCGCAATGAATTCTCCTGCCAGGCGTGCGGATACTTCCTCTTTACTGGTTTTCACAATAATGTTATATTTATTTTCGAGTACTCCGTAAAGAGGTTGGGTGAAATCCTCATCACCGGTTAACGGTATATTCGGATTGAAATAGGAGATAAATGAAACAAACGGATATTCTTTATTACCCCGTACCCTTTCCAGCACCATACATTTGGTTCCTTTTTCCGGGTCTATATTGAAGAAGGTGCATATTTCTTCAGATGGTTTCTTGAAACTGACGTGGAGTTCGAAATTCTTAATTTCAATACCCAGCATTTTCATTTCTTGTGAGAAACTTAGCCAATTTTTCACTCCGCCAATGATACCTTTGCGCACAACTTTTGTACCATGACCTTTTTTTCTGACCAGCAGTCCTTCAAATACGAGCTTGTTGATAGCTTGACGGAGAGTGTTCCTGGATATATTCAATTGTTCAGACAATAGAACTTCATTTGGAAGTAACTTTCCGTTCTTGTACTCCTCTGATTCAATGAGCTTTCTAAGTACTTCTTCTGCTTGAATATGAAGAGGTTTCTCCGAATTGGGGTCTAACTTTATGGGCATAATTGTTTTCTTTATTTTTTTGATGCTACAAAGATAATTCTTTTTTTTCTTAAAAAAATACCCGTAGATTCTTTTATTTTATTTTTAAAGAGTATATATTTGCACAAAATACATATATGTTCATACATATAGATAAAATAAAGTATATATAATTATGAGAAAAGTGAATTACGACAGATTTCCTTCTACTAAGATTACGGGAACAATTCTTCAGGGATGGGATGCTGTTCATACATTGCTGGTGGAGTGTTTCAAGGTTAAAAAAGTTGTGGCTGTTGATTTCTATGCGGGTGTGCGTGAGGAAGAAGTTGCGGGTGAGTTGGAGTTGTTGTCTCCTACCTTATTTATTAATACGCGCAATTTGATGAAGCCACAGGACGAGATTAAAGCGATGACAGAGCGTTTCATGACGGATGATGTTCTTTTTGGCTATGTAACGAACCTGACCTTGAATGATTATTTTGATGCGGAAAAGCTGGAACAGGCTAGAAAGCAAGTGGCGGATGCAACCGGAAGAGTAATTATTGTAGGGTCAGGCGCTGCTATGGTGGCTCCGGCTGAGGCTACGGTGGTTTATGTGGATATGGCTCGCTGGGAGATACAACAGCGTTTTCGAGTACATGAAGTGAAGGCTTTAGGAGTGGATAATCGTGAAGATGCTGTATCTTTGCAATATAAGAGAGGCTATTTCAACGATTGGAGAATACTTGATAGGTATAAAGAAAGTTTGTTCGGCAGGGTAGACTTCTGGCTGGATACTCATATTGCCAATGAACCGAGGTTGATTGATAAGGAAACTTTTTTCAAGGGTATAGAAGAAACGGTTAAGACTCCTTTCCGTGTGGTTCCTTTCTTTGATCCGGCTCCTTGGGGTGGACAATGGATGAAAGAGGTGTGTGGGCTGAATCCTGAAAAGGAGAATTATGGTTGGTGTTTCGATTGTGTTCCCGAGGAAAACAGTCTTTATTTTGAAGTGAACGGTGTACGCTTTGAATTGCCGTCGGTGGATTTGGTGTTGTTAAAATCGAGAGAATTGCTGGGTGAACCGGTAGAGGCACGCTTTGGTAAGGATTTCCCAATTCGTTTCGATTTTCTGGATACGGTGGGAGGAGGAAACTTGAGCGTGCAGGTACATCCTACTACACAGTTTATTCGTGAAAACTTTGGCATGTACTATACTCAGGATGAAAGTTATTATTTGTTGGATGCCAAAGAAGGTGCTTCGGTTTATCTGGGTTTGAAGACTGGTATAGATAAAAATGAAATGATTCATGATCTACGCGAAGCGCAGAAGGGAGAAGTTGTGTTCGATACGGAGAGGTATGTGAACAGGTTGCCGGCTAAAAAACACGACCATTATCTGATTCCTGGCGGAACAGTACACTGTTCGGGTTCTGAAGCGCTGGTCCTGGAAATTAGTTCAACTCCGAACTTGTTCACTTTTAAACTTTGGGATTGGCAGCGTTTGGGACTGGATGGAAAGCCTCGTCCTATTAATGTAGAAAGGGGGAAGGATGTGATAGACTGGAAACGTGATACGGAATATGTGAATAAGCATTTGGCTAATCGCTTTACGCAAGTGGCGGAGGGT
>ERZ824600.1545-NODE-1545-length-27705-cov-3.797613_pt1 | contig 27705 bp, 24 predicted proteins | sample MGYA00519933_ERZ824600 | MGnify/ENA primary metagenome ERZ824600 (study PRJEB31778, sample SAMEA3449178) | human gut metagenome | biome: human gut; feature: human-associated habitat; material: faeces | place: United Kingdom | collected 2010/2012 ... | reverse complement strand
AGTAGAACCGAAAAAGAAAAACACGCCTGATTGAATGGCTCGAGTTATCAGGGGCAACACCCCCGAACCCCCTTTTTTATAAAATTTGTAGATTGCTAATCTGAAAAATTATTATTTCTTATAATAATTTTTATGTAATTATTAATTTTTCCTTAACTTTTAACTAAAATTTAAAAATCCGTTATATAAATATATTGTTAGTTAAATTATATTCAGACTAAAAAAGGAGAGAAAATCATGATTAAACCATTAGGTGAAAGAATTGTTATTAAAGTTGTAGAAGAAACAGAACAAACTTCAGGCGGAATTTTCATTCCTGATAGCGCAAAAGAAAAACCTCAAAGAGGCGAAGTTGTTGCTGTAGGTATGGGAAAATTAAATGACAAAGGTGAAAGAGAACCAATGGATGTTAAAGTTGGTGATGTAATCCTTTATGCTAAATATTCAGGCACTGATGTTAAGGTTGATGGAGTAGAATATAAAATTCTATCAATTAAAGATGCTTTAGCAGTTATTGAATAATAAAAAGTTATTGTAAGGAGAAATAAAAATGGCAAAACGTATTGTATTTGACGAAGAAGCTAGAAAAGCTCTTCTAAAAGGTATTGATGCAGTAGCAGACGCAGTAAAAATTACTCTTGGACCAAAAGGTAGAAACGTAATTTTGACAAAAAAATTCGGAGCACCTCAAATCGTTAACGATGGCGTAACTATTGCAAAAGAAATCGAATTAAAAGACGCACTGGAAAATTCTGGTGCACAGTTATTAAAAGAAGTATCATCTAAAACAAATGATGTTGCTGGTGATGGTACAACAACAGCTTCTGTTTTAGCCCAAGCAATCGTTCGCGAAGGTTTGAGAAACTTAACAGCAGGGGCTAACCCAATGTCTATGAAACGTGGTATTGATAAAGCTGTTGACGCTGCAGTTGCTAAAATTAAAGCAATGTCTAGACCTGTTAATACAAAAGAAGAAATTGCTCAAGTTGCAGCTATTTCTGCAGGTAACAACAAAGAAATCGGTGAATTGATAGCTGAAGCAATGGAAAAAGTTGGTCACGACGGTGTTATCACTGTTGAAGAATCAAAATCTTTCGGTACTAACTTAAAAGTTGTTGAAGGTATGCAATTCGACAAAGGATACATCTCTCCATATTTCGTAACAGACCCAGAAAGAATGGAAGCAGTATTAGAAGATGCTTATGTATTCTGCTGCAACAAAAAAATCAACTTAATTTCAGACCTAGTTCCTCTACTAGAACAAGTTGCACGTGATGGTAAATCATTATTATTAATCGCTGAAGATATCGAAGGTGAAGCTCTTGCGACATTAGTTGTTAACACAATGAGAAAAGTTTTAAGAGCAGTTGCTGTTAAAGCTCCTGGCTTTGGTGATAGAAGAAAAGCTATGCTTGAAGATATCGCTATCTTAACAGGCGGCGAAATGTTCACTGAAGAACTTGGTATCAAATTAGAAAACGTAACAACTCAAATGCTTGGTAAAGCTAAACGCGTTACAGTTACTAAAGACGAAACAACAATCGTTATAGGTGATGAAACAAAAGCAGCTGTTCAAGAAAGAGTAAGACTTATCAAAAAACAAATCGAAGCTTCTGATTCTGAATATGATAAAGAAAAATTAAATGAACGTGTTGCTAAATTATCTGGTGGCGTTGCTCTAATCGAAGTTGGTGCAGCTTCAGAAGTTGAATTAAAAGAAAGAAAATTAAGAATTGAAGATGCTCTAAATGCAACAAGAGCTGCTAACGAAGAAGGTATCGTTCCTGGTGGTGGTGTTGCTCTATTAAGAGTTCAACAAGACTTAAATTCTAAATTAGAATCAATGGATTTTGAATCTGATGATGAAAAAGTTGGTTTCAAAATCTTAACAGCAGCATTAGATGTACCTCTAAGAGCTATCGCTCGTAACGCAGGTGCTAAAGCTGATGTTGTAGTTGATTGTGTATTAGAAAAAGAAGGTGCTTACGGTTACGATGCACTAAACAGCAAATATGTTGATATGTTCCAAGCTGGTATCGTTGACCCTGCTAAAGTTACTCGTTCAGCTCTAATCAACGCAGCTTCAGTTGGTTCAATGCTATTAACTACAGAAGCAGCTGTTGTTGAAATCCCAGAAGAAAAATCTTCAACACCTGATATGTCTGCTATGGCAGGTATGGGTGGTATGGGCGGTATGATGTAATTCTAAAAGCATCATATTAGCTTACAGATTCATAAAAGGCGGTGAATAAATAATTTATTCACCGCCTTTTTAATATAAAAAATTAAAATATAAAGTTTATTCATTAAATTTTTCTTTTAGAATTTCAACTTCTGCTTTTAACTTATTTATTTCACATCGAACAGGGTCTGGAATTCTATTGTGCATCAAGTTTCCTTGTTTATCTACAACTGCTCTATGAACAACTCTACCTGGAATACCAACTACTGTAGAATATTCTGGAACATCTTCTATTACAACAGAACCTGCTCCAATTCTTACATAATCACCTATAGTAATATTTCCAAGAACCTTAGCTCCAGCTCCAACAATTACATTATTACCTAATGTTGGGTGTCTTTTACCTTGTTCTTTACCAGTACCACCTAGTGTAACTTGTTGATATATCAAAACATCATCCCCAACAATTGTAGTTGCACCTATTACAACTCCCTCACCATGGTCAATAAAAAATCTTCTACCAATTCTGGCTCCAGGATGAATTTCTATACCAGTAATAATTCTTGTTAAATATGAAATTATACGAGGAATCAATGGTATATTCCACTTGTACAAACGATGAGCAAATCTATATGCAACAATCGCATGCAAACCGGGATAGCAAAGAATTACTTCTAGCAAATTCGTTGCTGCCGGATCATTGTCATAGATAACTTTTATATCTTCTTTTACTTTAGAAATTCCTCGTTTGATAACTGATAGCATAATTCTTACCTATCTATTTTACTAGTTTCGCAAATTTACGTTTTCCTGCCTGCAATACTACACTATCTTCAAATGAAATGGTATAAGACATGTCAGTAATTTTTTCACCATCAATTTTTACACCGCCGCCTTGAATTAAACGCTTAGCTTCTCCACGGCTTGCAGTAAATTTCAATTCTGTAATTAAATCAAGAATATTTTTACCTTGTTCCACTTTTACTTCTTGAATATCATCAGGAATCCCTTTATTTGACACTACATTAATAAAATCTTCCTGAGCCTTATCTGCACCTTCTTTGCCATGATATTCTTCTGTAATTTGATGTGCCAATTGCATTTTTATATTTCTTGGATTTACAGAACCATCTGCAATTTGTTTATCATAAGTTTCTAATTCTTCTTTTGTTGCATCTGTTAATAAACTATAATAACGAGTAATCATATTATCTGGAATACTCATCAATTTACCAAACATATCTTTAGCACTATCAGTTAATGATATACAATGTTCTGGATATGTTTTTGACATTTTTACAACACCATCAGTACCTTCTAACAATGGAAGAAGAATAACTAATTGTGGATATTTTTTACCATAAGCAGTTTGTATATCTCTACCTAACAATGTATTAAATCTTTGATCTGTACCGCCTAATTCAATATCTGCATCAATTGCAACTGAATCATAAGCTTGCATTAATGGATAGAAAAATTCCACAATTGAAATTGGTTTACCATCCGCATATCTTTTTGCAAAATCATCTCTTGTCATCATTTGTGCAACTGTAACTTGAGCTGATAATTTTAACAATTCAGTAAAACTCATTTTATGCAGCCAATCGGCATTATTAACAACTTCTGCTTTTGTAACATCTATAACTTTTGACATCTGGTCAAAATAAGTTTTAGCATTTTCTTCAACCTGCTCTTTAGTTAAAGCCGGTCTTGTTTCAGATTTTCCTGACGGATCACCAACCATAGCTGTAGCTCCGCCAACTAAAAGAACAATTTTATGACCTAAAGCTTGGAATTCTTTTAATTTTCTCATCACAACAGTATGACCTAAGTGTAAATCCGGTCTTGTTGGATCCATACCCAATTTTATTCTTAATGGAGTATTAGTATCAGCTGAATGCTGTAATTTTGCAGCTAATTCTTCAATTCCACCCGGTAAAACTTCGGCATTTCTTGCAATATGTTGTGCCTGTTTTATAAATTCTTCTCTTATTTCTACCATAATCTTTCTCCTATAACTTATTTAAATTATATCAAAAACATAAACAAGCAGGTTATACATTCGTTTTATTCGAAGTACAACCTGCAAAGAGCTTATATATTTTTATTATTCCTGTAAAGAATTTAACTCTGCACGAAGCTCAGACGCCCTTGTATTATAATACTCAAGCCATGTTTTTCCTGTTGCAGAATCTTTCACTTCGTTTTCGCAAACTGCGCGAATCCTTTTAGAATCAATATCATTTAATTCCAATTTTATCTGTTCTATTCTGAGAGCCTCACTTTCTTCTTGTTTTAAAAACTCATAATCCGGATTTTCAATAATACTATTATTTGCATATGTATATTTCAAAGGATCATTACAGAAATCATTGTATAAATTTTCAGAAATCTCTATGTTTAACGTATCATCATTTAAACAACGACATTGACCTGCACCATTAATTTCATTATTTTCAATATAAATATAATACATAATTACCTAACCTTTCTATAACCTGAAATCCTGAAAGCACAACCATTCTTATAACTAGCAGAATTTGTTTCATCACCTGCAAAAAACCTTATTTTTCTATCTGCGGCAATAGGGATAGTACAATTACCGGATGCTATTTGATTAGCTCCGGCAGTCCTTGTTACTGCTCTACACAAATATGTTGAACCACAAATCGCAGTATTTACATACAATCCAAGAGAATTATTTATATTAATACCGGTTCTTATAATTGCACTTATTACAACTTCATAAATATTTTTATCATCCGGAAGCAGCGAGGAAATATCGAAAGTTTTATCAAAAGTTGTTGATATTGTTAAATCATTTGCTATATATCCAGATTTCACCGTCCATTTGCCGTCAAGTTCAGTTTTATCAGCTTTTGTATCTAAAACTTTTTGACCTTCCGCGTCAATATTTGACAGATCTTTATTTAATTTTTGAGTATTCAGATCCTCAATTTTTACATTTGACTTTTCTATTTCGTCTAAAACTGCAATAAAATTTGCATTAACCTCTTCTGCCTTTGCTTTAGCACCAGGCACAAATGAGTATGGAACACTTGATGTCATATTTTCCTTTCTGACAGTTCCAACAACTCCTCGGCTAAAATTGATACTATAGTGAAATTAACACCCTATTATATCATATATTTTCCAAAAGCGTCAAGCAAAACAGCTCTATAAAAATTATAGAGCTGTTTATCTAAATATTATTCATAAAGCTTTTCTCTATTTAAATAAAATTAGTATTAAGCAGATTTACCTTTGAATAATTTTACTACAGGTTCATAAGTATATTTAGCAATTGCTTCCCCTGCAGTTGCAAAATAATGACCAACTTTTTGCATCAATGTAGCAGCTTCTTTATCAGCTTGAGATAAAGTTTTTATAGCATTAGGGAAAACTTTTGGTAATGCTGCAAGAGTTGCTGCAACCACAGCCAAAGTTGCTAATGTTCCTACAACCTTTTTACCTGTACCAGAAGATTTTTTTTCTTCTACAGGAGCCTGCTCAGCTTTCGGTACCGGAGAAGAAAATTTACCCGGTCTTTCTAAAATACTTGAAACATTATTCTGCTCACCACAAAAACGAACACTTGAAATAGGACTAACCATCATTTGGAAAACCTCCTTAACACTTTTATACACACTAATAATAAAACACTTGATAAATTTATTTTGACCAATTAATTTTATTTTGCAAACTATTGTTACAAAAATTTACAAAAAACTTGGAATATTTTCAATTGCCGTGTCATCTATATACGTGTAGAGGAGGAGAGTAAAATGGCTGGAAAACAAGATACACTGATTTATATTGAACAGGAGAATAAAACAGAAGCAGAATTTATGTCAAGAAGCTTCGTCAACAGTGCGATAAAAAATAGAGCGTACATCAATGCACTTGGTGCTGAACTGGTTATGAAATATTTAGCATCCGAGGGAATTGATATCTCTGATACTCACAACCTGCATTCAATATCCAAAATTCTTGAAAAAATTGATATATCAGATATCTTGCTGCCTAATATTCATATTGATGTAAGAGTCATCTTTGACGAAAATCAAATATTTATTCCTAAAACGCATTTCCAGCTGGAAATAACTCCTGACATTTATGTTGTACTTAAACTTGCAAAAGATTTCAGCCATGTAGAATTTTTAGGATACTTTGAACCGGATTCTCTAAATTTAAAACTTTGCAACAACGATTACTACTTCTTTGAAAAGGAAAGATTGCATGCTCCATCTACATTAAAACAATTCATTAAAAACTTCACAGGAAACACTTCCCGCGGGATTTCACAAGATGATATACTGAGAGGAAGAGAATTGTCTATAGCTATGGCTGACCATAACATTTCAGATTCTGAGCAGAAAGAATTAATTGAACTATTACTATTAAGTAACGAGTTAAGAGAAAGCGTTCTGGAATTTGACAACTTTGAAACATTGTCATACAGCGTTGGCTCAACTTTATCCCAAAATAAAACAGATATGACTAAATCTGCAGCAATAGTTTTGGACACGGAACATGACACCCCTGAACAAAATAATGAACATCAAAATAATCAGAAAGAACAAAAGGATAGCAGTGAAGAAAATATTGAAAATTTAGCAGTTGATACTCCTGAAGAAATCAATTTTTCAAATGCTCAGGATGACCTAGTGCTAGATGAAAGCTTTTTCGAGTTGACCGAACCAGAAACTGCTGAAAATCTATCCGGAGATAAAGCTGATACCGAACAAACTGAAGCAGAAGCTGAAAATATTTTGGATTCTGAACCGGAAATCTCAAACATTACAAACATCTCAGATATTCAAAACCCACAAGAAGAAACCCTGCTGGAAGATGAAGATTTGATAACGACCGAAGAAAATATTGAACCCCTTGAAGAATTAGAATTAAATAGTGAAGATTTAACTCTTCCAGAAGCTGAAACATTACAGCTAGATGAAGATATTCCTCAAGAAGAAAATACATTAGAAAAAACAGTTGGTGATGCGGTTCAAAAAGCTCTGAAAAAATCCGAAGAAATATCCACACCTGCAAATGACGATAATATTGAACAAGGCGCCTCAAAAGATGCAATAAAACTAGCAGGAGTTTCAGGAGACATTGTTAACGAATTAATCAACAAAAATATAGAAAGCCAGCAAGAAGAACTTAATAAAATTGACTATTCACAAATCTCAACAAATGCGACAGAAGTTCCTGAACACATAGCAGCCTACGATCTTTCAGCTGCAAAAATTGAAATGGACGCACAGGCAGAAGCTTCCGGACAATTTGATACACCAAAAGATCTTTCTGAATTCAAAACAGTAGAAACAAAACAAACTATAGGCGAAGAAGAAAATTTTGTGCCTGAAACCATAGATTTAGAAAGTATGGAATCTATTGAAACAGAAGATTTCAACGAAAGCACAGAAAGCATTGTGGATTTAGAACATTTATCAACAATAGATTCTCCTACAAAACCAGTAGACGATTTGGAAGAAAAACTGCTAAATAACAATTCTGATGAACATTTATCAGATATGAATTTTTCAAACATGTCTTCTTTTACAATAAATGAAGATGGCTCATCTCCAATAGATGACATAGATATAAACTTTAATAATGATAACGATGAACATCTTGTTGACTTTGGACCTGCAGCCAATACATTGATTATAGATGATACCCCACAACAATACTCACCGTCTATAGATGAATCTATCGAAGCAGATTTAATGCTTGAGGATAGTTTCTCCACTGACGAAATTTTTGAACCGGAAACTCAGACAGAAGAAACATCTTTATTAGACGACACACCACAAGAAACCTCAAATGCCATCGGCGAAACTCCGGTAATGGAAGAATTTTCTCTAGATGAAAATTTTGAAGATACAATGTCACTAGACGATTCTAACATTTTACTTGACGAAAATCTTTCAGGTGAAGAACTTGATTTAGCTACAGAAACAACAATTGAAGAACTAACACCTTCACTTGAAAATGATGAATCATTAAATATACAACAGACAGAAAACTTAGCAGAGCCAGTGTTTGAAGAACCTTTGCCTGAAAATGATATTATAATTAATGAAACAATAGAACCAAATAATAAAGCTGATATTGAATCAATAGAACTTCCTGCAGCTCAAATAGATACCGGTGATGAATTATCACCAGATATGCTGCTTGACAATGTAATCAGTAATCTTGAAAAAGATAACAATATTACTTCAAATGAAACTACTACAGAAGAATTTCAACCTACCATTGAAGAAACAACAGAATTACCGGATAGCACAATTCTTGAGGAAACAAATTTTGAACAAATTCAGTTCCCGGACGAAGTTTCTGAAACCAGCACAACTCAAGAATCTGATATTATTCAAAATAATACTATAGAACTTGACAATCAGGATTGGTTAAATGATACAAACTATGACAACATTCCGGATGCTGAAATTCCTGCACCGGCGGATGTTGAAACAATTGAACCGGATAATATACTGGAAGAATTATCACCTGAAGAATTTATAACCGAACCTGAACCAAACAACGCAAAAGTCTTTGCAGTAACAGAAAACTCTATTGCAATTAGTGATATGAACTTTAAACCGGGAGAAATTCCAATAGATATCAACAACAATGAACAACCACAGCTTGACGGCCCGGAACAGCTTGAAAGCATTTACGATGCAGATAACTCGGTACCGGGTTCTGCATTACTACAAAATCCTGGCAGATTAGGCTCCGCAAATAGAGGAGGAGCAAAGATTGGCATGGGTATGGGACTAGGGATTATTGGAGTCATTCTTGCAATAGCAATTGTAGGCATAATTGGATTTTCAGTATCAAAAATGCTGAATAAACCAGCTGATGACACTCCACAACCAATTACAGATGAACCAATTCCTACAAATTCTGATAATGGAGTTGCAGATGTAAACACACTAAATGTGAATCCAGATAATGTTGTAAACATGGATAGCACAAACAATACACCTGCTCTTCCAGCAGCTAAACCTGCAGCACAAAAACCTGTAGTATCACCACAACAACCGGCAGTCCAACAACCAGTCCAGCAGAAAAAAGTAATGTCAGCAACCTCCTTCCTTGAAATTAACAAACTAACGTGGGAAGTTCCTGATTATATTTCATATAATGAGCAATTTAAACAATACTTCCAAGCTGCCGGCAAAAGTTTAAAATTATCTTTAAACAGCGATCTGCTTCTTGCAACAGATTATGCATACTCAGATCAAGTAAGAGTAACTATTACTTTTGCTAAAGATGGTACATTTAAAGATGCAAAAATCTTATTATCAAGCGGTTCTAATCAGATAGATAATATTGTGTTACAAACTGTTAACCAAACCTTAAGAGTCCTTAAAGCCCCTCATAGTGTAGGAAATGACGAAAGCACTACGGTTATACTTAAAATTTATTTTTAAGTATGCTATAATAATTTTATAGTAGAGGAACTTGGGTGTGGAATTAACACAGGACAAAATTGATTTAATAAGCAAGATAATTAAAAATGACCGTAAATATCCAAATAATGAGGACTTATACGACGATTTTTTCAATGAAACATGCAAGCGTTCAGTTGCAATCCTTAGTGCTGTTGATTCAGAAATAACACTTGAAGCTTATCTAAAACGTGTTGTTACAACTTCAATTATAAATGTGTTAAAAGACTCCGGAAGATTAAGAAGAACCCGCTCCGGTTACATGTCAACAAAAGAAGTTTTGGTAGATAACCATAATAAAATAGATTATTCTAATGTTGCCATTAACTATACAGATATAAAACTTCCGGATACCCCTGAAGATATTGTAATTCAAAAAGAAATTCTTGAATTTGTTTCAAATACAATTAAAAATATCGATAATGAAGAACCGGAAAAAGACTATTTACATATCTACACTTTGCGTTATGATAAAGGCATGACTCAGAAAGAAATTTCTGAAGAGCTTGGCATCTCTCAATCTGAAATCTCTAAAAGATTATATAAATTGATGGATAAAGTTAAAGATATTATTGGCTAATTTTTAATATGAAATGTCCTGTTTGTAAAAAAAATATTTCAAAATCGGTATTAAAATGTCCTTATTGCAAAACCAGAGTAGGTTTGTTATGCAGCAACTGCAATACAATCAATTCTGTTGGCAATTTTGTCTGCAAAAAATGCGGAGAAGAATTGTTAAAAATTTGTCCACATTGTAAAAGTGTAAATTTCCCCGGAGCTGCAAAATGCAGAAAATGCGGATTACAGTTTAATACACCTAAAAATAATCCGGAAGGTACTACTCCGCAAGAGCTGTTATACAAACCAAAACTGAATAATAGAGAACAGGCTTTAGAAATTTTGACAGATGGTCTGCTTGCCAAAGACAAAAAAATATTTTCTATAACCGGAAACAAAGGTATTGGTAAAAGCACATTGTTAACAAAAGCAATGGCAAAATTAGATAAATACAATTTTCAATGGTGTACTGGCAAATGCACATCATTGAGTCAGTTAAGCCCGGGCGGCGTAATTCAAGATATGCTGCTAAATCTGTTTAAACTTCCAAATTATTGTATTAATAATGAAGAGTTAAGAAAAGATGCAGTTAAATTTTTCACAAATGAATTTAAATTCCTAAATCAAGAAGAAATTCTGATATTTTTCAATTTTCTTTATAACTTTCAAGATGGGAATTATGAAGATATTATAAATAATAAAAAACGTACTTATAATATTTTACTGCAAATCTTTGAGGCATTCACAAACACAGGAAAATTTATCTATGTAATCGACAATTTTGATTTTATTGACGGTTTTTCTATAGAATTTTTTACTCATTTTATGCAAAAAAATTCTAATTGGAATAATTTAAAATTTATTGCAATATATAATGAACATAAACCAATCAGTAATTTTTTTAATTTTGAGGATAAAGATTCAAAATCTTACGTTGATATAAACCTTGCACCACTTACCATAAAGGAACTTGAATCCAGTGTAAAACTTACCGGCGAAGCTGGAACCTACGTTACAGAAAGAGAAAAAGACGTAATTTTTGCTAAAAGTAACGGAAATCCTGCATTTGTTGAACAGGCAATCAGTTATTCATTTGATTGTCAAATTGCAGACAAAGCTTTTTTACTACCTAATAATTTTGAATTTCTGATTAAAGAAAGATTAGAAACGCTGAAAAAAATAAACAATGCAGCTTACAAGCTGCTTTGCGGCGCAGCAATTTTAGGAGATAAACTTAATCTTGCTCTTTTAAAAGAAATTTTTGGCTACAAGAATCAAGAGTTCAACGACATCATTTCATACCTTGTGAAATCAAGTTTTGTGAAACCATTTAGTGAAATTTATTATGAATTCAACAATCTTTTATTATGGGAAACTGTATTAAAAAATATAACTCATAACATAGAATTTGAAGAACTAAATGTAAAAATAGGCAAAGCTTTAAGTATTTTTACCCTTAATACAAATGCAACAATGGCTATGCTTGCCCATAATTTAAAAGAAAACCGCCTGGCATTTGATATCTGGACAAAAACAACACGGCTTGCCTCATACATTGGAGATATAAACTTATATGTAATCTCGCAAAAACAGTGCCTCGCACTTCTGAATGAATTTAATGAAAACGAAACATTAAACATCAGATATAACATTAGTGAAAGACTTGGGAAAATATTAACAGAATATGATCCGGAAGAAGCACTGGAATATTTGCCTGATGCAATTTCTCATGCAAAATCAAACAACGATGATACTAAAGAAATAGAACTGTTAGGGTATTTAGCACTTTGCTGCAAAAAAACAGGCAACTATTTTGGAGATGTAGAATGCGTTGACAATGTTCTAAAAAAAATGAAACCAAATCAGGAACTTGAAACAGCAATGATAAAAAGCACAAAGTTACCGTCATTGCTTAATATAGGGAATTGCGGCGAAGTAATAAACCTTATAGATAACGATATTTTGCCTATTCTGGATTCTTATTTAACAAAACCCCGTTTAAATAAATCACTTCCTCTGGGCTTATTATATGACACCTGGCTTGGAGTTTATCTTTCTTTAGGAATAGCTCTTGCGCTGCAAGGAAATGATAGAGCTTTTACAATCTTGAATAATCTGTTTGAAATCATTGATAAACAGAAAATTAATGATAAAGCTTTAGTGTGCAAAGCCAAATTAGTACTGGCATATGCAAATACAATGAAAGGCGATTTCCGAACATCAGAAAATATACTACAAAGTTTGGGTAAAATAACCGAAGCTGATGAAAATTGGATTAGTCCTGAAATGATTTCAAGATACAATCTAACAAACATAATTAATAAATTTCTGGAAAAGAAATATGACAATTTGCAGCAAATACTATCAGAAGCTGTAATTTTTGCAAATGATACAGGAGATAATTTTACTAAAAACATCTTAAAACTTTTACTTGGTAAGATGTTTAAGGATAACAAACAGGCAAAACATGCTATTGAAATTTATAACGAACAAATAACATATTTTGCAAAAGAAAAAATAGCACTGGGTGCCCTGCTTTCGTGGTATTTTATAGCAGAGGCTACAATGGTTACTGAATCCCCAAAAAATGCTATTGAAATTGCCTCTCAAGCATTAGAAATTGCCCAAAATCCGAGAATCAACAATACCTATTTTATTGTTCTGTTAAAAACTCTGATAGCAAAAGCATATATAGAAGAATCCGATTACGAAACTGCTAAAATAAATATTGAATCCGCAATAATTTTAGCAAAAAAATATAGCCAGAATGATTTACTCTCACGATTATATTTATTGTATGGCAAATATTATCAAGAACTTGGCACTGTCCGGTCTCAAAAACAGGGGGAATATCTTAAAGCATCTGCAAAAATGTATGAACAAGCAATGGATATTGTTGGGCAAAAAACAAGAAATATATATGTAAAAAATCAAATAGAGGGACAGAAAAAAATCCTCATATCATATTGTGATTTAAACGGATTTAAACAATAAAGAGAGTTTTAACTAAACTCTCTTTATTTATTTTAATAAAATATCTCAATTATTTTTTAAAGATTGCACTAACAAAATCTGATATTGTTGACTTCTTTTTAAAAGGAGCATTCAAATCTTCTATTAATTTAATCCTTTCTAAATTAGATAAATATGCCTTGCGCCAGCTATCTAAACTTTGTTTAAAATTCGCAGCAGGCGGCCCTGAAACTTTTTCCAACTGAGCAATATAACGACTATTATGCTTAGCTTTAACCGGTTCCTTCGCGGCTTTATTAATAATTCTTCTATCTAGAGTAGCTCCAATTGCAGCATTCATAATTCTTTGTATTTTCATATTTGGGGTCTTCTTTCTTTGGGGCAAAAACCGGCCTATTAAATAGACCGGTTTTTAAAACTATAATAACTAATAATTAGTGGCAGCAGCCGCAAGAGCAAGAACCACATTCACAACCTAATGCAGCATTTGCTTCTTCCATACGAACTTTAATACGTCCGTCAACGGCAATACCTTCACCTGTTTTTTCAGAAATTAACAATGGGTTAATATCTAACTCATCGATAAAGCTGAAATCGTGAACTAATTGAGATAATCTTAATAGAGTTTCTTCAATTTGATCCATTTGAGCTGGTTTAGTACCTCTAGCACCTTCCAACAATTTGTATGCTTTAACTGATTTAATCATTTCTTTAGCATCAACATCTGTTAAAGGAGCGATTCTGAAAGTTACGTCTTTCATAACTTCGATAAATACACCGCCTAAACCGAACATCATCATTGGGCCGTATTGAGGATCAGTTGCGATACCGCAAACCATTTCACGGTTACCTTTAACCATTTCTTGAATGATTACACCTTCTAAACCGTCAACTAAGCCTTTTTCAGTTAATTTAGCGATTAAGTCTTGATATTCAGCTCTCAATTGTTCAGCAGATTGAATATTAACTCTTACACCGCCAACATCTGTTTTGTGAGATGTAGTTTTTGAAGTCATTTTCATAACAACAGGATAACCAATTGAATTACCGATTTCTACAGCTTCGTCTTCAGTTGTAGCAAAACCTGATTTACATACTCTGATACCATAAGCATCCAATACATCAATTGATTCACGAGTTGTTAATTGAGCACGACCTTCAGCTAAAGATTGTTTAATAATTCTTTTTGCTTTTTCATAATCAACGTCGAATACAGGGATTTTACCTTCAGGTCTTTCCATCCACAATCTTTGTTGATTTAATCTGTTTAAACCATCAGCAGCTTCTTCTGCGTACATGAAAAATGGCATATTAACTTCCATATCTGACAATTTAGTAAAGAAGTCACTCTTAGTCATGAATACACCAATAACCGGTTTTTCAGGATGTTCAGCTTTGATTTCCATTAAAGCTTTTGCAACATCAATATCTTTCAAACCTAAGAATGGAAGATAAATTGTGATAATCATATCAACATTTGGATCAGCAATAACTGTTTTCAAAGTTTCTTTGTAGTGTTCAATCGGTGCTGACGCAATCATATCGATAGGGTTTTTAACCGAAGCAGCTGATGGTAAGAAACTTCTTAATTTTTCTTTTGTTTCATCAGTAATTTTAGCCATTTGCATACCATATTCACAAACAGCGTCTGTAGCCATAATACCAGGACCGCCAGAGTTTGTAATAATAGCTACTCTGTCACCTTTTGGAATAGGGCAGTTAGCAAAAACTTTTGCTGTAGCAAATAAGTTTTTCAAAGAATATTCTCTGATTACACCGGATTGAGCCAACAAAGCATTTGCAGCTTTATCAGCACCAGCTAATGAACCTGTGTGAGAAGATGCAGCAGATGCACCAGCAGCTGATCTACCAGCTTTCAAAGCAAGAATAGGTTTCTTTCTTGATATTCTTGATGCTAATTGTCTAAAGTTAGATGGGTTTTGGATTGATTCCATGTACAACAAAATTTGTTCAACATCTTTATCATCTTCCCAATATTCTAAAGCAGTTTCAGCATTCACATCAGCTTGGTTACCAATTGAAATGAATTGAGCAAAACCTAAGTTTAAGTCTTTCAAGATGTTCAAAATACCGCCACCTAAAGCACCTGATTGAGAAACAAAACCAATGTGTCCGCGTTCAGGAAGAGATTCTGCGAAACATCCGTCCATTCTAATTTCAGGATCTGTATTTACAACACCTAAACAGTTAGGACCAACGCATCTCATACCATATTCTCTAACTTTTGCAAGTAATTGTTTTTCAGCTTCTGCACCTTCTTTACCAGTTTCTTTGAAACCTGCTGTAATAATACATAAACCTTTAATCCCTTTTTCATGGCATTGATCAATTGTCGATAATACAAATTTTGCATTTACAACAATAATAGCTAAATCAACTTCGCCAGGTATTTCATTTACTGAAGTATATGCTTGCAAACCTTCAATTATACCGCCTTTCGGATTAACAGGATAAATTTTTCCGTTAAATTTATATTCCTGCAATCTTTTCATAATATCAGAACCGATTGTGTGTTCTTTAGTTGAAGCACCAACAACTGCGATAGCTTTTGGCTTCATAATTTTGTCTAAATTACTCATTTTTCGTCCTTTCCTTTCCTACTAATTATATTTCATCTTTATCTTGCATTACACTTAAAAACTTATTTACAAGTTTATTGAAAAAAGTTTTAACATTTCCTTCTTTTTTAACTGGAAGAAATGCTTTTTCATAAGAATTAATAGTCATTTCCGCAACAATTGCATATAACTCTTTTGTATACTCTCCATTATCCAAATTTGAAGCATTTGAGATAGTATTTTCAACAAACGGCTTATTAATTTTACCTAAATGCTGAGGTTTCTTGGCAATAAAATTCAATGAATGTTTGCCGTGATTTTGTCTTATAAATAGATCAAAAGGTTTGTCTTTTATCAGTTCATTCATTGAGTCATAAGCCTGTCTAACATATTTACAAGGAAGATAACTTAAATCATTAACAATATTTACATTGCCTCGAAAATTCTGATTTTTATTTTGTTTCACACTTGAGATAGCTTGTATTTGCATAATATTATTCCTTCGATCTAATAATTTCTACGATTATCCAAAAACTTTTTATTTTGTTCCAGCTTATTGGATTCATTTACAATATCTTCATAAGTCTGCATTGTTGCTTTGATTATAGAATCAAATATTACCTGTGTTTTCTTTACAAATGTTGTAACTTTAGGAGCAATTAATGAATTTACATCCTTTGATGCTTGTGCAGTAATACCAATATTTTCCCCAGCATCTGCAATAAACAAATCGTAACTTTTCTCTTCAATTGGTATAGTTTTTAATGCTTTATTAATTTTTGAATTTTGAGCAGCATTAACAATACTATTGTACACTGTCCCATTAAAGTTTTGTTGGTTAGAGATGTTTTGAATTTGCATAATATAATCCTTTTCTAATAATTAGTAACCGTTTACAATCCACTCTCTCACTCTTAATTCTGCACCTAATTCATTTGCTATAGCTTTGCATTTTTCGACATCAAGTCTCCTGCCTTTATAGCCGTCAACAATAGAAGCATCCGTTTTTATTCCGGATTCAGAACAGCATTTGATAAATTTTTTTACTTCTTCATAAGCATTTTCAAACTTTGGCTGCGAAAGTTCATCATATTCTTCTGAATTAGAAGCATTCAAACTTACAGAAATTTCATCTATAAGTCCGATTAATTCTGTAACAATATTTTTTTTATAAACAAAATTTGCATGACCGTTAGTATTTATTCTAATTTGAACATCCGGATATTTTTCTTTGAGATATTTTGCAACTTGCTTTAACACTTCAAATTTCAACAAAGGTTCTCCATAGCCACAAAATACAACTTCTTTAGAAATTTCAAAATTTTCAAGCTGAGAAATAACATCTTCTGCTAAAAAATCTTCATTCTCAAGCCATAATTTTTGACCGCAAACATCGTCTTTATCTTTTCTCAAACAAAAAATACAATCATTTGTACATCTATTAGTTAAATTTATATAAATTTTATTTTCAAGTGAATAAACTAAAATATTTGACATGTTTTATCCTTTATCAACCCTATTATCTTACACACACAAATAATTTACAAGTGGGATAATAACATTGAGCCTGCGCGTCTTGAAAATAAACTCTATTTGTCCTAAATTAAATGTATGTATGAAGATTATAAAAATTTATTAGAAGATTTAAAAGAAAAATCACATTTTAGGGATTTAAAAAATTTTGAAGATAAAGATGAAAAATATATTTATTTTAAAGGCAAAAAACTTTTAAATTTATCTTCGAATAATTATTTGAATTTTGCAGATAACAAAAAAATTACTAATGAATTTTTAGAATTTGTTGGAGATAAATATTCATTTGGAAGTGCCTCTTCTAGACTTTTAACAGGAACATTACCTGTTTATAATGAATTAGAGAACCTTTTATCATCTCTTTATAACAAAGATGCAACACTTTTATACAACAGCGGTTACCACGCTAACGTTGGAATTTCCAGTGCGATAAATCAAAAAGATGATGTTATATTTTCTGACAAACTTAATCATGCCAGTATAATTGATGGAATGAAATTATCAGAAGGAAAATTTTTTAGATTTCCACACAATGATATGGAGGCATTAGAAAGATTATTAATCAGAGAAAGAAAAAATTATAAAAATGCATTTATCATTACAGAAAGCGTATTTTCAATGGATGGAGATATTGCAGATTTAAAAAAAATAGTTGAATTAAAGAAAAAATATAACTGTTATATGATTATTGATGAAGCTCACGCCTTTGGTGTATTTGGAGAAAGAGGACTGGGCGTTGCGGAAGAATTAGGAATAATTAATGATGTAGATTTAGTTGTCGGAACTTTCGGAAAATCTGCAGGTTCAATGGGCGCTTTTGTTACCGGTTCACGAACAATGATTGATTTCTTAATCAACAAATCCCGTTCTTTTATTTTTTCGACAGCTCTTCCTCCTATAAATATTGCTTTTTCAAAATGGATTATCGAAAATAAATTTCCACAAACATTAGAAAAAAGAAAAAAAATGCTCTCAATTGCAAAAAAATTTGGAAGTGAAAGCCATATTATCCCAATCGTTGTCGGAGAAAATAAAGATACCGTTGATTTATGTGAAATACTTTTCCATAATGGATACTTTACACTACCGATAAGACCTCCAACCGTACCTGTTGGAACTTCTAGAATAAGATTATCTTTAACTTGTGAAATTGAAGAAGAAGAATTAAAAACTTTAACGGAGAAAATAAATGAACACTTATTGGTTAAACAACCAAAATAATAAAAACTTAATTGTTTTCTTTGCAGGTTGGAGCTTTGATGAAACTCCATTCAAGTTTTTGGACTGTAAAGATTACGATGTACTAATTGTATATGATTATAATGAAATAAAACCTCTAAATATATTTCAACAATTTAATCAATATGAAAATAAGATTTTAATAACCTGGTCAATGGGTGTTTTTGCAGCATACATATTAAGAGATTTCTTTAAAAATTTCGACTATAAAATAGCGGTCAACGGGACTGTAACTCCTGTAGATAATGAATTTGGTATTCCTATCAAAATGTTTGAGTTGACCCTAAAACATGCTGCAGTGGGACTTTCAGGGAAATTCTATAAAAATGTTTTCAAAACTAACGAAGAATTTGAAAAATATATGAAAAATCCAGTTCAACGCACAATAGAAAATAGAGTATCTGAACTCGAAAATTTATATGAACTAATTAAATCTACAAAAATAAATTATACAAATTTCTATGACACTGCTTTTGTAAGTGAATTTGACAAAATAATACCTCCACAAAACCAAAAAGCTAGTCATAACAAAAACAATGTAACGGTAAAAAACTTGTCAACCGGACATTTCCCATTTTACCAATTCAATAGTTGGGATGAAATAATTAAATGCAAATAGATAACAAACATATAAAAAAACATTTTGAAAAAAGTATGGATAAGTATGATAAAAATGCCACCGTTCAAGATTTGATGGCAGCAAAAATGATTATTGAATTATGCAAAATCTCAGACAATTATGAAAATATTTTAGAACTTGGAGCCGGAACAGGTTTATTGACAAAAAAAATTGTCAATAATATAACATTTAAAAATTATTTTGCTAATGATTTAGTTGAAAAATCTAAAATTTATGTTCAAAAAATAATACCAAAATCTAATTTTTTATGTGGTAATGCCCTAAAAATAAAACCTTCAAAAAAAATGGATTTAATTATATCAAACGCAATGTTTCAATGGTTTGAAAACCTTGATAAAGCTATTGCCATAATAAAATTATCACTTAATAAAAATGGAATTCTAGCTTTTTCTACATTTTCACCTGATAATTTTAAAGAAATTACGGAATTAACCGGTTTAACTCTAAAATACAAAACTCAAAGCGAAATTGAAGAAATTCTTCAAAACCATGGATTTGACGTTTTGTACAGTGAGACTTTCTATGAAGAAATAAAATTTAAAAACCCTTTAGAACTACTTGCTCATATGAAAAATACCGGTGTTAATTCTCTTTCAGATAAAACATGGACAGTAAAAAAAGTAAAAGATTTTTGTGATAAATTTTCTAAAAAATATCCGGAAACAAAACTTACATATAGCCCGATAATCATTATTGCAAGAGCTAAATAGTAACTTTATTATTTTAATTTTCCAAAAAGAACTCTATCAATATTTGCAAGATCTTTCACTACCTGAATCTTTTCAAAACCAGCGCTATTCATTAAATCAGCGACATCACGACTTTGCCCTAAACCCAGTTCAAATAGTAAATAACCACCTTTGTTTAAAAATTTTGGAGCACCTTCAATAATTTTTTTATAAAATTCTAAACCTTTATCATCCTGAGTATAAAGAGCTAAATCCGGTTCAAATGAAACTTCTTTTTGGATTGTAGCTTTCATTTGCGGAGAAATATATGGAGGATTAGAAACAATTATATCAAATTTTTCTTCATCCCTAATTTTTGAATATAAATCTGATTTTCTAAAAGTTGCTTTATTAAATAACTTAAATCTTTCCATATTACTAAAAGCAACATGTATAGCTTCTGTTGAAATATCTGTTCCTACAACCTGACAATCTGTCAATTTTGCAATCATGCAAGCGATACAACCTGACCCTGTGCACATATCTATCGCCCATTTAAAATTATTATCCTGTATTATTTCAACAGCTTTCCTCACCAAAATCTCAGTTTCATCTCTAGGTATAAGAACATCTTTATTTACTATAAATTTCTCGCCCATAAAATCTGCTAAACCTATTATATATTGAATTGGCTGACGTGTTGCAGCTCGTAATTTTGCTTTTTCTTCAACGAGTTTTAATTTTTCTTCGTCAAGTTTTTTGCCCATTAAAATATCAACAAGACTATACCCTGCAAAATGTTCAATTAATAATTTAACTTCTACATTTGCTTCATTTTGCTCAATACCTGCATCTGTTAAAATTTTTACAATATCCTGAATTAGCATAATTCGTCAGTTTCACTTTCTACTTCTATTTTATAATCTGTTTGGTGCTCCGTGATTATTCTATCAATTTCATTACGAGCTTCTAATTTTGATGTTAATTCCAATTTTTCTATACCATATTTTTTGCATAACCGCTCATAATAGTAAAGCTGTTTTTTAGTTGGAGGTTCTTTTGACATTTTAACTTCCTGCAAAAATTTCCTCTTTTTCTTTTCATATTCTTTATTTGCTTCTATTATAGGACGCTGCTTTTCTTTGTAATCATAATACTTTTTACATTCTTTCAGATATTTTAAAGTATCATTTTTGAAAATATCGTCATCAATAATTTCTGATAAAAATTCAAATCTTGAACAATTTAATTCTAAATAATATTTTTCATCAGCAACAAAATTTTCCCAAATTTCATCCACTGATAAATCTTGAGATTTCTTTACAAGCGCACGTAAAAAATTACATAATGCTGACTTTTGATTTTTCGTTAAATCTAAATAAATTTGTTTTTTGATTTCGTACATAACTACCTGAAATTAAAATAAATACCTTAATTACACAAAAAGTGTAACGAAGTAAAATTAATTTTCAACCTTTCGCAAACCGCACAAATTGATGTACGTGTCGATCCTCATAAAACCGTGCTACAGGGTCTATCGTGTGAACAAATCTTTGACTGAAAATCTGCGGGTTTTGTTAGCATTGCTAAAGTCCAGCAGCTTTCTTGCAATAGGATTCGTCTGGTGAGACAACCGATGTTGCTCAAAAACTTCATTTTCACTCATCTCTCTGTGATTTTTAATTAATTCTAAGTTTTGTTCAGTTTTCTCGACCATGATTTTAATTATACCTCGTTACATTATAATAAACAATTTTTGAAACATATAATTGCTTAAAAATATAGAAAAAGTATATATTCTTTACATATTGTTACATTATTAATAATATTACTACTCAGAGAGCCTTCGCATCGCTCAGAACGCCTATTACGTCTTGACTAAGCTTATTATTGCAATATTATAACTGACAAAAAGTCATCCTGAACTCGTTTCAGGATTAAAAAAACTTCTCCCAGAGCGGCTCTAAAGATGAGATTTATCTATCAATTCGGAACAACAAACCGCTTTTTTTATAAAACGCAATGAGTTAGTCTTTTATCCAACGGAAACTCTTTACATAGTTATTTCCATTAATATCCCCATAAATTTCCGCCTTAAAGACTCGCAATGTATTATTTTTATCAAAATTAGGGATTTTATTTATATTACTTGTAGATTTTGGATTAATTTCATTGATACTAATCCCCGGAATAGCACTGAATAATCTATTCAACGAAGCATTACCAATTCGTCCAAGTAAAGTTGAGAAGTTTTTAGAAAGACTTCCATAAACTTCCATATCTGCAACCAGAGTTGCTATATTATAACTACCGGTCAAATACATATTCAAATCTTTACCTTTTGAAAATACCTGAATGTCATTTGCAATACCGTTTTTAACTTTTATCGAACCGCTTATACTCTGGAAATTTCCAGTTTTCAATGGTGTAATCAAATCTATAATTCCATTAATTGAAAGCCCGGTAATTCCACCTGTTATCAGGTTGCCTGCTTTTAACAAATACTCCAGCGAACCCAGTTTCGGCATTCTGCCGTTTGCAACAGTAAAATTACCATTGCCGGACAATGTATTTATACAATCCACACTTGAAATACCTTTACAGGCAACACTCATTTCACCTGTAACAAGTCCATACATCTGCCCCGGCATATCAAAGAAATTTTCACCTATAATAGAAGCATCGGCATTTTTAATATGTATTTCACCATAGCCATCCTGTGACGATAGATTATAGCTTAATCGTCCATCAACAGTCCCATTTGCCAGATTAAAACGATATTTATTAATATTAAATATATGATCTGCACCTAATGATATATCTGATTTGAAATTAGTTGCATTAGCTTTCTTTATCAAAATTTTATCAGCATTCACTTCCGCGTGTTTAATGATAAATTGTTCCGGAGTAACCGGCATAGAACCGTTCGCTTTGATATGATTTGTTCTTGTGTAATCTGCATCAAAATCATTCAATGCATTTGATATAACATTCAAATCTAAAACATCCATCTGAACATTAACATCATCAATAACATATGGAGGTTCTGTTTTATTCAAAATCTTAGCAAACATAATAATATCATTTGTTAATACGACGCCTTTAGATTTCAAATAAATAAAATCGTTCTTAAAATCTACACTGATATCACGAATAGTCGCATCCAGCAACGGGATATCAACACTTGTGACATTTAAATTTCCTAATATTTTTGGCGCTAAAGAAGTTCCATTTATTAGCACATCAGATGTAAACACACCCTGTTTTATTGTTGGTTTTTTCAATAAAATATTGAAAATCTTAGCATTTGTAGGCTGATTAGTAGTAATTTTCAGATTTCTAAAACCAAGAACATTATCTTTCAGAAGCGCTACTTCCCCGGAGGCGTTAAGCTGATTCTGCACAGAGGCTCTTTTGTTTTGAGATGTAATTGTTTGGTTATATCTTAAATAATTCAATTTAATCTTATTAGGATACAATACAACATCCGAAATCAAAGATACCGGATTTGTCGTCATCCCTTCTGAACTGATTGTTCCTGTCGGGGCTCCTGCAAGAGTTGCACCCATATAATAAATAGAAGAATTTTCTCCAATATTTAAATTTGATCTAATTCCAAGACGATTCAATGTTCCTCTAAGATGAGCATTAAAATTCACATCTCCTTTTAGTTTTACAGGATAAACAGATTTCGAATTCAAAAATCTATCAAAAAACACTTGAGTAGGTTTTGCACTTACAAACAAATGCAAATTCGGATTCGTATAAATATCAGAAACACTTCCGTCAATAAACACAGGCATTGAACTGACTTTTGTATTTACCCTCTCAAGATATAGTTCATTTCCACGAACTTTTGCCTGTCCGTTTAACACTCTTACAAGTGTGTTATATGGTTTATACACAAAACTTGTATTAGCAAGATTTGTATTTGCCCAAATTTTACCATTATGAATATGACCATTGATATTTGTTTTACCTCTAATATCAGATATCAATGCCATTTGTTGTTCTAATTCTTTTGGGAGCTTCATTTGTGTTTTTACAACATTAAGAACACTTACATCAAAATTTTTAAAATTAAAGACAGCATTCGAAATATTCATTTTATCGTAAATATCTGTAAGAGTTAAAGAAAGTGTATATGGATTATTATTAAACAATCCTGATAACTGTGATGTCTTAAGCTCCCCTTTTCTAATTGTAAATGTTCCGCCATTAATTTTTATAGGATTTGACGAAGCTCTGTTTGATAAGAATTTTCCATCTACAAGAACATTATTATAATCAAGTTTTCCAGCTTCGGCAACTCCCTTATAATGTCCGGTAAAAGCAACATCTATCTTGCCCACTTCTTTTTGATAAGGCAAATTCATCTTTGGATACAACAAATCATTACAATCCCCTATTGCAAACCTATCCGATTTAGCAGTTAAATCAATTTGAGAATTTGACCCTGTACCTTTTACAAAAATTTTAGAGCCTCTAACATAACCGTTTATATCGTAATCTGAATCATATTGATTAAAATTAACTACTCCATTTACACTGGTAAATGGCAAGTAGGTATCCTGCATCACAGTTGTCGCGTTATGAAGAGTTATTGTACCTTTAGCAAATAAATCTTTGTTAAATTCAATAGTTTCAGCATTTTTTGCATTACCATAAATATTTAGAAATACATCAGCAACACCACGAGGATTAGTAAAAGGTGCAACAACTTTTTGAATATCTACAAGGATTGGAGAAGTATTAATTACTTTTATCAACTGAGGAATATTCTGACCTTTTGAAGTAACAAAAACATTCAACTTTCCTAAAACAGAACAATCACCCTTTATTTCAACAGGCTTACCATTTATTGTTGCATGATAACTTTTAAAAGTCGTTTGCGTATCGTTAAAAACAACTTCACCTGAACCATTTTTTAAAACTAAATTGTGAATATCATTAAATGATGCAGTTACATTTCTAAAATGAATTTCGCCCCAAATATGCGGATCTACCTTTTTACCTGCAGAACGGAGCTTGATACCGCCAAGTCCTGCAACTTTTAATATTGGTACAGGTCCCAGTTGAAACTTCAAAATTTCATGCAGCGGATTTAAAACTTCTTGCGCAGGAGCAAGAGAGACAGAATCAGTACTTTCTATTTGCAGCTCTGAATATTTTGAACCATCAATAAGAACCATACCTTTAACACTTACCGATTGATCTTTGCTTGTTGGAACATATACATTAAGATTCATTTTTTTTCCAACAAAATTTAAATCAATATTCGCATTTGCAGGAGCGCCTTTTATTGGGTGAATTAAATATCCGTCTCGTATTTTGACAAAACCTGTTACAAATGGTCTATTAGCAACGCCTTTAAATTTAATTTTACCCTCACCGCGACCGTAAAATACGTATTTTTTCAATTTATACAAGTTAAACTCAGGAATAAGCGTTTCTGTCCCTGGTAAAATCGCACAAATATCATCTAATCTTGAAGCTTTTGCAGTTACATTCAAATCAAGATAAGGATATTTCTGCCCCAATTTATATATACTACCGTCAACAGATGCATATATATTTTTTGAAGCTATAGTTGAATTTTTAAAATTGATACCGTTTTCAACTGTAGTAAAATTAATCTTTGCAGTTAAATCATCTTTATATATTATTGAAGCGGCTTTATCTTTACCAAGAATTTCAAGATTTTTAGTTGCAACTTCTGCTATAACTCTTTTATGTCCGAAACTATCATCTTCTGTCCGGGCTGAAAAATTAACAGTACCATTCAAATCTTTAAATTGACCTTTGGACAAAATTCTGACATATTCTGCAATAGAAGCAATATCAAAATCCTCAATTTTAGCATTCATTTTCAATTTATCTTCACTAAATTGATTAATAGGCAAATTAATTTCAACATCGGCAAAATAATCAGTAGCTTTATCTTGAACTTTCAAGACGCCCTTTGTTCCAAACTTCAAGTGTTTATTTTGTACATATTTTCCATGTTCAAAATACTCTCCGTTTATAGTTAACTTTTGACCATTAAGTTTGTCATCCAGCAAAACATTATATGCACCCAGATTCAAATCCATTTTTTCTAAAGTAAAATCTTGTTTTGCATTAGCTTTTAACGGATATTCGCCCAGCAGAAATTTACCATCTTTTGACAATACAAAATATACATCTTCCTTTGTTGCAGACACTTTCGATATTTCAATCTTTCTAAACAATAAAGGGAATATTTTTACTTTAAGTCTAGGATTATCAATAGAAATAGCTTTAGATTTATCTTTATTTAATAGCGAAAAATTATCTGTTTTTATCCAAACTGATGGAAACATCCCCATAGAAATTTCCGGATTACCAATATCAACAATATATCCGGAATTTTCATATATTTTACTTTCGATAAAATTCTTATGGGCTTTTATATTAACGACAGCAGGAATTCCCCACGTATAAAATCCGCAAGTTAACAATAAAATTCCCGCTGCTGTTACAATTTTCCATTTTTTCTTCATATTATACTTATTATATTATAATATGTGTATTTAGTGCAATAAAAAAAATCATACATATCTAGTATTTTTCACATAGTAATTGAAAATAAGCTCTAGGATGTTCACAACAAGGACATACATGAGGTGCTTCATCTGAAATATATATATATCCGCATTTTCGGCATATCCATTCTTCTTTTCTATCTTTTTTGAATATAGAATCATCTTTCAAGTTTTCATATAATTCTTTATATCTTCTAGCATGATGTTGTTCTGAAACTCTTACATGGCGGAAAGTGTCTGATATTTCATCAAAACCCTCTTCTTTAGCAATCAATTCACCATTATAGTAAAGTACGCTAAACTCTTCTTCTTCACCATCAATTGCAGATTTTAAATTTTGTTCCGTTGTTCCTAAAAAGAAGGGATAAAAGCCGTCAACATGAGCATTTGGATGATTCCCAACATGTTTGTAAAACAATTTAGCATGTTCCAATTCATTTTCAGCAGTTTCCAAAAAGATAGCAGAGATTTGCTCAAATCCCTCCTTTTTAGCAACCTTTGCAAAATATGTATATCTGTTTCTTGCCTGCGCTTCACCTGCAAATGAATTTATTAATATTTGTTCTGTTTTTGACCCTTTAATATTTGTACTCATTTATAACACTCCTTTATTACCCCGTACATCATAATTTTTTATCAAAAAAATAACAAGACTAAACCAGAGTAATCCTTTTAGGGAATAATAAACATACCCGTTTGATACTTTTCGGGGATTATTTTAAGACTCCAATAATACAAAATATAATTGTTATGATAGTTAGGAAATTTATGACAGATTTACTTGAATATACAAAAAAAATTGCGAAAAAGATTTCATATTATGATGCAATAATAGATTTTACAGACGACAGCCACTGGTTTAACCCATTTTACAGACAGCCGGATGTAACAGTTATATGGGTAGAAAATCCTGACGATAAACACTGGCGTTACTAAAAAATCAACTACATATTATTTATAATTTTTTCGAGAGTGTTGAACCTTGAATGTAAATCTTTTATTTTGTTATACAGAACAGACTGGAGACATTCACAATCATATGGCTCCAAATATGAAGGTTCCCGCATACAAGTAGTTAATATTCGAGCAAGACTCTCTACTACTATAAATTTATATGCAATAAAATTTAGTTTTGATTTTAAAAATTTTGTATCTGTTTGCTTATTCATATTCAATCTATTATCCTTAATCTTTATTAAAATTAATCTCATCTATGTATAATAATTCTCATATATGAGAATTATTATACATAGATATGAATATATAGTCAATTATGTTATAATATTGCTATGAATAATAAGAAC
>ERZ824600.1541-NODE-1541-length-27718-cov-5.110581_pt1 | contig 27718 bp, 20 predicted proteins | sample MGYA00519933_ERZ824600 | MGnify/ENA primary metagenome ERZ824600 (study PRJEB31778, sample SAMEA3449178) | human gut metagenome | biome: human gut; feature: human-associated habitat; material: faeces | place: United Kingdom | collected 2010/2012 ... | reverse complement strand
TGCCGTTGCATGCTACTACTTCGTCTCCGGCCTGCAGGCCTGCGGCTGCGGCCGACGGTGATGCTACGGAGTCGACGATGAAGGGCAGACGCAGCATGTAAAGATCCATGTAGCTCTTCTGGCGGCGCATCTCGAGCAGTTTGTCGAAGGGTATGGTAAACTGTTCGCTGCGGCCGTCGCGCTCGATGGTGACATGGCGGTCGCCTTCGGTGAGAAGCAGCATGGCCCGTATGTCGTTCACATCCTCAATTGGCTGGCCGTCGATCTCCATGACCTTGTCGCCGTCACGGAAACCCATATCCTTGGCCGCATCGTTGAAGGCATAGCCCCAGCGTGCATCTTCGGCGGCCATGTACGATTGTCCGTGGGTGTAACATATCCCCGTGTAGATAAGGAATGCGAGTATGAGGTTCATCGTGACGCCCGCGATCATAACCAGAAAACGCTGCCACGCGGGTTTCGATCGGAACTCGTCGGGTTTGGGCGGCGCCTGCATCTGCTCCTTGTCCATACTCTCGTCGATCATGCCCGCGATTTTGACGTAGCCGCCCAGCGGCAGCCAGCCCAGTCCGTATTCGGTGTTCCCGCGGCGGAACTTGAAGAGCGAGAACCACGGGTCGAAGAAGATGTAGAACTTCTCGACGCGGATGCGGAAGACGCGCGCCATGATGAAGTGTCCCAACTCGTGGATACCCACGAGGATCGTGAAGCAGAGGAAGAATTGAAGAATCTTGATGATAAGTTCCATGGGAAGGTGTTTACTTGTTGAGGTATTCCGCGGCCAGCGCCCGGGCCTCGGCGTCCGAGGCGGCGAAGGCCGCAAGGTCGGGCGAAGAGACGAACGTCGCGCGCGTCAGGGCGTATTCGATCGCACGCACGATGTCGAGCCATGCGCAGCGGCGGGAGAGGAAGGCCGCGACGGCCGCCTCGTTCGCGCCGTTCATCGTGCAGGCCGCCGTGCCGCCGCGCCGCAGGCAGTCGTAGGCGATGTCGAGGGCGGGGTATTTCACGCGGTCGACCTCGGCGAAGGTCAGCTGCGGATGCTCGAGGAAGCTGAAGCGCTCGCCCGGACGGCAGGCCCGGTCGGGGTACATCAGCGCCAGGCTGATCGGCATGTGCATGTCGGGCGTGCCGAGCTGCGCCTTGATGGCGCCGTCCTCGAATTCGACCATCGAGTGGACGATCGACTGCGGGTGCATCACGACCGCGATCTTCTCCGCGGGCGTGCCGAAGAGCCAGTGGGCCTCGATGACCTCGAAGCCCTTGTTGACGAGCGTCGAGGAGTCGATCGTGATCTTCGCGCCCATGTTCCACTGGGGATGGTGCAGCGCCTGCTCCACGGTGACCGAGGCGAGCTCTTCGCGCCGCAGGTCGCGGAAGGCGCCGCCGCTGCAGGTGATGATCAGCCGCCGGATCGGGGCCCGTTCGCCCGCGAGGCACTGGAAGATGGCCGAGTGCTCGGAGTCGATCGGCAGGATGGGGGCCTTGTGGCGGCGGGCAAGGGGCATGACATACGAGCCGCCCACGACGAGCGACTCCTTGTTGGCCAGCGCCAGTTTCTTGCCCGCCTCGAGCGCCGCGACCGTGGGGGCCAGACCGGCATAGCCGACCAGGGCGTTCACCACGACGTCGACATTGCCTGCGGCGGCAACCTGCGCCACGGCCTCGTCGCCCGCATAGACCTTCGTGTCGGTGTCGGCCAGCGCGTCGCGCAGGGCCGCGTAGCACTCCCTGTCGGCGATGACCGCGGTGTCGGCGTCGAACTCCCGGGCCTGCGCGGCCAGTTGCTGCCAGTTGCGATGGGCTGTCAGTGTGCGGACCTCGAAACGGTCGGGGTTCTCACGCACGATGTCGAGCGTCTGTACGCCGATCGAACCGGTCGACCCCAGGATGGCAAGTCGTTGTTTCATGGGTTGTAGTCAGAAGACGATGTATGATTCCGGGTCCACGGGCTTGCCGTTGCTCCAGAGTTCAAATTCAAAGCGCGGCACCTCCCCGTCCACCGCTTCGGCGTTGTAGCCGATCTGATCGCCGGCACGCAGGGTCTGGCCCGTGCTGACGAGCGACTGCGAGAGGTGGCGGTAGACCGAGATCAGGTTGGCGGCGTGCTGCACGCAGACGACATACCCCGTTTCGGGGCTCCAGAGGCTCATGACCACCGTGCCGTTGTCGATGGCCGTCACGCGGTCGCCGGCCGTGGCGGCGATCTTCACGCCGAGGCGGCCCGCCGCGATGTCGAAGCGGTCGGTGATGATGCCGTCAACGGGCGGTGCCAGCTGGATGGCCTCGCGGACCTGCCGGCGCGAGGCGGTGCCGTCCCCGGCAAGCGAGTAGGGGCCGTTGCCCTCCATCTCGGCGCGCAGGAGCGAATCCTCGTGCGACGGCATGACGAGCAGCTTGCTCGCGCGCGTGCTGTCCGAGGCGGGAAGCGACCGCGCCACGGGGGTCTTGCCGTCCAGAATCAGCGATATGTTCTCGTTGTAGGTCATCATGTCGTTGAGCATGCGCTCCATCGAGTCGAGGCGGATGATGTTCTGCACGAGGCTCTCGCGCGAACGGTCGGCCTCGGTGCGGTAGCCGGGCAGGAACTCCAGTACGGGCGTGTAGGCCACCAGCGAGAGAATCAGGATGAAGAGCAGCAGCAGGAAGGCCACCAGTGCGGCGAAGATGCTCGCGGGCGAGAGGTGGATGTGCCACTCCTCGGAGTTGTCCGTGGCGTTGAGCATGTTGAAGCGCCGCTTGCGGAAGAGTCCGCGCCACCAGGAGCGTATTTTCTTGAACAGGGCCATGTGTCGAATCGTATCGGGTTGCCCGTGGGTGCCGGCTTGCCGGAAGCGGAGCGCTTCGGCGGTCGGCGTGCCCGGCCGGGCGGAATTTAGCAGCTACAAAGATAACATAAGCCGCGCGGAATGCCAAATTTATTTGGTCGTCCGCCCTGCGGAGCCTCCGGTGCGGTGGGGCGCCGAAAAAGAGAAAAACGCTTGCGGATCGGGCCGAAAATGTTTAACTTTGCATCTGTTTGGAATCAACGTCAAAAAGAGATAAAAAGTATGGTAAAACCCACATTACTGGTCCTTGCGGCGGGCATGGGTTCCCGCTACGGATCGCTCAAGCAGATGGACGGTGTCGGCCCCAACAACGAGGCGATCATCGACTATTCGATCTATGACGCCATCCGCGCCGGTTTCGGCAAGGTGGTCTTCGTCATCCGCCACTCCTTCGCCAAGGAGTTCCTGGAGGTCTTCTCGGCCGATCGTTTCGGCGGCCGGATCGCCGTGGAGGTGGTCTATCAGGAGCTTGAAAACCTGCCCGAAGGGCTCTCCGTGCCCGAAGGCCGCGTGAAGCCCTGGGGTACGAACCACGCCGTGATGATGGCGGCCGGGGCGATTCACGAGCCGTTCGCCGTCATCAATGCCGACGATTTCTACGGAGCCGAGGCCTACCGGGTGATCGGCGACTATCTCTCGCAGCTCGACGGCAGCCGGAACCGCTACTGCATGGTGGCCTACGACCTGAACCGGACCCTTTCGGAGAACGGCACCGTCTCGCGCGGCGTCTGCACGGTCGACGCGAAGGGAAACCTCGCTTCGATGGTCGAGCGGACGCAGATCGAGCGCATGGCCGACGGCCGGATCGTCTTCCACGACGGCGGCGCCGACGAGGAACTGGCCGAGGATACACCCGTCTCGATGAATCTCTTCGGTTTCACGCCCGACTACTTCACCTATTCAAAGGAGTATTTCGGCACGTGGTACGCACAGAACCGCGAGAATCTGAAGAGCGAGTTCTACATCCCGACGATGGTCAACAAGCTCATCGGTGACGGAACGGCCGAACTGCGTGTGCTGCGCTCGACGGCGCAGTGGCACGGCGTCACCTACAAGGAGGACAAACCGGCCCTGATGGCGGCCATCGAGAAGATGATTGCCGAGGGCAAGTATCCGCGCGACCTCTGGAAATAGTCATCCGGGCTGCCGGTCCGACCGGTGCAGGACCTCTGCGCAGATCGGATCGGACGGAGCCTTGATCCCTGCCGGGCCGTATGTCGATGGACATGCGGCCCGGATTTTTTTGTTCGAGCCTTCCGGGTGGTTGCGGTCGGCAACCGGATCTGTACGGCCGGGGTCAGTTTTGCCGTATTCTGGCTGGATTGATGCAGGCCGGTCCTGCCCGGTCTTGTTTTATTGTGTCTATTCCAGTCTATTCCAGTCTATTCCAGTCTATTCCAGTCTATTCCAGTCTATTCCGGTCTATTCCGGTCTATTCCGGTCCATTCTATTCTATTCCCGTCCCGTCCCGGTCCAGTCCGGTCCAGCCCAGCCCGGTCCGGTCCGGCTCCGTCCCGTCCGTCCTGTCCAGCCCATTCCCGCCCCGCCGGTCCCGTCCCGTCCCAGTCCAGTTTAGCCCAGCCTGGCCCTGCCCAGCTCGGCCCTGTCCGACCCGTGCTTGTCTGAGGGAGCGGGGTAGTGGTCCCTGTCGGGCGGGCTCTCTGCGGGCTGACTGATGGAGGGGGAAGCCCCGCGATCTAACGGATAATCGGGCGAGTTCTCTGCGGGCTGACCTTCTGTCGTGAGAACGGTCTGTCGGGGAGAGGCCCTGTCGGGCAGTTGTGCGGCCGGGTGGGCGCGCTCGCTGTGGCTGTGCTGGCTGGCATTCTTTCCTTGCAAGTACGGAAAAGGCGGGGCACATTGCGTGTCCCGCCTTTGACCGTATCGGAATCGTTCCCCGGTCAGTCCAGAAAGCCTTGATCGACAAGCAACTCTCTGACCCGCGGCCAGTCTACGACCGGTCGGCTGCATCCGTCGACGAAGCGCAGCGGAATGCCCAGGCTGCTGTCGTCGATGTAGAGATCGGCATAGACCTTCGGCGAAGCGGTCCATTTGCGTTGCGAGGGGTTCTCGTTGATCGCATAGAGCGGAATGCCGCGGCTGCGGAACCAGTCGACCGCCTGCTCCAGCAGTGCGCCGTGGCGCATCGTGTGGAGGATGAGCCGGTACCCGTTCGCGACAAGCTCCTTGAGGACCGGTACGGCTCCGGCGTCCTCCCCGATGTGGGGGTATTCGTGCGTGACGACCGTTCCGTCGAAGTCGAGCGCGATGGTTGCGTTTCGGATGGCCATGGTTTACCGTCTGATCTTGCGGGCCATTTTGCGCAGGAAGAGCATGATCCGCTTGCGGTAGCTGTCGTCCTTCTTGTCGTCGTAGCCGTATCCATACCCGTAGCCGTAGCCGTAGCCATAACCATATCCATAGCCGTGGCGGTGTGTGCGGGTGCCGTTCAGCACGATGCTCATGTTGTGGAGCTTCTTCTCCCGGTAGAGCCGCTCGATGTCGGGCAGCTGGCGACGGTCGAGCACACCCTCGCGCACGATGTAGAGGCAGAGGTCCGACAAGCGGTCCGTGATGACGGCATCGGCGACAGACATGGCCGGCGTGCTGTCGAGGAAGATGTAGTCGTAGCGTGTGCGCAGCTCGGCAATGAGCTGGTCCAGCTTCTCCGAGAGGAGCATCTCGGTGGGGTTGGGCGGCTGGATGCCGGCCAGAATCACGTCGAGGTTCTTGTGGATGCCCGGGTTGTAGATCAGCTCGTTGATATCGGTGATCGTGCCGGCGAGGTATCCCGTGATGCCGCGCTTGTTGTTACCCTGCCCGAGTTGCGAGGAGAGTGCGTGGCGGCGCAGGTCGAGGTCGACCAGCACGACGCGCTTGCCGGCCATGGCCAGGGTCATGGCGAGGTTCATCGCCACGAACGTCTTGCCGGCGTGCGGGTCGGAGGAGGTGAAGTGGACGCTCTGGACCGTCTTGCCCGAGGAGACGTTCATGAAGGTCATGTTCGAGCGCAGGATACGGAAGGCCTCCGAGAGCGGGTCGCGACCCGTTTCGCGGACGACGATGCCGTTCTTGGTCTCTCCCTCGAAGGTCGGAATGTCGCCCAGGAAGGGGACGCTGAGGTTGTCCTCGATGTCCTTGCGGCCGCGGATCGTCGTATCGAGCATGCCGATCAGGAAGAGCAGTCCGAACGGAATGGCCAGACCGGCGATCAGTGCCATGCATAAGATGATCATCGACCGCGGAGCCACGGGTGCTGCGCTGCCGTAGGCCATGTCGATCGTGCGGGAGTTCGACTCGGCGATGGCGTAGTTGAGCTGGGTCTCCTCCTGCTTGTTGAGCAGGTAGAGGAAGAGTTCCTCCTTGATCTTCTGCTGACGCGTGATGCCGAGAATGACCTTCTCCTGCGAAGGCATGGTCGAGATGCGGCGGTTGGCCTGCTCCTCCTCCTCGCGCAGGGCCTTGCGCTGGATTTCGAGGGCCGAGATGTGCGAGTCGAGCGATGCGAGAATCGAATGGCGCAGCGACGAGAGCACGTTGTTCAGCTCCTGCATGACGGGGCTGTTTTCGGTGCTGTTCTCAGCCAGTTTGTCGCGGCGCAGGACCACATTGTTGTATTTGTCGATCTGCGTAGATACTGCCGCATTGTCGATGGATGCCAGTACTGGGATCAGCATGCCGGCATTGGCCGTATCGGTAAGATAGGTGCGGATAAATTCGGCCACGTTGATCTGGTTGTCCAAGGACAGCCCTTCACTCTTGTAGCGGGAGCTCTCCGTGACGGTGCGGGCCGCCTCCGAAGAGATGTCGATCATCTGGTTGTCCTTCTTGATATCCTCGATGCTGCGATCCACGTCGCCCAGCTCTTTGCCGATCACGTCCAGTCGGGCCTGGATGAATTCGGCCGTGCGGATCGAAATCTGCCGTTTGTCTCCGATCGCATCGTCTTCATATGCGGCAATAAGTGTGTTGATCACGTCCTCGGCCCGCTTCGGAATGCTGTTGTTCATTGAAATGGTGACGATCGAAGCATCCTTGCTGGCCACGTCGCACTTCACGGCCGCACGGTAGCCGCTGGTTGCGGCGGCAAGCGAACTTTTCCCTACATGGATCGGCTCGTCGAGGTACTTTTCTTCGTCCATGTAGAGCGTCTTGTTTACCACGATACGTCCTACGGGAGTAGCGATCGTATCGCCGTATTGGGCGGTCAGCACACGTTTGCTCTCCTGTTTGGAGATGAATTCGTCATCGAAGCGGGTCAGTCGGATTTTGTCGCCTTCGAGCGGGGTGATCTCCATCGAGCAGGAGAGCTTGTCGTTGTTGTCGACAAACTGCACGTCGATAGGGCTCTGCGTGTAGAGCGCCCGCGTGCGCAGCCGCTCGCGGACGGTGTAGTTCGTGGTCAGGTTGAGGCGCTTGACCACCTCCTCCATCAGCCGGCGCGACTGGAGAATGTAGACCTCGTTGTCGACATTGCGGCGCGACTGGAATCCGGCCAGGTCGCTGAAGGCCTGCAGTTCGACGTCTCCGCCCTTGCGGCTGTCCTTCACGAGGATCGTGGCCGTGCGGCTGTAGACCTTCGGCGTGCTGGCCAGGTAGTAGTAGGCGATGCAGAGGCAGAATACGACCGAAAGCGCGAACCAGTACCAGTTGTCGATCACCATGCGGATGATGTCGTGCAGGGAGATATTGGCCGCCGAGGTGTCGGACTCCTGTGCCTGTACCGGCTGCTGGGGTGTATGATTTTCCATCATGACTGTTTGTTATCTTGTGAGGGTTACGATGAGCGTGGCGACGGAGATGGCCGTACTTACGAGCGAGAGGTAGAAACTCCGGTTCTGGTTGAACTCACCCGTCTGCGCCTTGTATTTGTTGGGTTTCACGTAGATCACGTCGTTCTGCTGGATGTAGAAGGCCGGGGAGTTGAATATCTCCTTCGACGTGAGGTCGAGGTATTCGATCGAACGGACCCCGTTTACCTCGCGCTGCACGGCTACCTCGGTGCGGATACCGAAGACGGTCATGTCGCCGGCCATGGCAAGGGCGTCGAAGATCGAAATCTTGTCGCGCGTGACGTTGTACTGTCCGGGGCGGGCCACCTCGCCGATGACCGAGATCTTCATGTCGTCGAACTGCACGTTGACCGTGGGGTCGTTGATGTATCCGCCCTCCCGGATCTTGCCGGCAATGGCTTCGGCCAGCTCGTGGCGCGTGAGACCGTTGCACTGCACCTTCCCGATGATGGGCATTTCGAGAAAGCCCGCCTCGTCCACCGTGCGGACCTGCAGCGACTGGGAGGTCGATGCGGAAGCCACCTGCCCACCCGTGAGCGAGTTGTACGAGGTGGCGGAGTTGAACGGTACGGCGAGTTCGGGATCCTTGCTGTTGACCACGACGGTCAGCCGGTCGAAGGGCTTGATGCGGATCTGGCCCTGCTCGGCGATCTGTTCGGGTGTGTAGGGGCGCGCATCCTGGAGGTACCAGACACGTTTCTGAGCCGCGCACGAGGTGAGCAGCAGGACGATGAGCGCAACCGCTGATAGTCGAAGTTGATTCATGTGAGAAAAAGGCGTTTGTAATATCGTGGGCAAAGTTAGTAAAAAATCCCCGAAAAAAAACCTCTCCGGTCCTTATTTGTAGGGAGGCTTCACGAATGTGTAGTTGCGAGGGGTTTCGGAGGCACTTTTTTTGTGAAAAAATCGTATCTTTGACCTCCCGGAAATAGAAAATCGAAAAATATGGAGAAGCAACTGCATCCCGAATGGAGCTACGGGGCCGTGCTGTACGAGATGAATGTGCGCCAGCTGACGGCGGAGGGGACGCTGCGGGCCGCCGCGGCGCGTCTGGCGTTCCTGCGCGATCTGGGGATCGATGCCGTGTGGCTCATGCCGATCTACCCGATCGGACGCACCAACCGCAAGGGCTCGCTGGGCTCCTACTACTCGATCAGCGACTATTGTGCCGTGAATCCCGAGATGGGCGACATGGCCGACTTCGACGCCTTCGTTGAGGAGGCGCACCGCCTGGGCATGAAGGTGCTGCTCGACTGGGTGGCCAACCATACGGCGCGCGACGCCCGCTGGATTGCGGAGCGGCCCGCCGACTGGTACGAACGCGACGATACCGGGGCCCCGGCCGTGCCGTGGGACTGGACCGATACGGCGAAGCTCAACTACGCCAACCGCGACGTGTGGCGGGCCCAGGCCGACGCCATGGAATTCTGGGTGACGCGGCATGCCGTGGACGGTTTCCGCTGCGACATGGCGATGCTCGTGCCGGCGGAGTTCTGGTACGAGACGATCGCCCGCCTGCGGGCCGTGAAGCCCGACCTCTTCATGCTGGCCGAGGCCGAGGAGCGCTACCTGTTCGACCACCATGCCTTCGATGCCTGCTATGCCTGGCAGATGCACCACCTGCTCAACGACGTGGCGCAGCAGCGGGTCCGCCTGACGGCCCTGCGCGACTACCTTTACTCCGATCGAGAGAGTTATCCGCAGTCGGCCATGCGGCTGGCCTTCACGTCGAACCACGATGAGAATTCGTGGAACGGCACGGAGTTCACGCGCCTGGGGGCTGCCCGCGAGATCATGGCCGCCTTCACCTTCGTCGTGCCGCGCGGCCTGCCGCTGATCTATACCGGACAGGAGATCGGCTACGACCATGCGTTCGCCTTTTTCGACCGCGATCCCATCCCGCACTACGAGGCCAATGCCTTTACGGAGTTCTACCGGCGGCTGACAGCCCTGCGCCACAACCATCCGGCCCTTGCCGCGGGCGAGCGGGGCGGCGGGATGATCGAAATCCGCAACAACGCCGAGGATTGCCTGCTGACGATGGTGCGCGAAGTGCCCGGAAACCGCGTCATCGCGGTGATGAACCTCTCGCCCTACGCCATCCACGCCGACTACCGCACCGGCATCTATGCCGGGGAGTATGCCGATGCCATGACGGGCGAAACGTACCGCCTTGCGGAGCACGTCGAGGAGGAGATGGCGCCGTGGAGCTACCGGATTCTGACCCGCCGGTGGTAACCGTCCCGTCGTTTCCCGGCGGACGGAATTTTTCCGCCCGCGTGCTGCCGGATGGAGGAAACGACGCAATTTTGCGTATCTTTGCCGAGTCATGAAACGCCTTTTTTTCTGCTGCTGCCTGCTGTTGGCCGGTACGCTGACCGCCGGAGCCGCCACCTACCGCGTGGAGGAGGTTCCCAACGTCCAGCGCCTGGATGCCCGGCGCTACGTCTCCAATCCCGACGGAATCCTCTCCGAGCGGACGGTCGCGCGGCTCGATTCGCTGTGCGGCGCGCTGCGGGCACGGGGTCTTGCCGAGGTCGCCGTCGTGGCCGTCGACGACATCGCCGGGGGTGACACCTTCTCGTTTGCCGTCGATCTCTTCCGCCGCTGGGGCGTGGGGCGCGCCGGTACGGACAACGGACTGGGCGTACTGCTCGTGCGCGACCTGCATGAAATCCGCTTCGTCACGGGCGGCGGCCTCGAGGGCGTGCTGACCGATGCCCTCTGCAAGCGCATCCAGATGAAATACATACTGCCGTACTTCCGCGAGGAGAACTACGACGCCGGCATGACGGCCGGACTGCAGGCCGTCGCGCAGCTGCTCGAGGGCAGCGACGTCGACCTCGGGCTTCCCGAGGGGGCGGATGACGAACTGCCCGGATGGTTCATCCTGCTGATCGTCGCGGGTGTCGTCGGCATCCCGGTGCTGGTCTCCGTATGGAGCTACTATGCACGTCGGCGCTGCCCGCGCTGTCGCCGCTTGACGCTCGAGCTGCGCTCGCAGCAGGTCGTGAGCCTCACCTTCAACAGCCGGGTTGTCGAGTACACCTATATATGTAAGCATTGCGGCGAGGTGGTGCGGCGACGTGTCCGCAGCCTGCGCGACGACCATTTCGGCGGCGGTGGCGGCGGCCCGATCATCGGCGGCTTCGGTGGCGGTGGCTTTGGCGGCGGTTCATTCGGAGGCGGCGGTTTCGGCGGCGGCTCGTTCGGGGGCGGCGGTGCCGGCTCGAAGTGGTAAGCGGCGCGGTGCGCCCCGTGCGGATGGAATACGACAAGCAAACTAACTGGTAAACAATCAAACGGACAAGTTATGAAAAAATGGATTTGGATCGGCGTTGTGGCCGTCGTGGCGATCTTTTTCTACGTCACCTACAACGGGTTTGTCAACAAGGAGGAGGGCGTGAATGCCGCCTGGTCGAATGTCGAGACGCAGTACCAGCGTCGTTCGGACCTGATTCCCAATCTGGTCAATACGGTCAAGGGCTATGCGGCGCACGAGTCGCAGACGCTCGGTGAGGTGACCGAGGCGCGGGCCCGCGCCACCTCGATCAACCTCTCGGCCGGAGAGCTGACCCCCGAGCGGCTGACGCAGTACCAGCAGGCGCAGGCCGAGGTGCGCACGGCGCTGGGGCGCCTGATCGCCGTGGCGGAGAGCTATCCCGACCTGAAGGCCAACCAGAACTTCATCGAGCTGCAGTCGCAGCTCGAGGGGACGGAGAACCGCATCGCCGTGGCCCGCAAAGACTTCAACGACGCGGCCCGCAAGTACAACGTCGCCGTGCGGCGCTTCCCGTCGAATCTCGTGGCCGCCCTCTTCGGCTTCGACCAGAAACCCTATTTCGAGGCGGCCGAGGGGACGGAGACGGCCCCGCAGGTCGAGTTTTAGCGCGCGGTGGCCTCCGAAAGAGTGCGCGGCTACGTGCTGGGTGCCGTCGCCGCCGCCAGCTACGGACTCAATCCGCTCTTCGCCCTGCCGATGTATGCGGCGGGCATGGGGGCGGATTCCGTGCTGTTCTACCGTTACGTGCTGGCCGTTGCGCTGCTCGGGGCGCTGATGCTCGTGCGGCGGCGCTCGTTCGCCCTGCACCGGCGCGACGTCGTGCCGCTCGTGGTGATGGGACTGCTCATGTCGGCCTCGTCGCTGCTGCTCTTCGAGAGCTACCACTTCATGGATGCGGGTGTCGCCTCGACGATCCTGTTCGTCTATCCGGTGATGGTCGCCGTCATCATGGCCGTGGGTTTCCACGAACGGCTGACGGCCGCCAGCGTCCTCTCCATCGCGCTGGCCTGCGCGGGTATCTCGCTCCTCTACAAGGGCGGTGACGGCGCGACGCTCAATCTGACGGGCGTGGTGCTGGTCTTCTTCTCGGCCCTCTCGTATGCCGTCTACATCGTGGGGGTCAACCGCTCGTCGCTGCGCACGATGTCCACCGAGAAGCTCACCTTCTACTGCCTGCTCTTCGGTTCGCTGATCTATGTCGTGCGGCTGCGCGGCTGCGCGGAGCTGCAACCCGTTTCCGAACCCCTGCTGTGGATCAACGCCCTGTCGCTGGCGTTCTTCCCGACGGTCATCTCCCTGGTGGCGATGGCCGGGGCAATCCGCCGCATCGGCTCGACCCCCACGGCGATCCTCGGGGCGCTGGAGCCCGTCACGGCGCTGATCTTCGGCGTCACGGTCTTCGGCGAGCAGCTCACGCCGCGCATCATGCTGGGCGTGGTGCTGATCCTCGTCGCCGTGACGCTCATCATCGCGGGGCAGTCGCTCCATTTTCCGACGCCGGTCACGCACCTTGCACGCTGGATGGCCCATCCGCGCCTGCCGTACTGGGCCGTGCGCTGGGCGCGCCGCCTGCCGCTGCCGCGCCGCCACCGCCGGAGCTGACATACTCTCGTCATGACACATCACGGGCCGCAGGAGATAATTCCTGCGGCCCGTTTGATTTTCAATATGTTGTTCCCGTGTTACAGTCTGCTGCGGTCTTCGGCCGACCCGGCTTCGACGCTCTTCTTGCGGAAGGCCTTGCCCGACTTGAAGTTCCACGTGAGCCCGATGCGGTATTGGCGGTTGTTCCAGAATTGCAGCACGTCGACGCGGCGCACGAATCCTTCGCCGCGGGCGCCGATGTGCTGCGGCTCCTCGGTGAGGTTGCGGACGTTGAACGAGAGGGTGAAGCGCTCGCCGAAGCGTTTTTTGATCCCCGCGTGCAGCATCTGCTGCGGCTCGACCCAGCAGTTGCCCAGTTCGACACGGCTCTGGTAGCGGTAGGAGAGGTCGATGTAGAAGTTGGCCGGGAGCGTGAAGGTCGTCGAGGCGTAGAGGCTGTAGAGGTTCTGCCGGCTGACCGGGTCGTCCGCCCCGACGCGCTGCGCCTGCCGCATGGCTATGGCGTTGACGTTCAGCTGCCACCACCGGGTGAGCTGGAAGGGAAGGTTGGCCGTGAGGTAGTAGCTCGTCATGGCGTCGTAGTTGACCCACGCGACGCAGAGCAGGTCGGGATCGTCGGCGTCGGGCAGGATCGTCTGCTGGATCTCGTCCGTCACGACGGTCAGGCTGGCCGTGAGTGTGTATTTGTGCTTCAGCACGAAGGTCAGGCTCGCGTCGTGCGTGTAGGAGGGCTTGAGCGCGGGATTGCCCGTCTGGTAGGTGTAGTCCGAAATCTGGCTCCGCTGCGGAGAGAGGCTCCAGAAGCTGGGGCGCGAGATGGTGCGGGCGTACTGCGCGATGAGCGAGTAGGCGCCGTCCTTCGAGAGCGAGTAGGAGATGTTGGCGTTGGGGAAGAGCGAGAAGTAGTCCTGCCCGACCTGCTTGCCCGTCGTGTGGGTGTACTCGCCGCGCAGCCCCGCCACGAGGCTCCAGCGCCCGAGATTGGCCGCGACGATGCCGTAGGCCGCGGCGATGTTCTCCGTGTAGTCGATCGAGAAGCTCTGGCGGTCGTTGCGCACCCAGTCCGCACCGTGCAGGTATTCGTAGAGCGCGTCGTTGTCCATGTCGTTGCGGGTGAACTTCGCTCCGGCCTTCAGCGTCCAGCGCGGCGAGAACTTCTTGTCGAGGGCCAGTGTCGCCGAGGCGATCGTATAGCGGCTCGTCGTGCGGTCGCGGTAGGTCGAGTCGCGCGTCGCGGCGGGCGAGGTGATGCGGCTGAAGTTGTCGTTGCCCGAAGCGTTGCGCCGCGAGGTGTAGTCGGCCAGCAGCTTGAGCGTCGATCCCAGCGTGTCGACCTTCCAGACGTAGTTGAACGTCGCCGAGAGGTTATCGCTGTAATCGCCTGCGCCGAAGCGTGTTTGCGTGCGGGTCAGCCGGTCGCCCTGCGTGAAGTCGCTCTGCGTGTCGGTCGGATCGTCGCTGTCGCTGTGCCAGTACTCGAATTCGGCTCCGATGCTGTGGCGCGGCGCGATCTCGTAGAGGGCGCCGAGTGTGCCGCCGCCGTTGTTGACGCGGCTCTTCAGGTCGGAGTGCGAGGTGAGGGCGGCGTCGCCCGACGTGTAGCGCGTCGTCTCGTCGCTGGACGAACGGTTGTCCGCGAAGGAGCCCCAGCCCGAGGCGTAGAGGTCGAAGCGGCCCGAGTGGATGTTGATGTTGCCGCCCGGCGTGAGGTTACGCCCCATGGCGCTCGCGCTTCCGTTGAGCGAGAGGGAGCCGTTGAGGCCGTTTTCGCGCCGTTTCTTGAGCGTGATGCGGATCACGCCGCCCGCCGTGTCGGCGTCGTAGTCGGCGCCCGTCGTCGGGATCACCTCGATCTTCTGAATCTCCTCGGCCCGCAGCGAGCGGATGTAGGTGAGCAGCTGCTCGGGTTCGAGCTTCAGCTCGCGGTTGTTGACGTAGACCTTCGTGCCCGTCCTGCCGTTGACCGAAATCTTGTCGCTGTCGACCCAGACGCCCGGGGCGCGCTCCAGCAGCTCGACGCCGTCGCGTCCCGCGGCCGTCGGGGCGTTGGCCACGTCGACGACGAAGCGGTCGGCCTCGCGCCGCACGAGCTGCGCCTTGACGACCACCCCTTCGATCTCGGTCGACGAGTAGTGCATGACGAAGTCCCCGAGGTCGTTCTCCTGCTCGACGTGCACCATTTGCTTCAGCGGGTCGTAACCCAGGTACTGGATCGAGAGGGTGTAGTCGCCCGTCGGCACCTCGAGCCGGAAGCGGCCCTCGCTGTCGGTGGCCATGCCCGCCACCTGCTCCGTGCCCTTGAGCAGCACGACCGTCGCGTACTCCACGGCTGCGCCCTGCTCGTCGACCACGCGCCCCGTGGCCGGATACATGCGGGCCGCCAGCGCGCTGGTCGCCGTCATGCCCAAAACCGTAATCAGAAGGATCAGTTGTTTCATGTTATCTCGTTTTTTTTGTCGTTGTCTGCGTTGCACTTTAGTTGACACCGCAAAGATATGTAAAAATGTTTCTACTTTGCAATACATAGTACTTAATTTTCGCAAAAATTTTTCTGTACATATTATTATGGGAAGTCTTGGATGCTTGTGCGGAATGTGACTGCGGGGTGGAGCGAAAGCAGACGGGACGGCCTGATGTATGGCGGCGGGGGAGGTAAGGGAGCGGACGGAGGGTGGAACTGGTCGGAGGGCGGGCAGTGGATATGGTGCGTGGCGGGAGCGGGTCGCGGCGGCGATCCGGTGTGCGGACCGCCCGTGGACGCGCGGGCTGTTTTTCGGGAAACCCCGCCGACGAAAAATGTTGAAAACTCGCCCGCCGCGACGTGGAAAATCCGCGGATTTTTTCTAATTTTGCAGATTGAACCGGACCGGATAATCGGCCCCCAACAGCTCCCGAACGATATGATAAGCGGCATCTACTACCTGTTTCTCGTGCTTCTGTGCACGCTGTTCATGGTCCTGTCGGCCGTGGCGCTCGTCCTCTGCTACCCCTTCGACAAGGGGCGGCGCGTGGTGCATGAACTCTCGCGCATCCTCGTGCGCATCTTCTTCTTCATCCCCCTGCGCTGGCGGCAGCGGGTCATCGGACGCGAGCTGATCGACCGCAAAAAACGCTATGTCATCGTCGTGAACCACAACACGGTGTTCGACATCCCGACGCTCTACTACATCCCGCTCAACTTCCGCTGGGTCTCGAAGCGCGAGGTCTTCAAGGTGCCCTTTTTCGGGCAGTACCTCGTGCTGCACGGCGACATCTGCATCGACCGCGGACGCGCCGCCGAGGCGATGGAGCAGCTGCTGCGCGAGGGCAAGTTGTGGATTTCGCGCGGGGCATCGGTGGCGATCTTCCCCGAGGGCACGCGCTCGAAGGATGGTGAGATCCACCGTTTCAAGGCCGGGGCCTTCACGCTGGCGCGCGAGGCGGGGGGCGAGATCCTGCCCGTGGTGCTCGACGGCACGCGGACGATCGTCCGCCGCAACCTGATGTTCAACTGGGGCAACCGCATCACGATCCGCGTGCTGCCGCCGGTGAGCCGCGAGGAGATCGCCTCGACGGAGGTGCACGAGCTGATGGCGCGCGTGCACCTCCGCATGGCCGCCGCACTGGCCGAAATCCGGCAGGAGGGGCGGCACGCATAGCCTTCCCCCGGGCCGATCCCTTCCGGCTTCAGCGAGAACTGCTGCCGGCGGGCCGGCAGCGAAACCGATACTGAAAACATGGCAGACTTACTCAATACGAAACCGACGGACAACTATGGCGACGACGCCATCCGCACGCTCACGCCGCGTGAGCACGTGCGGCTGCGCCCCGGCATGTACATCGGCAAACTGGGCGACGGCACGCAGCCCGACGACGGCATCTATGTCCTCATCAAGGAGGTGGTCGACAACTCGATCGACGAATACATGAACGGCTTCGGCCACCAGATCGACATCACGGTCTCGGACGGCGAGGTGACCGTGCGCGACTACGGGCGCGGCATTCCGCTCAACTCGCTCTCGGCGGCGGTGAGCGTGATGAACACGGGCGGCAAATACGACGATGACGAGGACAACGCGGCCTTCAAGAAGACGGTGGGTCTGAACGGCGTGGGCGTCAAGGCCGTGAACTACCTTTCGAGCAGCTTCTCGGCCCGCTCGGTGCGCGACGGCGAGGCCCACACGGTCTACTTCGAGAAGGGACTCGAGCAGAGCGACCGCTGGGAGTCGGGCCTCACGGAGAAGAACGGCACGGAGATCCGCTTCCGCGTCGACGAGGAGGTCTTCGGCCCCTATACCTACCATCTGGAGTATGTCGAGCAGCTGGTGCGCAACTACACCTACCTGAACCGCGGGTTGACGATCCGTCTGAACGGCCAGTCCTACACCTCGAAGAACGGACTGCTCGACCTGCTGAACGAGAACATGACCGAGGAGCCGCTCTATCCGCCCATCCACCTGTCGGGACCCGACATCGAGGTGGTGATCGCCCACGGCACGGGCTACGGCGAGAGCTGCTACTCGTTCGTCAACGGACAGTACACGACGCAGGGCGGCACGCACCAGGCGGCCTTCCGCGAAGCCGTCGCCAAGACCATCCGCGAGTTCTACCACAAGGACTACGACCCGGCCGACATCCGCACGTCGCTCATCGGCGCCATCTCGATCCGCGTGTCGAGCCCGATCTTCGAGTCGCAGACCAAGACGAAGCTCGGCTCGAAGGAGATGTCGAAGTCGGGCCCCACGATCCGCAACTTCGTCGTGGAGTTCCTGGGCAAGCACCTCGACGACTACCTGCACAAGCATCCCGAGACGGCGCAGGTGCTCCAGAAGAAGATCGTCGAGAACGAGAAGGAGCGCAAGGCCATCTCGGGCATCCAGAAGAAGGCCCGCGAGACGGCCAAGAAGGTCTCGCTCAACAACCGCAAGCTGCGCGACTGCAAGATCCACCGCACGGACCGCAGCGAGCTGGCCGAGCAGTCGATGATCTTCATCACGGAGGGCAACTCGGCGTCGGGTTCGATCACCAAGAGCCGCGACGTGCGCACGCAGGCGGTTTTCTCGCTGCGCGGCAAGCCGCTCAACTGCTTCGGCCTGACCAAAAAGGTCGTCTACGAGAACGAGGAGTTCAACCTGCTGCAGGCGGCGCTCAATATCGAGGAGGAGATGGACAACCTGCGCTACGAGAAGGTCATCATCGCTACCGATGCCGATGTCGACGGCATGCACATCCGCCTGCTGCTGATGACCTTCTTCCTGCAGTTCTTCCCCGACGTGATCCGCCAGGGCCACCTGTTCGTGCTCCAGACGCCGCTGTTCCGCGTGCGCAACCGGAAGGAGACGCGCTACTGCTACTCGGAGGAGGAGCGGCAGCGGGCCATCGCGGCACTCGGGGCCAGTGCCGAGATCACGCGCTTCAAGGGTCTGGGTGAGATTTCGCCCGAGGAGTTCCGCGAGTTCATCCGGCAGATTCACGCGCACGGAATGCGCATCATCATGGATTTTGTCTACTTTCATTGCGGACCGACGTGCACGCTGATCCGGGAGCATCCGGATTATGTCAAACTGGGCCCGAACGGAGAGGTGGTGAATGGTCCGTGGTGCTTTCCTGCGCTGAATTTCGACAATCCGTCCCTGCGCCGCTACCTGATCGGCAACATGCGGCATTTCGTGGAGGATTTCGGAATCGACGGCTGCCGGATCGACGTCGGCACGACCAAGATACCGCTGGACTTCTTTGTGGAAGCCCGGAAGGTTCTGGAATCCATCCGGCCGGACATTCTGATGATCAGCGAATCGAACTGCCCGGACGACCAGCTGGAAGCGTTCGACGTCGGGTATTCCCCGTACGGCGTGCGGCTGATGGGAATTTTCGAGGGGAAGGAGACGACCGCCGCGATGTCGGAAGTCCGCGACTGGCTGCGGACCAACTTCCCGAAGGGGGTCCGCCTTCTGAATTTCGCGGACAACCACGATGTCGCCTCGGACGCCGGAGAAAAACGGTTTGAAACCCTCTACGGCGCCGATGCGAAGCGGGCCTTTCTTGCAGCGATCTTCTCGTTTCCCGGCGTTCCGATGCTGTACAATGGAGAGGAGGTCGCCGACACAAACCGCCACAGCATCTTCGCCAACCGTTTTTATCCGGGGAATTTCACGATCGACTGGCAGAACAGCCTGACGGAACGAGGTCGGGAGCGTCTCGCGTTTCTTCGCAAACTGACGGAACTCCGCCACACGATTCCGGCGTTTTTCACCGATGCGGACGTGGAGATTCTGGATCAGGAATCCCTTGTTCTGATCCGGCGGAACGAATATTGGATCGCGGTCAATCCGCACAGAGAATCTGCGGAACTGGAACTTCCGGGCACTCCGGATCGGCCGCTTCTGGAGCAGAACGTCCGCATTTGCGGAAAGAGGGTGTCTCTGGACGGCTATGGCTTTGTCATTGTCCGGATCGGCGGCAGGTGACAAGGGGAAAAGAGAGTCCCCGAAAAAAACGGAAAGGAGAGCATCATGAAAAGGAATTTCACCCTGATTGAACTTCTTATAACAATTGCGATCATCGCGATTCTGGCTTCTCTTCTGCTGCCGTCGCTTACGAAGGTGCGGGACAAGGCAAGATCGGTTCAGTGCCAGAACAATATCAAGCAGCTGACCATGGGCAATCTGAGCTACGCGAACGACAACAGCGATGCCACGATTCCGGGAACCGTCTATGGCGGCCGCCGCTGGTTCGCCCGGCCGGAATTTACGGAACTGTACTGCAAAATCACCCTCCCCACTTCCAGTTATCCGGAATACTGGAGCACGAAGCACGCCTGTCCGATGGCGCCGGCAGCCACCATGAAATTCGGTTCCTACTCTGCGTTTGAAGGCGGCAAGAGCTACGCGCTGAACAAGGGAAGAACGGATCAGCATGATGTGGACAATTACGACGACACGCTCCGTTATTATATCAAACTGACAAAGGTCCGTCAGCCGAGCGAGAAACTCATGTTTACGGAAATCGTCAGCGGCGGTCTTTACGATGAATACGGCTCCTGGTTTGACAAGTGGCATTCTCTGGCGAACAACAGCACATCCACGGAGGACGTCGGCTATCTGGCCTATCGGCACGGCGGACTGCGTCACATCAACGTCTCTTTCCTGGACGGACATCTGGAGAACTCGCATTACGCAAGGATTTCCGCCGATATCAGCAAGAATTATCTGAGATACCATCCCTACGAATAAGCGGCAGGGAACGGAGAGTTCCGGCGGAAAAATCCCCGGAAGGATTTGCTTTTTCGATTTTTCCGGTTATACTCCCTCTGCGGAGAGAATCATGAAAGCATCGAAAAGCAAAGAACATCGATTTCTGTTTAACGGCGCGGCCGGAATCAGCCGCAAAGGCATTCCGTTCCACATGGATGCGGCTTCATGGGATTACGGACGGAAACAGGCGTTCCCGCTGTGGACGGAATATGTGGTCTATCCGGCGATCAACTCCCAGGGATACAAATTTACGCAGACCAATATCACGATGAGTTCGTTTGAGCTGGTTCTGGAGGGCTGGATGACCGTGGTTCTGGACGACACCCGTCTGACGGTGAGACCCAATGAGATCTGCCTGATCCCCGCGGGAAAGACAAAGAATCTGGAGGTTCGGGAGTACTGCCGGAAGATCGTCTTCGGCATCTGCGGCCAGCTGCATCTCCCGCTTCTTGCAATGACGGGTCTTTATACGAAACCGATCCTGCGGCTGAACAATACGGAGCGGATTCTTGCTATTCTGCGGGAGCTCCACCGCTTTCTGAAGGAGAAATCGGAATCGGCCGCTCCGAGGATGGAAGGACTTTCGATGGAACTGGTTGCGGAGATTGCCCGGGAGGCGTCCCGGACGCCGGAACCGCTGCTGGCGGATGCGTTCCGCTTTTTCGAGTTTCATCTTTCGACGCCGCTGAAGCTGTCGGCGGTCGCGGAGGCGCTTCATGTGACGCCCAATTATCTGAACCGTCTTTTTCTGAAGGAACTGGGCATGCCGCCGAAGCGCTATCTGATCGAACAGCGGATGCATCTGGCGTACTCTCTTCTGAGTTCCACGGAACTGACCGTTCAGGAAATCTCCCTGAAATGCGGATATCGGAATCAGTTTGCCTTCTCGCGGGAATTCCGGCAGAAATACGGAAGATCCCCATCGGAAATCCGGAAAGAAGCAAAATGCAAGAAAACGATATAGATTTTAAAATTTCCGCAATAGAATCGGATATTTTCCCTCTTGTCTTTTTCCACCTTTCAGAGTATAATTTTTATACCGAAACGGGAAACGAAGGGAAAAATTACGATGAAAAGAAAACAATATTTCAGTTTGATTGAACTTCTTGTCACGATTGCGGTGATTGCCATTTTAGCCGGGCTTCTTCTTCCGGCCCTGAACTCGGCCCGGGAGAAAGCGTCCGAGATCAGCTGCAAGAACAATCTGAAGACGATGGGGGTGGCGGGCATCGGATACGCGGCGGACAACGACGACTGGATGGTGCCATGCCATACGAAACTGTATACGGAAACCTACCTGTATCAATATCTCTGGGTCACTCTTCTAATTCCGTACGGAGCCCCGTTTTCGGCGGATCGGACAGCGGCGACCGTTCATGACTGTCCGTCGGACAACCGCAGGAACACCGGCTCCGATTACGGCATCAACATCTGGGTGGACGGCTGGTACTCGCCCGAACACCCGCAGTCGTACAAACACATGCTCCGACGCTATTCGCAGTTTTCAAACGGCAGCCGCCTACCCTTCATCGGGGAAAACGGCGGACTCTGGAACAACAAATATCAGAAGAACACCCAGTTTGCGTTTGTGCACGGCGGAATCGACAACCGCGTTCTGGACATCAATCAGACCGATGAATGGACCATCCAGCGCGCTCTGCCCCTGCGGGGACGGGCCAATATTCTTTTTATCGACTCCCACGTCGAAGGGCGCACCTTCCCCGGAGTCTTCACCCGGAACAGCGACGAACATTTCCTGCACGACAACAATGTTCCGGACGGAACACTCTATTTCTAATAATAAAAAACAGAATTCCAACACAGCAAAAGGTTCAGAATGAGAAGAATTGCACACACACTCCTGTTTTCCACCGTCCTTCTTCCGGGGGTTCTCCATGCGGAAAACCTCTTTTTCAACGGCTCGTTCGAACTGGGGAAATGCGGTTATTCCTTTGACCGCTTCTACCGTCCGAAACAGAATCCGAAACTGGAGAAACATCTTCCGGTCATCGACGCGAACGAAAAAACCGAAGGACGCGTTTCGCTGCGGATCGACAACCCCCACCGGGAATCATACCGTCTCCAGTGCAGGGACTTCGTCCTCCCTCCGAATGCGGAGGTCCAGATCTCCTTCCAGGCGAAAGGGAGCGGCGCCATCCAGGCGCAGGCGGACTTCCGTGCGCCGGGCAAACCCCACAATCTTCCGGGGAAATTCTGTCCGCTGACCAAAGATTGGAAACGGCACACCTTCACGTTCCGGACCGGACGGGAACAGGGCGGCGGCTATATGCTCCGCTTTGAGCGTCAGGCGGGAGACGGCGGAACGCTCTGGCTGGACGACATCCGCGTCTCCGTACTCGGGACAGGTGACCAGTTCCGGGGAATCGAAGCCGGCGTGGAGGTCGGCGCCCCCCTGTTCTATCCGGGAGAAACGGTCACAGCGACCCTCCGGATCCGCAACACCTCGGGGAAACCGTATTCCGCCCGGATTCCCGTCGTTCTGTTCGACGACTATTTCAAAACGACCAAACCGGTCTTTCATGCGGACGTGAAACTTTCACCCGGAGAGAGCGGCGAATATCCATTCACGTTCCGGGTGGACCGGATCGGCGCCTTCTCGCTCAAACCGGCCTCCTCCGATGTGCGTTCCTACCACGGGAGTCTTGCCGTGCTGGGCAACTATACGCCGCGCAAACTGGATTTCACAAAGGACAGCTGCGTCGGGTTCAACGGAGGGACCGCCAGCCGTCTGATCGGGAAAACGGATGAACTCTGCTATCCGGCGACGAACATGAATCCGGATGAACGTCTCGGCATGATGGCCCGCCTCGGGGTCCGTCTGCTCCGTTCGCACGACAGCGGCTACTCCATCGGGAGCTGGTACCTCTTCGAACCGAAAGAGGGAGTCTACAACACCGATAAATTCGACTTTGATCTCCCGCTTTACCGGAAGCACGGCATCGAAATGCTCGCCGTTCCTCTGAACTCCGACTTTGTCAAACGGCGCTACGGCTTTGAGACCTACCGGTTCCGCGACTGGCTGCTTCCCCGCTGCGAAAGTGTCCGGTTCGGCCGTCACACCCTGCTCTATCCGCCGAAGGAGGAATTCCGCCGCTTCATCCGCGAATATGCCCGACGTTCGGCCGGAAGGATCCGTCTGTTCGAGATTTTCAACGAGCCGCAGTTCTGCATGGACACCCGGCGCTACATGGAATACCTGAAGATCGCCCATGAGGAGATCAAACGCGAAATTCCCGATTCCTGCATCATCGCCTTCTGCTCCACCAGCGACAAAGGGGACAACATCGACAAATTCACCGTCCAGGGTCTTGAAGCCGGCGGCGCCGCCTTCTGCGACGCGATCAGCTTTCACCCCTACGCGACCCCTCAGCTCAGCTCGCCGTATCCGGCCGATGAACAGATCCGGGAGCTCCGGAAAAAGCTCGCCCCCTTCACCTCCGCCAAAGTCTGGAACACGGAACTCTTCTATCTCCGGCAGGCGGATTACAGCGACCATTACACCTCCTCCCTGTTCGAGGCGCATCATGCGGCGACCCGTTTTCTGATCGACCTCGGAGAGGGAGTCGCCCAGAGCTGTCCGGTCCACATCGACTCCGTCTGGAAGAAGACCCTCCACGAACGCTACCAGGCGTTCAACTCCCTGAACGGCACCGACGCCACATTCTCCGCGATCGGCGTTGCCTACAATCCTCTTGCCCGCTTCTTTGAAGGCGCCGAACCCGTCGACAAGATCCGCTATCCGAACGGCATCATCTGCTATGTGTTTCGTCGGGACGGCCGGGAGATCGCCGCTCTGTGGTGCTATGGTTCCCGTCGCGATCTTTCCGCGGATCTTTCCGCATTCGACGTGATGGATCTGTTCGGCAATCCGATTCCTTCCGGCATCCATCCTCTCTCCCCCGCGCCGTACTATCTCCGGCCGAAAAACGGAGCGGCGAGCTTCGGAACGCTTCTGAAAAATCTTGCAATCCGGATGGAACAGCTGGTCCAAGTTCAGCCGGCCGCCCGGCTGATCCGCGGACAGGACGGAAAAACCATCCTCCGCGTCACACTCTACAACACGGGGAACCGGGACGTGACATGCCGCGCAGGACTTTCCGGACGCCTGATCTGTCCGGATGGGATCCACGCCTTCACGCTTCCCGCGGGGAAATCCGTCACCCTGAATCTGCCCTGCCGGGAGAAACGGTCCGGCGGCGAAGCGTTTCTCGGTCTTTCTGCGGATGGGAAGACTCTTCGCATCCCCCTGCTTCTGACGGAAACCCCGACCGTGAAACCCGGGGAAACGCGCTCCTTCCGGAGCAAGGACGGCAAACTTTCCGGCTCCTTCCGTTTCGAGCGGAAAGGCGACACCATGGAGCTGACCGTTCAGGTCAGGGATTCCAGCAGTTCCGGTTCGGAAGGGAACGGACGCGCCCCCTGGGAACAGGATTGTGTGGAACTCTTTTTCGACCGACGTTCCGACACCTCCGCACTGGAGCATCCGGGAAAATACACGCAGGACGTGTTCCGGCTCTTTCTTCTTCCCCGCCTTCCGAAGGGAAATGTCCATTTCATGGATCATCCGGTCAGGAGCCGGGTGATGGATCTTCCCTGCGTTGTGAACTCCGACGCGGGAGGCTACACCGTCAGACTGACTCTTCCCGCCACGCTTCTTCTGGCGGACCGGAAGGAATTCGGTTTTGAAATCAAAGTGGACGATGCGGAAAGCGCCGGAGGGAAAACGGTGCGGGAAGCGGGCTGGGTCAACGGAGAGACCCCCTTCCGCAATCGTCTTGCATTCGGAATCGTTCAAACGCAGCCATAAAAGACAGGAGAAAGCAGCATGAAGGATCATCTGTTGACGTTTGCCGTTCTCATTCTGAGCGGAGCCGTTCTGACGGCGGGAACCCCGGTTTCCCTGGAAATTGCCGCACGGAGCGGCTGGAAGAAAAGCGCGGAAAATCACTTCGCCATTCAGCGGACGGCCAGTTCGCAGGGGACCTCGTCTCTGGAATTCAAGGCGCCGCTGAAGTCCGACACCTTTTACGTCATCGAATGGGAGTCCCGCGGCACCCTCATCGACAACGACGGACAGGGACAGGCTATTCTGAAACTGGAAAAAACCGTTTTTCCCGGCTTTGAAGTCGGCAAAGAGTGGAATTCCCATCGGAACTACTTCTATTCCGGCAAAGCGACCACCGGCACCTTCACGATCTATCTCCGAAAACCGGGAGAACAGAATCTGGAAATCCGGAATCTCAAAGTTCTGGAACTCTCCCCCGACGACTATCGCAACGGATTCCTCTTCGAGTTTGAAGACGACAACACCCTTCCTGGTTTCTGGACCCGTTCCTGGCGACAGAAGAAATTTGCCGCCGCCATCGTCCAATCCGATTTCATCAACGGGGAAAAGAGCATGAAACTGAGTTCCGACGGCAGCACGGAGGCCTCCATCACCTCCGGAGTCTTTCCGGTCATAGCCGGCGCCAGGTACCGCGTCAGTTTCTGGGCCCGGGGATCGGCAAACGGCAGTCTTCTTTTCGTTTTCAATTCGAACAACCAGCGTCTTTCGGGCAATCATCCCCCGATCAACCTTCTTCGCAAACACTGCGCCATCGAAACCGTCTGGAAGGAGTATTCCTTCGACGTCACCTATCCGACCGATCTCGGAAAATATCCGACCGCCGCAATCCCCATGGCCAACTTCGTCCTCACCTCAAAGATTCCATCCGTTCTGCTGGATCATTTCAAAGTGGAGCGGATCCGGAATTAAGAATCCTCCGAACGGAGCGCAGGAGGGATGAAACCGGTTCTGCGCTCCGTTCCCCCTCCTCCCCTCCGGAGTGCCGGACTCCCTGAAAATAAAAAAACGAAATATTCTGAAAAATTGTCCGCTTCTCCCCCTTGACAAATTCTGAAAAATCGCGTATAATGAAGAAGGGGTCAAACGTTAGAGCAAAATTCAGAAGAAACAGGATCCGGAACCATGCGGGCAACGTTGAAAGATGTGGCAAAAGAGGCGGGAATCTCCTTTACCCTCGTTTCGAAATATCTGACAAACAACCCGAACGCCCGGATGCGGGAGGAGACGAAGAAGCGGATTGACGAGGCTGTAAAAAAATTGAACTACCGGCCGTCATCCGTTGCCCGGTCGCTGAAGAACGGGACGACGAAGACGATCGGACTCGTCATCAGCAACCTCCGCAATCCGTATTTCTCGCTGTTTGCCGATTATACGCTCCGGGAGGCGAAAGCCGCCGGATACCAGCTTCTGATCTCCCTGTGCGACTACGGAAAGGAAGAGGAGCAGAAAAGTCTCTACTCCCTGATGGAGCGACAGTGCGACGGCATTCTTTACTGCGAGCAGATGTTTCCGGAGATCCACATCAACCGAAACTATCCGCTGGTCCTTCTGGAGCAGAAGTCCGACCGTTTTCTCTATGCGAAGAGCGATGATTCCGACTCGCTTCCTCAGGCGGTTGCCTATCTGGCCTCGCGAGGGCATTCCGGGATTTTCTCCGTATGCAGCGAATACTGCGACTGGCAGCCGATCCTGGAAGAGGAATGCCGGAAGCGCCACCTGCATCTGAAAAGCCGGACAACGATTCCGGACCTGAATGCGCGTCGGGAAATTCTTCATGAGATCTGCCGGGAAGCCCCTTCCGCGATCCTCTCATACGGCTGGCAGACCACGGTCCAGCTTCTTCGCCTGATTGAATCGGACTATCCGGATTACAAACCGGATATTGTCACGAATTATCATTTTCATCATCCGCTCTTTTCCGATCCGAGAATTGCCGGAGTCATCTGGAACGATCTGCCGAATCTGGTCCGGGAAAGTGTCGCTCTTCTGCTGAGGAAACTGGAAGGCGGAGCGGGGAACAGCCTTGAACTGCCGACGCGCTTTTTCCCTGCGGGGAAACTTCCGCCGGACAAAACGGAATTTTTCTGCTGAGGGAGCTTATGACCGTTTATCATCCGAAGAAAACCGATCGAATTCTGCACAACCCCGGCTGCGGCATGCTGTATCTGCAGCGGGGCTTTCACAAACTGCCGTATTCCGCACTTCCCGCGGACTCCTGGTTCCTACGCGAGAGACTTTCCGACAAGATCGCCATCCATCTTCCATGGAGCGCCCTGGAACCGGAGGAGGGACACTATCTCTGGGAACATCCGGACTGGGAGGGCTGCTTCCGCTCCTGGGTGGATGCGGGATTCAAGGTAGGACTCCAGATCCGGGGAATGGACACGCTCGGGACGTTCTACAATGAAGGGACTCCGCAGTGGGTGTTCGATGCCGGAGCAAAGTATGTCGATGAACCGATCGACCTCTATCGCGGCACCTTTCTGCTGAACGACATTCCGGAGAACGGCACTTTTCCGGTCCGCTATCCGGTCTACTGGGATGAGATCTATCTGGAGAAGACGGAACAGCTAGTCCGCGCGCTTGGGAAACGCTACAACGGCCGTCCGGAAGTGGAATACGTGGTGATCGGCCACATGGGACGCTGGGGAGAGATGCACATTGCGGACCACGGACCGCTGAAACCCTGGTTCGATGCGGGTCTTTCCCTTCCGAACTACTGTTCCGCGCACAAGCGGATTCTGGAGATTTACCGGGAGGCGTTTCCGGACACCCAGCTGGTGCAGGACATCGGCGCTCCGGCCTTTTCGGATTCGCCGGGCACACCGGACCTGTATGGTCTTTCCGACGCCGCCGGGATTTTCGACTGTGCGGCGAAACTCGGCATTATCCTGAAATTTGACGGAATCGGAAAAAACTGGCATGGGACACATTCCCGTTTTCTGGAGGATGAAGTTGCCGACCTGTTCCGGAGTTACCGCACGAAAACCAAAATTGCGATGGAGAATCTGATTCTTCCGGAAGGACTTCGGGAGGCGCTCGACTGCGGAATCTCCTACTGGCACCGCGGCGGGGAGTCGCAGGAACTCGGCATCCGGAATGTGGAGAGA